>Ga0114956_1002774_pt1 | contig 13714 bp, 2 predicted proteins | sample MaitaG_FD_87304 | JGI IMG/M metagenome (GOLD analysis project Ga0114956, IMG submission 87304) | Marine algal microbial communities from Maine, USA - Maine_Asex2 metaG | ecosystem: Host-associated > Algae > Red algae > Unclassified | place: Maine, USA | collected 2015-01-05 | reverse complement strand
ACCAATGCCAGGCGACTGATAGCCGTCATCGTTTGCAATTAGAATGCGCATAAATTGAAAAGCTGAGCCATTACTTGTGATTATCAACAGTAAATTTAGTCCGCGCTGGTGGTTACGCAACCCTCATTTACAAACGATTGTTGCCAGCAAGCTCGTCAGCCGCCCATCAGTAGCATCAATTCCCGAACGAATCGAGCTAAATGACGGCGATTTTCTGGACATAAACTGGAGTAAAAAAGACAACGGACCGCTGGTTTGTATTTTTCACGGACTGGCTGGCAGCATTGAAAGCGCGTACATAAAAGCGCTGTTCAGGCAACTCGAATTAACCGGAATGCGACCCGTGCTAATGCATTGGCGCGGATGCAGTGGCGAACCTAACCGGCTGGCGCGCTCGTATCATTCAGGTGCAACGGACGACATCGACCGCATGGTCGAATTGATTAGACTGCGTTTTCCGGCTGTGCCGGTTTATGCTGTTGGCTATTCTCTGGGTGCAAATGCTTTGCTGAAGTACGCTGGCGAGAAAAAGACCAAGTGCCAATTATCTGGCATCGTTAGCATTTGCCCACCTCTGGTATTAAGCGTGGGTGCAGACAAATTAAATACAGGTATCACTCGAGCGTATCAGCGTTATCTGCTTAAGCAGATGAGCGCGCAGCACGAAAGAAAGCGTCATCGATATCCGGAACTTGGCTTGACAGCAGCAACCCCTTCATTAAATAACTTCTGGAAATTTGATGATGCGCTAACAGCGCCTTTGCATGGTTTTGAAAACGTGCACGACTATTACACAAAATGCAGTGCCCGACAATTTCTTGGACAGATCACGACCACAACTCATATTATCTACGCTCTCGACGATCCATTTTTTACCGCCGAAGTCTTACCCCATAAATCAGAACTGAGCGAGCAAGTGACTCTGGAACTCTCCAGACATGGCGGGCACGTGGGATTTGTCGGCGACAAGACCGACCAAAACTGGCTCAGCACACGCATCAGCCAGTTGTTGTCCTCATATGAGGCAGTTACTTCCAGCAACTAACCTGAACACTAGCACCGTATAACGGAGCGATTGTGTGCGCTGCTTCTATTAATTTCTCCTGACCCAACCCTATACCCCTAGCCAATTCGTGATTCACGCTACAGAAATTCCGTTTCGCGCCGATTTTTCGTGACGAGGACGTGGTTTTTTTTGAACCGATTGCACAACTTATCAGATAGCAGCAGACAGCGAATCTTATGGGTAGGACCAACAACAAAAAAGCTCGGCAAGCTCCAATTGCAGAGCTACTTGAACCAAGGATGCTTTTCTCGGCTGACTCATTGAGCGCGTTAGGCGGCGCTCTGATTCCAGATGAAATAGTTGATACAGAGATCCTGTTTGATTTCTATCCTGACCTCGATCCTGTTGATACCACAGGGGATGCTGAAAATGTAGAGATCGTGTTCATCGATTCACGCGTCCCTGAACTGCAATCCATTATCGATGACATAAAAACCAACAAGTCCTCGACAGTTGTAGTCGTTGAGATCGATCAAACCGAGAGTGGCATCGACGTTATAAACGACACCCTTGCTGGATACACAAATGTCGACTCGGTGCATTTCGTCTCCCATAGTTTTGGCTCTAGTGTGCGTTTGGGTGCTGACACGTTGTCAAATGCAACGTTGGCCGATCACTCAGCCTCGATAGGCGGTTGGGCACACAGCCTCAGTGAAAGAGCAGACTTGCTCTTCTATGGTTGCGAGCTAGGCGCAAGTGAAGACGGTTTGAACTTAATGAACAATCTTGCACAGCTTTCCGGTGCTGACGTTGCCGTGAGCTCTGACAATACTGGACATGCAAGCGAAGCTGCCGACTGGATTCTTGAAGAGTCATCCGGTCAGATTGAAACTGGTGTGTTAGTAAGTGCTTCTTTGCAAAACAATTGGGAACATAGCCTGGCGACATGGAACTCAACCACCAGAGTACTGGAGATCGATTTTACTGGCGACCAATATATCAACGACCCTGCTCGCTATGTCTCGATCGATGCATTGATTCAACACGCAAATGCTATTGGTACCGGCCCCGGTTCTGAAATTTCATTGCGCGAAGCCATAGCTGCAGCAAACAACGAGTCCGACCCGCAAAATATCACCATAAAATTGAGCGCGAACAGTCAGTACATTCTGAGTCTGCATAACCCAGCAGGAATTGATGAAGACGGATCTGTTTCAGGCGATCTGGACATTAAACGTAACCTGACTATTCAAGGAGAAGGAAGCACACCCGGCAGTGGTAGTTGGATACACGCCAATGCTAATAACAACGCAACTCAAAAGATGCGCGTACTCGATGTTCATAACGACGTTAATTTTGTACTTTCAGGCGTCGCCATCACTGGCGGATTGAGTGATGGTTCTGGCGCAGGGTTGAATGTTCAAGGCTCTAATGTAGAACTTATCGACGTCTATTTCGAAAACAATGAAACGTTGAATGGCAGTGGTGGCGCAGTCTTCATCGCTAATACCGGGTCGACTGGCATATCCATAACCGATGGTATTTTTTACCAAAACGATGCGAAGGATAATGGCGGAGGTCTGTCCATTTTGAACGGGCCCAGTGCTCTGTTAGACAATGTCGAGTTCAAAGACAATACATCCCAAAGCTTCGGCGGTGGTTTGTACACTGATGTGGTAATCGATATTACGAACTCGAATTTTGAATCGAACAACGCCGTAGACGGCGCTGGCTTGTATGTAGATGCCAATGCCAATGCGACCGCAGTAAACACCAGTATCGTCAACAACAACGGTACAAACAATGGAGGTGGTGTCTATGTTACGGCTACTTTTTCTCTGAACGATTTATCTAGCCTGGCTGAAAACACAGCTCAAAATAATGGTGGCGGTGCATTTGTCGCAACTAATGCAACCATGTACGTAACTGGATCTACTGTTGACAATAATACTGCCATTAATTTAAACGGTGGTGGAATATATTCTCAGGTAGCCGACCTGCCTATTCATAACTCGATCATCAGTAACAATCACGCAGACCAAGGCAAAGGTGGAGGAATAGTAGTACAGGGAGGTATGCTAATGACAGATTCCACTGTGACAGGCAATACAGCGAAAAATGGTGCAGGAATTCAATACAATACTACTGCAGCACCAAACATCATTGACAGCACATTGTTCATGAATGTTGCCGCCGAAGACGGAGGTGCGATACTCGTTGATCGAGGCCATATTTACATAACACATTCAACCATTGCGAATAACACAGCGTTTGACACGGCAGGTGCCATTGATATCGATGGCCCAGATTCCAGTGCAACAATTAATAGCACTATAGTTAGCGAAAACTTGTCCCACGACAATTTTACACTACCGGGCTCCGGACATTATCAGCTCTCACAAGGGGTCATATCAGACGGCTTTAATGTAATCACCCGAGATTCACGCGAACAAGAAACGTATTTTAAAGATGTCGCTCACATAAATGACATTATTCAAATCGACGCCAGTACGTATGTTGTCGACGCTGATTTTCTAACCGGCACGCTTGAAAGTTTCAATGGCAGCCATTCAACACATCTGAAGCTGGGCCCGAACAGCGATGCCATTGACGCGGGATCAAATGACCCCAATTTAACGGGGCCGCGAGAAGATGCTTACGGCACTATTAGTAACGAGTTTGTTGATGCCGGAGCCGTAGAGGCTCATACACAATCAGCGGGTAATAAATTATTCTGGATAGATGAAGACGACTATTCGGTTTATCGCATGAATGAAAACGGCCGAGCGTTACAGCAAATTATCGAACCTCCCGCATTTGGCGCCCTTGATCAGCAATACCTGGATATTGCATATGATACAAAAACACACCAATTGTTCCTGATTAGATATACCGATGCAGGCGCCCTTGGTGAGTACTTTGACGTTATCTACGCGAGCGCGGATGGTAAAATTGAAGACGATACATTTTTAGCGCTTCGACCAGCTCTGGTTACGAGCGGAACCATTCTGGATATTAATAACGACTATAGAAGTTTTGCATTGGACATTGAGGAAATTGTTGACCCAGCAGCTCCTAACAGACTCCATGTTAGTGTGCATCATTACAACAACAACGCTCACTACATTATTGCGTATGACATTGTATTAGGAGTGAATGGATCCAATACTCCCAACATCTGGGCAAATGGACCTATCTCTATACCAACGAACATTTATGCAGGCCAGATTATTGATCAGGTGACTACCTTGAATGTTGTCTCTGATCCGAACTCAACCAGTCATCAGATTATTTCATGGGGTGACACGGGCAGCACAACAACCAGCCACTTTTATTCGAACAAAAACGGGCCGACCAGCTATTACTCTATTAACATACTTGATGGAAATGATGATCCAGTATCGGCTGAACGAATGAGAGGAGTGGCATTTGACGCTAATAGTGACGAGCTGTATGTCGCTGCTCAATTCAAGATTTGGAAACAGACTTACTTCGCTACCGGAGCGAACGCTTCCCTTTCACGTCCGCTACCCGGCCAGGAATTCAATGATATTATTTACGACTCGCAAAACGAGCGTTTGTGGTTTGCCGATGCGGGCCGAGGGACCGGGACTGGTTCTATCGGATTCGTAGATAAAGATCTTCTGAATCCAAGTACTGAAATTTCGCTTGAACAAGCACCCTATTCACTCACACTGGCTACACTTTCAACGGTTAACACCCCACCTCGAGTGACTGTTAACAATACGCTATTGGTCAATGAAAATCAGCAAAATATGGTTATCAGTACTACCGTGCTGGAATCAGAGGATACTGGAGAAACCGGACCTACTGCGGCTACAGATATAAAATATACAATCGATCCGCTCGGACTGCCTCAACATGGCGATCTGTTTGTCAATGGAGTTCAGATTCTTCCTGGCAGTTTAGGTGCCCATTTTACTCAGGATGATATCGACAACAACAGGGTAACTTATAGTCCAGCAATTGATCCAGCTAATCCGGCCACCGCAGATTTCTTTAGCTTTACAGTATCTGACAACGAATCGTCTACCGCCGATGCAGCGGGCACATTCAATATAGCGATTACGCTTAATGTAGCACCGACAATTACATTGTCTAATCAGAACCTGACCATACCTGAAACAGCTCAAGGTACTATCTTCGGAAATATCGTGATTGTTGACCCGGATAGTATGCCACCACCAACGGTGACGGTAACAGATGAACTGGGCAACACCCACCCTTATGTGCATTACGTTGCTGCCAGTGGCACCGTCGAACAAAGACCCGGAGTAAATTTTGACCACGAAACAGAAGACTTTTTTCGCTTCTTCGTCAATGCTGTTGATCACTTGGGCGCAACTGAATCGGAACAATATCCGGTATTTGTGACAGATGTGAATGAAGCACCAATCATGAGCATGGCCAACCCTACTACGGCAATTATTGCTGAGGACGAACTGGGGCCGGTGCAAGACATTGTTGGTAATCCATTTCTGGCAATGGAGGCAACTGATGTAGATGATGGGGACTCGCTGACTTTTAGCGTAATCACATCACCCGTCCCTGGTGATTTGTCGAATAATTTCTCGATCGACGGCAACACCAACCAACTGGTACTGGACACCCTAATTGATGCTGATACTTTGCCAGCAACAGACAACCCGATTCCAATAACAATACAGGTAGAGGATAGCTTGGGCTTAACCGACAGCTATCAGATAAATGTACTTATTAAAAACGTTAATGAAGCGCCAGTTATAGCAGGACCAACAGTCGCTCAAATTGATGAGAACACAACCGGTGTGCTCGTTGATGCATTGGGTGCCAATATACAGCCCTTTAGCGCAGCCGATGTAGATGTTGGAGACACGCTGACTTTCAGCGTTGTCGATACCGGTGGTGTTTCGACTGATTTTTCGATCAACACCAACAACCAACTTGTTCTGAACAGCCCAATAGATCTCGAATCTATGCCGCCAGGCACGAACCCGATTCCACTAAAAATAGAAGTAACTGATAGCGCGGGATTAATCGACTTTCAAATTATACAAATTTCGATTGTCAATGTTAACGAAGCGCCAGTAATTACGGGACCATCTAACGCTGAAATTGATGAGAACACGACCGGTGTGCTCGTTGACGCATTGGGTTCCAATATACAGCCCTTTAGCGCAGCCGATGTAGATGTTGGTGACACGCTGACTTTCAGCGTTGTCGATACCGGTGGTGTTTCGACTGATTTTTCGATCAACACCAACAACCAACTTATTCTGAACAGCCCACTAGATCTTGAATCTATGCCGCCAGGCACGAACCCGATTCCACTAAAAATACAAGTAGAAGATAACGACGGCTTAACCCACTTCCAAATAATACAGGTTTCAATAAACAATGTTAACGAGGCGCCAATAATAACGGGACCATCTAACGCTCAAATTGATGAGAACACAACCGGTGTGCTCGTTGATGCATCGGGTGCCAATATACAGCCCTTTAGCGCAGCCGATGTAGATGTCGGTGATACGCTGACTTTCAGCGTTATCGATACCGGTGGTGTTTCGACTGATTTTTCGATCAACACCAACAACCAACTTGTACTGAACAGCCCGATAGATCTTGAATCTATGCCGCCTGGCACAAGCTCAATTGTGCTAAAAGTTCAATTGACAGATAGCGCGGGTTTGTCTGACTTTCAATTTATCAATGTTTCAATTGGAAATATCAATGAAGCGCCAATTATAACGGGACCATCAAACGCTGAAATTGATGAGAACACAACCGGTGTTCTAGTTGATGCATCGGGTGCCAATGTACAACCCTTCAGCGCAACCGATGCAGATGTTGGTGACACGCAGACTTTTAGCGTTGTCGACACCGGTGGTGTATCGACTGATTTTTCGATCAACAGCAACAACCAACTTGTTCTTAACAGCCCGATAGATCTTGAATCTATGCCATCAGGCACAACCTCGATTCCACTAAAAATACAAGTAACAGATAGCGCAGGATTAACCGACTTTCAATTTATACTAGTTTCGATTAACAATGTTAACGAAGCGCCAGTAATAGCGGGACCATCTAACGCTGAAATTGATGAGAACACAACCGGTGTTCTAGTTGATGCATCGGGTGCCAATGTACAACCCTTCAGCGCAACCGATGCAGATGTTGGTGACGCGCAGACCTTTAGCGTCGTTAACACTGGTGGGTTGTCGACAAGTTTTTCGATCGACAGCAATAATCAACTCGTACTGGGCACCCCAATAGATCTTGAATCCATGCCGCCAGGCACAAACCCGATTGTGCTAACAATACAAGTTACAGATAACGCGGGCTTAACTGACTCCTTTCAAATATCTGTTTCAATTGAAAATGTTAACGAGGCGCCAGATATAACGGGACCAACAATCGCTGAAATTGACGAGAACACGACGGGTGTGCTTGTTGATGCATCGGGTGCCAATATGCAGCCCTTCAGCGCAACCGATGTAGATGTTGGTGACACGCTGACTTTTAACGTTGTCGACACCGGCGGTTTATCGACAAGTTTTTCGATCGACAGCAACAAACAACTTGTTCTGAACAGCCCAATAGATCTTGAATCTATGCCGCCAGGCACAAGCTCGATTCCACTAAAAATACAAGTAACAGATAGCGCAGGTTTAACCGACTTTCAATTTATACAAGTTTCGATTAACGATGTTAACGAAGCGCCAGTAATAACCGGACCATCAAACGCTCAAATCGATGAAAACACGACTGGTGTGCTCGTTGATGCAGCGGGAATCAATATACCAGCCTTTGGCGCAGCTGATGCAGATGTTGGTGACACGCAGACTTTTAGCGTCGTTAACACTGGTGGGCTGTCGACTAGTTTTTCGATCGACAGTAACAACCAATTAGTATTAAACGCTCCGATCGATGCTGATACATTGCCACAAACAGGAAACCCGTTTCCACTCACAATTCAAGTTACAGATAGCGCGGGCTTAACTGACACCTATCAGTTATCTGTTTCAATTGGAAATGTCAATGAAGCACCAGTAATAACAGGGCCAGCAGACGCTCAAATTGATGAGAACACCACGGGTGTGCTCGTTGACACATCGGGTGTCAATATACAGTCCTTTAGCGCAGCCGATGCAGATCTTGGTGACACGCTGACTTTTAGCGTGGTCAACACTGGTGGGCTGTCAAGTAACTTCTCAATAGACAGCAACACCAATCAATTAGTACTGGACACCCCAATCGATGCTGATACTTTGCCGGCAGCAAACAATCCGATTCCAATAACCATACAAGTAACCGATAGCACAGGCTTAACCGACTCCTATCCAATATTTGTTTCAATCGATGATCTCAATGAAGCGCCAATAGTAACCGGACCATCAAACGCCCAAATCGATGAGAACACGACCGGTGTGCTTGTCGATGCTGCGAGTGTCAATATGGCAGGCATTAGCGCTACCGATGAAGACCCTGCCGATAACCTCAGCTATTCCATCAAAAACACCGGGCCAGAATCTGCATTGTTTTCATTGAACGCAAACAATCAGCTGGTACTCAATACAGGTAACGGGTTTGATTATGATACCTACTCGCCCAATCCGTTTACACTAACCATCGAGGTGACTGATGGCACTAACATTGTCGAGCACGATGTTATTATTAGCATTAAGGATTTTAATGAAGCACCAGTCGTTATTACAGGTGCATCTACGGTTCAAATAGATGAAAACAGTACGGGCGTACTTGTCGATGCATCTGGTGTCAATATGGTGGGTATCAGCGCAACCGATGCTGACCCTACCGATACACTGAGCTATTCAATAAAGAACAATAGGCCGGAAGCTGCCTTTTTTTCATTGAATGCAAATAATCAGCTGGTGCTCAATGCAGGTAACGACTTTGATTTTGAAAGCCTGTCTCCTAACCCGTTCGCGCTGACCATTGAAGTCACCGATGGCTCTAATATTGTAGAACATGATGTTGTAGTAAACATCAAAGATATCAATGAAGCGCCGGTACTTGTTGCAGGAGCATCAACGGCACAAATCGATGAGAACAGTACCGGTGTGCTAGTCGATGCAACCGGCATCAACATGACAGGTATTAACGCAACCGATGAAGACCTTGCTGACAATCTTACCTTTACCATTAAAAATACCAGCCTGGAAGCTGCGCTGTTTTCATTGAATTCCAGCAATCAACTAGTGCTAAATGCTGGAAATGAATTCGATTTTGACACACTGACCACAAACCCGTTTACGTTAACCATTGAAGTCAGTGATGGCTCTGCTATTGTTGAGCACGATGTTGTGGTGAGCATCAAAGACAACAATGAAATACCGATCGTTGTTGCCGGTGCAACAACAGCTCAGATTGACGAAAATACTGCAGGCGTTCTGGTCGACGCGCTCGGTGCGGACATGGTGGGAATCAGCGCCACTGACGAAGATTCTGCAGACACACTAAATTATTCCATCAAAAACACCGGCCCCGATGCCACATTATTTTCGCTAACTGCGAACAATCAGCTGGTACTCAACACTGGCAACGAAATTGATTTCGAAGCACTCAACAACAACCAGATACCACTTATCGTTGAAGTCTCGGATGGCATCAACACCGTTGAACATGAAGTGCAAGTAGTCGTCAACGATGTGAATGAAAGTCCGGTTGTTATAAGCGTTCCAGACGACATGACAGTATCAGCAGAACAACCACTGGATTTGTCTCAAATCGTGTTCATAGACCCTGATAGCGACGAACTCACTTATAGCCTGTTGACAGAATCAGGCGAATCACTGCCTGATTGGCTCATATTTGATTCAGGCACTAATCAGTTGTCCGTTGTTGGCGCACCAACCGACATCGATACCATCGACTTTTTATTCGTTGCCAACGATGGTAACGGAGGTACAACCAATACGCCTGTTTCCATCGCTATAACCCACCCACCTGAACCAGCTGCTGCACTACCAGAACCAGAACCAGAACCAGAACCAGAACCAGAACCAGAACCAGAACCGGCGCCAGAAATCGAACGCGAAGAGATCGAACCAGCACCGGCAATTGTAAGTGAAAGTCTGGTAGCAGAAACAGAATCACTACCACCACCCAGTGAAGAACGAACAGGGGAACATGCATTGGAAATTGATGAAGATGTTCACACCCTTGGTCAGACTGATTCAGTTGATTTGGCGAGCCTGATTAAACCTTTGGAAAAAATCAGCGTTCTCGAACTTGAGACAGTCGACAATACAATCAACAGTATTAATCGCGAGATAACCATTACGCAACTGGATTCATTGGATACAAACACAAACTGGTTGAACCTGTCAGATGCTTTCAGTCAACCGTCAGACATCGAATTTAACGAACTTGCTCACGAGTTTGATCGGCAACGAGAAGAACTGGCAGAGCGTGCAGCAAATAACAAAACGCTGATTGGTAGCTCGTTCACCTTATCTTCCGGATTGTCTGTAGGTTATCTGCTATGGCTGATTCGAGGCGGTACATTAATGGGCAGCGTGCTCTCGTCTCTACCCGCTTGGCGCTTGGTCGATCCTTTGCCTGTACTGGGTTCTTTGGGCGATGAGCTCGATGATGATGATGAGTCGCTCGAATCGATGGTCGACAACGCAGAGGATAAAGCCAATTCAGATGAGCCTCCAGCTGCCGCAGAGGCAGCGTAGGCCAGGCTCAGTCTTCAAACCGCACTGCGCAATTCGCTGATCCGTTAATTCGATCACATTATCGCCGGCTCACTGTCCACCCAAATGCTCAGAAAGCGTCAGATTGGCGTTTTCTGTGCTCATCAACAGGGGTTCCTGCCATTTAAAAGCGGCCCCACTTCAACGGTAGTTTGAGTAGTCATCTGAAAATGAAATCCATCACCATATTGAGCTACAGTTCGGTCAGACCATCACTGTTTCGTTGGAGCGCATCCGCATTACTGCTTCTGCTCGTGGCATGTGACTCTGGCAACATTGAAGACTTGAATAACTCCGCTTCATCCAACACCGACACAACAAATCCTGATTCGACCGACACTGAAACTGATACTGAAACAGGTGATGGTGACAGCGATGCCGAAAAAGGTGGCGATGCTTATTGGGCGGAACTGGCGCAAAGCTATGAACCATTTGTAAAGCCACCCAGACTTGGCGCAGCATACGGACCAACCGATTGGGTCAATGTTGGTAGGTGGGATCACACATTTGATTGGCCTCTCATTGCAGTTGGTGCGGCTAATTTTCCTGACGGCCGCATTCTTGCGTTTGCTTCGCAGAAAATCGATGATTTTCAGGGACCACCGATTGAGTCAACTTTCGGAACAATCTACAACCCTGTCACCGGCTCATTCACGAGCACAGATAGCAGCACACACGATATGTTTTGCGCTGGTATTTCCATGCTCGAAGATGGCCGGGTATTTGTAGCAGGCGGTGGTAAAACCGTTTCGACAACCAGTATATTTGATACTAATCAATTTACTGAAATCGAACCAATGGCGTTGTCGCGATGGTATCCCTCTGCAACGACGCTTGCAACAGGTGAGGTATTTACATCACTTGGCACAACGGCCTCTCCGTATCCTGAGGTTTGGACGGATGAAAAAGGTTGGAGCCTCCTGCCCAATGTAAACCTGCAATCGATTCTTGACAGTGAAAATGTTATCCACAACGATTGGTATCCGGCGTTTAATCTGGCACCAGATGGATCTCTGTTTCACCCAGGACATATGCCCAGTGTTTTATCTGTTTATATGGATCAGGAAGATGCTGTTCATGATCACGGTGAAAGACCTGGTGGTGAAGCTTCACGGCTGTACAACACAACTGTTATGTACGATATTGGCAAAATGCTGATAGCGGGTGGCGGCGACCATGCTGATGCAACTAACACGGCCATGACAATGGATGTCAACGGACCAACTCCCGTGATAACGCCAACAAGCTCTATGAAGCATGTGCGTAGCATGCAAAACAGCGTGCTTATGCCTAACGGCGAGGTGCTCGTTATAGGTGGAAACTCGGTTGGAATCCAATTTAGTGATGCTGAATCGGTATTAGAACCAGAAATGTGGAATCCAATTACCGAACAATGGCGAGTGTTAGCCGATCATGAAGAACCTCGCAACTATCACTCTATCGCGATATTAATGAAAGATGCCCGGGTTCTTTCTGCTGGTGGCGGTCTGTGTGGCAACTGTCCAACTAATCATCAAAATGGCGAAATATTTTCGCCGCCGTATTTGTTTGACGCAAACGGCGCGCCTGCACCACGCCCAGCCATCTACTCAGGAGACGCCACTGCACTGCCAGGTGACACGATATCAATTAGTGGCACAGACAACATAGTCAAATTTAACATGCTGCGCCTGGTAGCGATCACACATCATCACACTACCGACCAGAGACTAGTACCAACAGATTCAATAAAAACCGGAACAGGCCAGTTTGAATTAACTCTGAATTCAAACCCCAACGTATTGGTACCCGGCTACTACTGGATATTCGGACTAGATCAGAACGGTGTACCCACTGAAGGTCAGACTATACAAATAAACGTAACGCCTGAAAATCAACCTGACACTACGATTGATACATTACCCAACGTCGCCTACGAGTATTACGAACAAATCTGGGGTGGCGCGCTGCCTGACTTCGATACTTTAACACCGGTTAAAACGGGTACTCAGGCAGATTTCTCACTGCTTGAAAAAGAACGTAACAACCAATATGCATTCCGATTCCGCGGTTCCTTAATCGTCCCACGTGGCGGTCAATATACCTTTTATCTGTCTTCTGATGACGGCAGTAAATTGCTGATCAACGATGAAGTTGTTGTCGATCATGACGGCCTGCATTCATTAGAACAAGAAGAAAGTGGCACGATTACTTTAGGTGCAGGACAGCACGATATCGAAGTACAGTTTTTTGAAAAGACGGGGGGCGATGCCTTGCTGGTGTCATGGCAAGGGCCGCAACTAGACAAACAACCTATTAGCGCGTTTAATTTGGGTAGTCCATTGCAGGGTCAAAATTTCAGCAATGACAATGCAGGACCAGCACTACCAGGCCTGGTGTCGTATCGGTATTTTGAAGGTGTCTGGAATAACCTGCCCAATTTTGACAACGAAACGGTTATCAAAGAAGGTGAAGTTGCCGGATTCGACTTATCACCACGCGTTGTAAATGATTACTACGGGTTCGAATACACAGCAAACCTGATAGTGCCAAACACAGGCGACTATACATTTCACACTACTTCAGACGATGGAAGTCGGTTGAGTATCGACGGCGTTACTATCGTCAACAACGATGGTCGACATCCAGCGATTCAACAATCAGGCACAATTTCACTAGCCGCTGGCACCTACAAAATAAAAGTCGAGTTTTTTGAATATACCGGTGGCGATAGCTTAAGCGTTCAGTGGGAAGGACCTGGCATCGCAAAACAAACCATTCCGCTATCGTCACTAACATCTAACGGCAGTATCGACGATGGAACTGGAACTGGAACTGGAACTGGAACTGGAACTGGAACTGGAACTGGAACTGGAACTGGAACTGGAACTGGAACTGGAACTGGCACTGGAACTGGCACTGGAACTGGCACTGGAACTGGAACTGGCACTGGAACCGGAACCGGAACTGCAGGCATGGTGAATTACAATTACTACGAGGATAGCTT
>Ga0114956_1002769_pt1 | contig 13733 bp, 14 predicted proteins | sample MaitaG_FD_87304 | JGI IMG/M metagenome (GOLD analysis project Ga0114956, IMG submission 87304) | Marine algal microbial communities from Maine, USA - Maine_Asex2 metaG | ecosystem: Host-associated > Algae > Red algae > Unclassified | place: Maine, USA | collected 2015-01-05 | reverse complement strand
ATTAACGCATACCTATTGCAGGAGTTCATCAAACTTAAACGAACGTGTAAACAACTATATTTTAGGTTAAGAAATAGGAATTAATTTATCTTACATAGGTGCAAATTACGGTGACACATAACGACTCTTGCATGCGCTGTATGCTTGCTCAGCTTCACGACTAAGTTAGTTAGAAAGATTACTCTCCACTACCCTTTTACGGCTTGCTGGGAACATAAAAAGCATATGGCGTCATTGCATTTTGTTATGGGTGGTTATCTTTGCATCGATTCAGCTATGCACTTTATTAGTTCCTTGCCAAGCTGATAGCTACTCACTACCTCATTGAAAGTTGCATGTGTTGGCATATTCCCTCCATGTGCAAATTCATTTCTCCAATTCAACAAATTAGCATATGAATTCTTAAGGCTTACTCTTTGCACTGTTAAAATTCTTGTTTCTACTTCATTTAATTTTCTTGTATATCTTCTTAAGTATTTTTCACCAAATTTTTTAATATAATCGTCTTTTATGTCTTTGTTCTTTATGCGTCCATTTATTCTGTTAAAATGCCCTTCTGTGAATGTTCCAAAGACATTATGTTTTTTCTGAGCGAAGTCGATAAAAATTTCTTTAATTGCCAGTTCGTAAACCGTAACAGCACTAATTGCGACTAAACCAGTATACCTTGACGTAAGGAATGGGTCAGTAATGCCTGGAACCACAGTGTTTAGATGGGTTATTATATCATCTGTGATATTGTAATGATCGGTATATGCCATTAGAATAGATATTCAGTTACCAATTTGAATCTATTCCTTACGGTTGTTGGATCCGTTGTGCCTATAGTAGTTAAATCCGTAAATTTCTTTGTTTTTATGAGTTTCAAATAATTTGATTTAAAGTCTTTTTTCAATTTAGATTTATGCTTAATGACATTGCCTATTACAGAATCTAATGCAGAACTACTTAATCTTGTTCTTATATGAAATGGTTTTTCCCCTAACTCCTCGACTATAACTTTACAAGCTGATTTGAAATCAGATTTAAATTTGAGGACTCTTTTATTTGATCCATCTTGATTGACCTTCATAGCCAAATTCAAAAATTCCTTCATAGGTTTTTCGTATCCCTTAAGGTTTTGGTCTAATGCAAATAGCCTTAATAAAAGTTCAACATCAGTTTGATGTTTGTTTGGTGTTTTTTGGCCTAATATTTTTCTCCAATTTTCATCTTGATTAAGATCTCTCAATAAGTTGGCAAATTCACCACGAAATACAACGTTTCTTATTTCTTGAGATTTTAATGGTGTTCCTCCAGTGTTAAGACGTTCAAATATATGATACATAGAAGTACTTTCACCTGATGGCTTTAGCTGCCTAATATTTATAGCCCTTAGTACTGTATTATTTAATTTTCGTCTTTCTGATTCAGAAAGATCTTGATAAGTTTTATTATGGTATGGACTTTTTTTATCCAACCCTTTAAGTCGAAATACTTGCTTCTTGCCTTTCGAGTTCTCTGGTCCAAAATATCCTGTAAAAAAGAATACGGTACTTAAAATTCTTTGTTGACCGTCTATAACTAAATTTGAATTGTCATCATCTATATAAAAGAATACAGATGGTACAGGCAAACCAAGTAGAAATGATTCCATCAAAAGTGAAGATTGTTTAATTGACCAAACAAACTCTCTTTGAAAATCTGGTATTGTTATATCATTTCTTTTCCACATGTCTACTATTCCTAATAATGTAAAATCAGAGGGATACGTTGCAATGTCAAACCTTTGGAACACTTCTTCTTCCTCCAAAGATTCATCCACTTCTAATTCTAATTCTTCAGTTTTATTTTCTATCATAATTTTTATTTCAATTTTTAATCACCCATAACTCGTAGATACCCTTACCTCGTGCTCGAGTTACGTATATATCTACTATGTTTACACTCTAAATTACCTCTTTTTTGATATTTCCTATCCATTGGACTCATCACAATTTTATTGTCTAAAAGACCACAGCTGTATATATTTCCGTCGCATTAGATCATAAATGTGCTAATAATGACTGCACATATCTAAGATTGACACCATTTTGTATCAGATGTGTTTCAAATATTGAATATAGGAAATAGTGGCGGGAGGATAAAAAGTAATGTGTGCAAAGCACTCTTTTCTTTTTTCTGCGATTGCCTTTACCAATGAGCTTGCATGTAACGATTTTCCTATGCGCCGTCTTCTTGCTCACTTGCCCGAATAAGATAACAAGAATTATGCAGCTCACGTTTAACGACGCCAGCTTCACAAAAGTGATAAAGAGAATATGGCGTCATCTAGGTAGTGTTACATGCTGGCAATGGCGCTCTTTCCTTTATCGTGAGCATAATGTCAGGTGGGCTGGCTTGTAGCTCTCTGACGCCGCAAGAATGAGGACGGAAGTGTGCTGCAAATTGAACTATTTAAAAGAAAACAAGTTTAATACGTATTAGTATTAGTGTTGAACCCACATTTTTTGCAAACAGCGCTTTTCCATCCCTTGAGTTTGTCACATTTTGGACATCGATTATTATGAAATTTGTCGAGATTTATAGAACAATGCGGACATATAACAGTTGTTCCAGATGAACCAATTGATTTATGGCAATTATCACAATAATATGTTCCCATAATTTTATTTTAAAGTAATATAGTAATTGAAATTATTTTTTTACTAATTTTTTAATTCTATTCTTAGCCTCATATTAGTTTGCATTATTTTAAGTGATGTATTGCTTAAGTTAATGTAAGGTTGTGTCATGTCTTTACCTTATTATCGCTAATGTATAATGATACCTAGCGTCTCCAAAGAAGGAGGATATGCTGTGGTCATCTATTGTTCTATGTCGTCACTTTTTAATTCATTAGGAGGTGATTTGTAAGTACTATTGATGGATATGTGGCTAAAAATGTCCAGGTGAAATTATTGAGGCCCATTATAAAAGCATTGGCTAAATGAAATATTAATGCTGTTCCAAGAAACACAAACATAAATCTCTCTGGCAGAAAGAAAACCAACGGAAATAAACACTCAAATACAATTACTATCCAGCATGTAATTAAACCCAAATACTTTCTACGATGATAAAGTTTAGCTAAACGTTGGTCGCCATAAGAAACCGTATTCATTATACTAAAAAAAGCACTTCCATTTCGCCAATATTTCGAGAATAATTTTGAAATGCCTGCAACAGAATAAGATATAGAGGATTGTATTGCTATGAATATTAGGCCTATTAATCTTAATAATTCAGATGACCAAAATTGAGATGTAAGAAAAAGTGCCATCAATATTATTAGTTGCATTTGATCAGAACCTTCTCTGCCAATTGAATCTCGATAATTTGATAGCAAACAAGTTATGAATAAGACTACTAATACTAAAGACCACAAAGCACCATGGGGTGGCAACACAAACAAGACAACGGTAGATAAAATTTTTATAGCCTGCAAAACAACAAAAACCGAATCCTTAAATATGAATTTCAATCTGTTATTGCTGTAAAGCTTGCTTGACAAAGAAATTGTTTCTTGACTAACAAATGAATATTGTTTAAGTCTATACAATAAGTATATATATTCAAACGAACTTATAAATATTGCTATGGAGACAATTTTTATAGTCAATCCAGTGGTATTAGTTATTATGTGATCAATCATTATTTTGGATTTGATGAAAAACAGAAACAAAGAATATTTCTGGTTTAGATGGAATATGAGTCCCTTTTGTTTTCGCAATCATAAATTGTCTGAAATTTTTACCACTTTTTAAGATAGGTTCGTTCATGATTATGTCTAAACACATTTTATATGGAAATGTGCTTTCCAAATCTTTAGCTGATGGAATTTCACCATGAATATCTTTATACTTTTTTATCTCTAATCCTATTAGATTTGATATTGCAATAAGCTTTTTCTTCAATCTTCTTTCAGGATGCCAAATAAAAGTGAATAGACTTTTAGATTTTATCATTTTGATTTGAATCCATTTTTGTTTTTTGTCTGTGAGTATATCTCTGTACATAAGATGAAAGTCATGACTTAGAGGTGTAGGAGCAAAGAAAGTCCACACAGGTACTATCCTTAAAAAATCATATTTTTTGATCAAGCTTCTGTGGCTATGTAATTGGTACACTCCACATACAATTGTAAACAATACCAAAAATAATGTGATACAAAATTCTATAGTGGTCATAACACTTTTATTAAAAAACGGAGTAGTACATAACTACTCCGATATTTTGAATTGAAAATGAAATTAACTTATCCATTACCTGCGTCTGCAGCGGCATCTCCAACTGCATCATTGCTTGAAGACGACTCAGTTACTAAGCCATTTTCCGTTAATAAGACATTTTCTAATTCCTGAAAATCTAATTCTAAATACATAATGAAATATTTAAATGTGAAAAAATAATACTAAAAAATATAATTGTAATGCTTAAGTTTTTCTTGATCTATTACTTCAAGTTCAACTAAATTTTGATTTGACTTTCCAATTTCTTTTAGGAGTTTCCTCCAATATGATTGATCCCAGTCCCAATCAAGAAAATCACTTTGATTTACTTTCGTTTTCTCAAAAGAGTTCAACCTCTTCATATTGTCAACTAATTGATTATATATCATTTCAGCATCGCCTCCTTGGTTCTTTATTACTTTCTCCTTGAAGTGAGGAGGAACTAAGTCAATTATGCTATATAAGGAATCCATAAATAAACTGAAATCATTTTTCAAGTCTTCATATAATAGTACTTTGATGTTTGTTTTAGGAAAAAACATATTTATGGTTCTATATAAATTTGAGTACATGGCAAGGTCAATGTAACAAAGTTGATGTTTTGAAGCTATCCAATCAGTAAAAGAACAAGTAACATCATCATAGGTAACGGCATGTTTATATCTCGATTTAAGAAAGTCTATTTGTTCGCGAATAGTTAGAATAATTATTGCTTCTTCCTCAACTTCTTTCAATCTACTTAAATATGTGATTAAGGAGTTTCTTGCAGAACTTGTTTTTGCAATGGATTCATCTGATACAATGTTGATTTTACCTTCTTCGAAATATGGATAAGTGGGGAAATTAAAGTACCTATTAGAATTAAAATATCTTTTAGCAAAGATTAGGTTTATTCGATCATCTTCACGTAATACATGCTGTATGGTTGTAGTGCCAGTCTTGGGTATGCCTATATGATATATTTTAGGTACTTTCATTAATTTAGTAAAATTTTAGTCTATAATATTATTTAGGTCGGCATTAATCAAATTGCATTTAGTCTGATTTCTAAATATTCTAAGTCGATGCCTTGAAATAACGTCATATATCATATCTCTAAATTTTACAGGTATTAAAGTAAAGACTTTTAAAAGGCTATATGGACGATCGATTTCCGCTAATCCCCTTAAAATAGCTGTTGACTTACAGAATAGTTCTCCTTTTGAATAGAGGTATATTGTGTCAAAATTATTACTTGAAAGCTGATTATCTTTGAGAAATGCTTGACCAGTTATTGATTGTAAAGACGAGAAATACATTGTCTTTTTCTTATTTCGTTTCATGTAAAAACGTACTGTTCTATTGCACAAATTGCAGTCTCCATCAAAAAACATGATGTTTTTATGCTTTAATTCTTCAACTAATAAAATTTCATCTTCCATTATTTGTTTTTTTTGATGACATAGCGGATGATGATAAGAGTAGTAGCGACGGAGGAGCTATTACTTCTTATCTATTGTCACCCATTGTCTAATTCTGCAAAAGTGAATTATATTACACTATGATAACCCAGTTATTACCCTTATGAATAATTTAATGAGCGATAATATAATTTACTAAATCTTCTTTGGACTCAAATTGAGTTTTACCAGCAAGACTAGTGGCAAGTAACCATGGTTTATTTGCACTATAACAATTACTTTTCGTTAAAAAATAAAACTTACGTGTTGATCCATCATTAAATATTGCTTTATATTTAATAGCTCTATCGCTACAAAGCGAAATTGGATCATAACGAACATCAGAATTCAATGTCACCACATTTTCTAATTGCTTTTTGTTGACAGGTTGTGAAATTGAATAATCTGTATAGCTACTAGATGGCGGGCTGCTTAATGCTTTCTTAGCAACCCATTTAGTACCTTGCCATGCTACGTATAACGCCGCTAATCCTGCAACAACCTTAACACCAGTATTAAAACTATTCGACTTAGCTGCACGTCTGCGAGCTGCGGCATATTCTACTTTACGTTTACGTTCTTGCTCAACTAGATAATTATAATCCTTTTTAGTTATAAATCTAACTCCAACTATTCCTTTTTCAAAACCTCCAAATCTAGCAATCTCACCCTCTACATAGGATAGCAGAATATAATCACTATCTTTTAACCATGATTCAATTTTAGATGTTTTGTACACTTTTTTAAAATTAGCTTCATAATACAATGAGGAGTTTTTGCCATCTTTTACAGCCTTCCTTAATTCTTTTTTCTGAGCGCTTGAAATATTTAAGCTAATGCTAAACAAGGTAAATATGGTAATTAAGTATTTCATTTGTAAAATTATTTTGTTAAAAAGTATGATAAACCAATTGTGAATTGCTTACTGAAAACGCTTCCTACAGACTCATTAAACCTTTCCAAATTTATTCTGTTTATATGGTTTACATTGAATCCATAATAGCCTTCAATTGCCAGGGTATATGTCAAGTAATATCTAATACCTCCTTGCGCACCTAATCCTATATATCCATAATCATTATTAACTAGATCTTTTAAATCCCAGTAGAAAACTGATATGTTAACTGGAAAAGAAAGTCTCGATCCTTTATTTGGATTTTCTTTATCTTTTATTTTTAACAAGTAAGATATACTCATTCTTATATCCCAATAACTCACTTCAGGGTTAGGTATAGTTCTTGTAAATTGGAATTTTCCTGAAATATTTTCAGACGGAATGGCTTCATATGCTAAGTAATATGCATTATTAGATAGTTTGCTTATTGGAAACTGAGAATCTGAATTAAACGCTATATTGCTCCCTCCAACAGAGATTACACTTCCCTTCTGCGCATATAGAGAACTAGTGAATGTCGTTAAAGATAAAATCGCTATACATATGAAGAAAAATAACTTGTTCTTTTTCATTGATTTTAGTTTTATTGAATTTTTATACAATTGAATCTTTTAATTACAATCCAAAACTAAACAGTGACAGTCCAATAAACTAAGCAGAATGAATAACTGGCAATTATTAAAAATATCTGGTAAAAAAAAGCTGCAGTAAGGGATGAAAAGCAAATAGGCAAGAGCATGATATCAACATTTACCTGTTGTGAAGACAGAGTATGTCGACTGTCGTATAAAGTAATTGTCTTAAGTTTTATAAGTGGCAAATTAGTTTGGAGATTAACTTAAAGACTGTGAATTAGAAAATGTATTATTGATTTGCCGTTGGGTTGTTTTCTTTACCAGTTATTACAATACTTAACCATTTATTAGAATTGTAATGTAATTGTAATTAATAGTAATAAATTCGATTATAAAAAAAAATGGTACTCCAATTAATTACCGAAAAAGTTGTAAAATTCGAAGTAAAGTACAGTTCAAACTATGATTCAGGTAGAAAGGTATATCATATTACAGAAAGTAAAATAGTTTTTCTAAATATACCTATAGATAGTAGTTATGAATTCTATTTAAATTCTGTACTTGTCTTGGAAGGGTCAGCCATCAATTATTTAAAATTAAATTTCAATTATATGGTCTGATTACAATCCTATTTTTTCTATTAAATCCTTGAACCTTCTTCTAGAGGCAATTACGTGTTCTCCGTTTTGTAACTTGATAACTTTTTCATTAGGATCTAAAGACTTTACGAAATCAATATTCAGAATACAGTTATTATGAACTTGAATGAAATTGTCTTCAGATAATAGACCGTCTTTATAGTATCCTAAATGTTTGGAAGCATTTAGGACTAGTTTTTCTTTAAAATGAAAGGTACAAATTTCACGATCCGCCATGACATAAAGAATGTCCTTTAATTCTATGAATTCAATTATACCACCAATTTTTCTAACCGCAATTCTTTTTGTATTTCTATTTGATTTTAAATTTTCAAGTAATAAATGCAATTGTTTAATATCTAAGCCACTCACTGAATTATTGAGTTTAGCTAATACGCTCTCTTCAGCAAAACTTAAAATTTCTATGAATTTTTGTTTGTCATAAGGTTTCGCCAAGAAATCCACTGCTGCGAATTTAATAGCTTTCATAATCAAACTTTTGTTATCTGTTCCTGTTATAAAGATCAGTTCAAAATTAATTTTGTCTTCGTTTTTTAAGTTGTCTAATAAATCGAAAATTGTACCATCAGGTAATTGAATATCAACCACAAGAATGTCGTAACTCGCAGAATTTAATAATTGTGTGGCCTCCTGAAGAGTAAATGCTTGATCAACTAACGCATCACTAGAATAGCTTTTAATAATTTTGAATAAATCTTCCGAAGTGTTTTTGGTATCCTCAATAATTAAATATTTCATGCTGTATGTTATAAAAATTCAATTGATAAAATAACGTGTGTTCCATGTGGAAGATTATCCTTTACTTCATATTTGATATTATAGTCTAGCTCATTCAGAAATTGAATTCTTTTTTTCATTATCTCTGTGCTTCGTGACTTATGCTTTGCAATTGATTTTGAATTTATCTTTTTAGAAGCTAGTATTCCTATTCCATTATCTATTATTTCACAAATTATTAAATCTTCATTTCCAGAAAATTTAATTTCAACATTTCCTTTTTGCTCTAGTGGATGAACTCCATGTTCGATAGCATTTTCAACAAAAGGCTGAGTAAGCATAGGAGGCATGGTAGCATTCAAGAGTTCTTCGTGTTCAACTTTGATCCTATAATCAAACTCATCTTTGTAAAGTACCAACATTAATTCTAGATATGATTCGAGTAACTCTTTTTCTTTCTTAATTGAGATCTCATTTTCTATAAGGGTATTATCACCTGCCATAGATGTGGATATCGAAGATTCCAAGAATCCTCTAATTAACTTTGAAAAGTCAACTAAATATTTTTCAGCCATTCTAGTGTCACCAGAATTTATTACTCCTTTAAGTGCATTCAATATGTTGGAAAAAAAATGAGGGTCTAGCTGTGCTTGTGCAGTTGCCACTTCTAAAGAAGCGAGTCTTTTTTGTTGAATTAAAATTTTGATTTCCCTTTGAGCTTTAATTAGTTTAAGTTCCTCTAATTCAAGTTGATTTTTCTTTGCTTTAATTTTTGACTTTGAATTTTTTCTTAATAAATAAAGTAAGCCTAGTAAAAAGGCTAAAATTATGCTAAGGGCATAAAGATAAAAATTAGGGTTTTTATATATTGGTATATCTATAAAAATTTCCAAAGAAGCAGTTGGGTTTAATCCTAGATTTATGGAACTATTTCTAGATTGAACTTCAAATTTGTAGGAACCTCTTGATAGATCAGTAATATAAGCGAAGTTATCATAATTCCAATCTGAGAATTGATTGTTACTATTTGGTTTTTCTATTCGCCATCTATATTTGCTAATTGATGTAGAGTTAAACCCTATATTTGAAAAATTAATCTTAAGGTCATTATTTTTTAATAATATCGTATCTTGACTAAAACCTACTTTTTCTCCATTAACTTCATTGATAATAATATTAGAAAAAGTAGTGTCAAATTTTAGCTCCTGAATATCGGCTGTAGCCAACATCGTAGCTGATGGAATCCATAGTTTATTGTTGTAAATATTTAAACCACCTTGAGCAATTTCTTCGCACATCATACCATTTTTGTAGTTATACGTTTTTATTATTAGAGTTGAGTCTTTTTGAAAAGCCAATAGATCGACCATGTAAATCTCCGTTCCACTTCCTATAAAAAGCTTATCATCTTGGCTTGTAATGCTCAAGTAGTATGATCTATCATCAAAGCCACTGAGCTTACTTGTTTTTTGTGTTTGTTTATTATATGTAAAAACTGCTTCTGTACTACCAATCCAAATATTGTCATACTTGTCTTGATGAATATTTATGCTAGAAATTGAATCTACTCTAGAAAAGAGCTTTTCTTTAATCTTGTATTTGTATAATCCTGAATATGATGTGAGCAAATAATAATCATCAATTTTAAGAATAGAAGTAGGATACGATTTTATAATATCGGAGTTTTCAAAATAATCTGTTTTCCCACTGTTGATGTTATAGCAACTTATTCCATTCTTGATGCCACCGATAATAATACCTAGTTCTTTATCAAAATGTGTAAAAAGTGTAGTTCTATCAGTAATTTTTTGCAGTCTACTTAGATTGTGTAATTTGTAGATACCATCTTGATGTGGAAGATAAAAATGTTGCCCATCAAATGAATTTATAAAATACCATGCTCTGTTTAATTTTTGCAAATTTAATTCTGCAGATACATTTGTCGCTAAGTCATATATTCCAGCACCATTTGAAAAACTCGTATGTAGGAACTGATTATCATTAATGAAGTTGATTGACCATACATCTTTCAACTTTTCATCGGCGAAATTTTTAAATGGATTGTTTTGATATTTATATACTCCATTTTCAGTTGGTATCCAAATGTTTTTATCCATATCTAAAGTAGGCATATTTGGAAAGACTAATTTATTTTCATTGATAACTTGAATTTCATTTTCATTGACTTTGTAAGCTTTGTTTGTATAGAATTGAGAAATCAAAAATTCAAACCGAAAACCTTTTTCAACATATTTGATCTCATCTTTTTCTGAATCAAGGTGGATTAGGAATTCTGCTTTGGTTTTTAAAAATTCTGTATCTATAATTTTATATGATAGGGTTTTCTTCAATTTCAATTGTGGTCGCGTAACTAATTCTCTTTCTAAGATGTAAGGTTTTCCATCTATATTTATAGAGTTGTATGCTATGTTTTCTGGACCTTGGTGTATTAATTGAACGCTATCTTTCAGTATGCAACTAATCTCTCGTCCATTCAATAAGTAAGTTTTATCATTTGATTCATGAATTGATGCAAAATGGTTAAGTGGTGTATTAAAGAGTATCTTTGATTCTGATCCATTTAAATACTTTTTCAGGATTTTCTTTTTATAAAATAAGTGTAAAACTCCATCTCTATCTATTTGAACCCCCCTCAAAGTTAGGCCTTTGGAAGAACACACTTTCACAACATTTTTACCATCATAACTATAAATGTTCTTACTTCCTCTAAAAATTATTCCTGCTTTTGGGTGTTCCAGAATTCTATTTACTGTTTCTGATATCTTTTCATCCTTTATCTTTAAAGAATTAAACGATGTTCCATCAAAAATTGAAACACCATCCTTCGTACCAATGTATATTAAACCGTTTGGAGATTGATGGATGTATTTTGCTTGTATTTGAGCCAAGCCATCATGAGTTGTATACTGCGTATAAACTCTTTCTTGACTAATCAACATTATATGATGTAAGCATATAAATGCTAAAGTAAAGACTATATAATTTCGCTTAGTTAGTTTCTTGTTTTGTATCACAATTTAGCTATATACTCCAGTTATTTTTAATTATGACCAGTTGTTGATTCTTCTTACTATTCTTTGATGTCACTGCTTAATTTTGGATTATTAAAAATCTAATCTCTACAAGATATCATTTCAAAACTTAAAATTATATTATGAAACTGAGTAACTTATTATTTTTGACAACCATTCTTATTTTCACGGCTTGTTCAAAAGACAGCGATATCTCATCTTCTGATAATTCAGAAATTGGAACATGTGTCGTATGTACCTATCCACCAAATCATGAAGGTTGCGAAACTGCAGTTCATGAAGCATGCATTGTTGAACATCATCCATCTACAGGTGTTGACATTTTAGATGGTACTTGGATTTGTGGAGGCGATTCTTATCCTTTTAGTGGTAGAACAAATAATTTAGAACATTTCATTGAGTGGAATGAGGCAGATGGAGCGAAATGTGTAAAGCAATAAGCAACTAATTATTTTTTAACAAACAAAAACGAAACAAATGATTTTGCGATATATTATAATGATGATTGTAACGGCTTTATTCATTTCCTGTAGTAAAGATGGCAATCCTGGAATGGGAGATATGGGAAGTAATCCTGATGATATCTCAGATCCAGATAATGGTGGGAATAATATGGATTCTCAAGTGAAAAGTGATTTAATTTATTCTAATACAAGTATTGTGTCAAACTATTTAGAATACGAAAATAATGAATTTGTAATAGATCAAAATGGGATGAAAATAGTAGATCCAAACGGTATTCTTACACAGCATAATGAAATTACATATTCAGTTAATAATGTAAGCTTCACTGCAAGTTTAACTAATATAAATGCATTGATAGAGCGAAATGATGGTTTGTATATAGGTACAGGAGACGGCCATCTACTTGTCTATGAAAATGGTGCCTTTAGAGGCTTTCCTGTCATGATTCACAAAATGAAAAGGTTTTGGCAAAATAATCCAATTTCTGCAATATGGGAATGGACGTCTGAAGCATCAACTGCATTAGGATTTGAATATGTTAATGGAAGAGTTAGAAGTGAAATAGAATATGAGGAGGTAAATGAGTTTGCAATAAGAGATGAATATCCTTGTATCGATCCCCTTAATCAAACTGAAAATTATTGTGAGGGGTATGAACTTATTGATTTTGCGAGTCTTGATAGGTTGGCAATGTTAGGGCAAAACGGGGCATTGATGATCTTACCGGATTACAAAAACAACACAACATTCTTATACAATCCAAATTTTTCTAACTTCTCCTTCAACAAGTTATCACAAATAGAATTGTTTTATCAAGCGAGTTCATTAGGTCAAGCACCAAATAAATTCTATTATGATCACATATGGGTTAACACTAATAATGGGCTAGCCTATTATAAAATGGATCAAGACAAAGATCTTGAATTTATTCCTGAAAAGTGGAATGTTATAAATACATCTAATTCGAATCTTAGTTCCGATAGCATTATTGAAATGCAAGTAGTAGGTGATGAACGATTAATTGCATATTCAAATAATCCTGCTATGTTAAATTATATTAATGTTCAAGATGGTACTATTTGTTCTTTTTCAGCACCAGCTACCGAAAATATTCAATCAATGCAAATCAGTGGAAACGCCATTTATCTTGCTCAAGGGCAAGACGTTTATAAGATATCCAAAGGAGATCTTTCAGGTTTTTGTGGATTTTAAAATCAAATTTTTATAATCTATAAGAAATAAAAAAAATGATGCACTGTAAACGTATCGAAGATTTTTCAAGATTAATGAGTCAATTTTATTGAGTTTAACGTTAAATAATTATTCCTATTCTCAAAATACTGATTTTAATAATTTAGATGAGGAACTAAGTATATTGGCGGGCGGATAAAAAGGAATGTGTGCAAAGCACTCTTTTCTTTTTTCTGCGAGTGCCTAAATCGAACAAGCTGGCATGTAACGACCTCGCTATACGCTGTATGCTTGCTCAGCTTCACGACTACGATAGTTAGATAGAATACTCTTCCACTACCCTTTTACGGCTTGTTAAGAACATGAAAAGCATATGGCGATATAGCGTTAGTCGTAGTTGTTTTAGCAAACTATTTGATTTTTAAATTGAGCTGCAAATTCTCTGTATTGCTTTTGTGCATGTTCTATTACTACATTCTTGTCCATATT
>Ga0114956_1002768_pt1 | contig 13734 bp, 11 predicted proteins | sample MaitaG_FD_87304 | JGI IMG/M metagenome (GOLD analysis project Ga0114956, IMG submission 87304) | Marine algal microbial communities from Maine, USA - Maine_Asex2 metaG | ecosystem: Host-associated > Algae > Red algae > Unclassified | place: Maine, USA | collected 2015-01-05 | reverse complement strand
CGACGATGCGGATTATTTGAACGTCGAGGGGGCGAATTCGCTGTTAAAAACGCTGGAAGAACCGCCCCCCAATCACTTCTAATTTTAATAGGGTCCAGCGAACAGAAACAACTGTCGACGATCGTCTCGCGTAGTCAGATCGTCCGCTTCGATCCCTTGACCCAACAGCACGTCGCGACGTTGCTGGAATCGATGGAACTGGAAACATCGACGCCGATCGATGAGCTGGCCGCCGCCGCGCAAGGCAGCATCGCCCGCGCGATTGAACTGGCCGAACCAGAAGTCTATCAGTTTCGTTTAGACCTAAGGAAGAACCTGGCATCGTTGGATCCGGGGCGCGATAATTTCGGGAAAGAAATATTGGGGTTTGTTGAATCTGTTGGCAAAGACACGTCCATGCGAAGGGCCCGTTTGAAAATGGTGGGCGATTTTGCGATCGAGTTCTTTCAAGAGGTGATGTATGCGGCGATCGCTGACTCGTCCGCCGAATCTTCAAGCTTCTTGAACGCTTCGGCCGATGATGATGATGTGGTCGCTGCCATCGACCGTCTGTCCGAAGATGCTCAATTCAAAGCTGAAGCGGTCGCCATTGGAATCGAGCGTACCGTGCAAATGCAAGCTCAGGTGAACTACAACGCTTCGCCGGTCAATATCATCCTGCCGTGGCAAAAGACCTTGCCGCCTGTCTTCGAGGTGGCCATATCAACGTCGGTGTCTAAGTAGATGTCGAGATATTGCACCGCCGCTGTTGCACCACCACGATATTTACTTCGTCCGTCAATAGATGACAGACCGACGTTTTTGGCGCATGCGAGCAAATTTTGGTCGGATATATAGACATTTATATACGTTTGAGTTTGACACCGTTGCGGTCTGTAGCAGAGTTTAGCCCATTAAAAGGCACCAAATGGCCCTGCGAATGCGAAATCGTTCAGAATTTAGCGATCTGCGAAGTGGAATTGTTCTAAGAAGACGCCGCCGTACACGCGGCAAGCCCAACCGCCATTGACGCGGCCTCCCCAACGCCGTGAAGGATTTATTTCCCTGTATTGATAAGCCGTTTTGGCGTTTGGGGCTTGTTGATTAAGTCGGCTTTCGATTTTTAATGTTAGCCGTTTGGGCGATAGCCCCGGTTTTGCGATGACCAAACCGAGGCTAACGCCTAAACGGCTCACTTAATCAACAGGCTCTTTGCCACGGTTCCTTTACACAGTGAAACCGTAGCTAAGGGCTTGTTGATTAAGTCGGTTTTCGATTTTTAAATGTGAGCCGTTTGGGCGATAGCCCCGGTCTAGCGACGACCAAACCGAGGCTAGATCCTAAACGGCTCACTTAATCAACAAGCCCCTAACGCCAAAGCGGCTCATACTTACTTTTGTTTTTCATACGAAAATCTCTCCACGTCGTTGCGGCCTCCCCCCATAACTCACCCGAACCCCTCCCTAGATTTGCAAGGTTTTAAGAGATGTCAAAACACAAAAAGAGATCCAGCAATTCAAAGTTCGCCTATCAAACATTGGAAGTCCGAAAGCTGCTGGCCTCTGTCTCCTTCGACGCCGGCACTTTGACAATTGGTGGCAGCCAAGAGGTTGATAATATCTCTATCACCGAAAATGCTGACGGACAGACAGAAGTTAAGCTGAATGATCGAGAGTCGGAATTCTTCGCGTCAGATTCTCTCCAGTCGATTCGCATCTTCAGTCAGCAAGGCAACGATGATGTTGTTTTTCGACGCGAATCGGATTTCCAAACAAAGCTCACGAACCTGCAAACCGTTTTTGTTTCAGCCGGGGAAGGTAATGATTTGTTTCAATTTACCATTCCGGGAACATCTGCAGATGTTGTCGCGATCGGCGACCGAGGCAATGATAATTTTTCGGCGGACATATTTTCATACGTTGCTGGCACGCCATCCACCAATTCATTCTCCTTCTACGGCAATGAAGGTGATGATGTGCTCCGCGGAGGAGGTGGAGATGACCTGCTTAGCGGGCAAGCGGGCGATGATCGAATCAATGGTAGTAATGGAGATGACGTGTTATACGGAGGAGACGGTGACGACATACTCAGCGGAGACGATGGAGTAGACCGTTTGTTTGGAGGTGATGGAAACGATATTTTGGAGGCTGGAAGTTTGTTTTCCAACGTCTCAACCGAGGGAACTGAGTTTCTCGTAGGCGGTGACGGTGACGATAGGATCAATGGCGGACATTCGGTTGACCTAATTTTAGGTGGCGCAGGCAGAGACATTCTTAAAGGTAACGGCGGAGACGACGTCATTTTCGGCGGCGACGACAGAGACCAAATTCACGGTGGTCAAGGCGATGATTTTCTTGTAGGGCAAAATGGAAATGACAAAATCTTTGGCGAACAAGGCACGGATCGCCTCTACGGAAATGCGGGACGCGATAATCTCCAAGGTGGCTCTGATGCCGACGAAATTTTTGGAGGAGCTGACGACGATTCGATCTTCGGAGAACAGGGAGCTGACTTGCTGTACGGCGGTGACGGGGATGATTCCATCAGCGGAGGTGACGGAAACGACATCATCGCGGGACACGGCGGTGACGACAGAATCGACGCCGGCGCTGGAGACGATAAAGTCTTCGGCGGCGAAGGTGGCGATATCATCTCCGGTTTCTTAGGGTCTGATATCCTCGCGGGGCAAGGTGGCAATGATATACTCTCCGGTCAGCAAGGCTCCGATTTGATTTTAGGCGGTGACGGAGACGATCGAATCGAAGGCGGGAGAGGATTTGACCGTGTCGCCGGTAACGCTGGAGTCGACACGTTTATTTATCCCGAATCTGATCGTATCACGGACTTCGATGTTGAAGCAGAGTTGAAGACGACCACTCCGTATTTAGATCGATATCTCGGGCTCACGCTCGCCGCAGCCACAGAACTGGCGGCGTCCAGTGGCCTGCTGACTTTCCCAGCGACAGATTTAGATGACATCTCATTCACGACCAACAGCGATAAAATCGTCATTGGAGTTATCACTCGAGTTGGACATGCCGCGTACACGCCACACTTAAGCAGTTACTTAGGCTCGAACTTAAACGAAGCAATCGAAACGGCGGCCAGCTACGGAATGGAAATCGGTACGTTCAGTATCTCAGATGGAGAGTCCTATCCTCTTATCGAACTGGATAATCCGTTGCGTTTTTTGACCGCTAACAATCGGGTACTTGCGGTCGATGGTCCTCGAGGTGTCTTTGATCGTTTCCGATTGTTGGTCGGAACTGAAGACCATCTATACTTGGGCCTCACTCGTTCCGAAGCGACCATTTTGGCCGAAGCCAACAAAGATGACCCCGCCTTCGTTATCATTGACGGCCAGCGATCCGACGAGACCGGCTTCGGCCCATACTTTAAGCTTCAGGATGGTTTGGTCGTCGAGGCAAGTAGCATTAGAGGATCGCTCACTTAAGCTTCGTCCAAAATTTCGACCGCTGCGAACGTATTGCCTTCGAGCATCGAGAGGCTTGCGCCGCCGCCGGTGCTGACGTGTGTTACGTCGTCTTCGAAACCTAGCAGAGCTACCGCCGCGGCGCTGTCGCCACCGCCGATAATGCTGGTCGCGTCGCCGTCGGCGATTGCTTGAGCGACTGTTTTGGTACCTTCGTCAAACGGTGGCATTTCAAAGACACCCATTGGGCCATTCCAAACGATCGTTTTCGCATCAGCGATAATTGCCGCGAATTGCTTGGCCGATTCTGGGCCGATGTCCAAGCCCTCGAAGCCGTCTGCGATTTCGCCAGATTTTACAATCTGCTTATTACAGTCGGCCTTAAAAGAATCGCCGCAATGTGTATCGACAGGCAACACAAGTTTGTCGCCGCCTTTAGCAATTAGTTCTTTGGCCAACTCAACTTTTTCAGGTTCCACCAAACTGTCGCCGACCTTCCCGCCCTGTGCCAGTGAAAACGTGTAGGCCATCGCTCCGCCGATAAGGATCTTATCGCAGACGCCCAGCAGATTATTGATTACGTTAATTTTATCGGAGACTTTGGCACCGCCGAGGATTGCCACAAAGGGGCGTTCGGGGTTGCTGATGACGTCTGACAAATACTTGATCTCTTTTTCAACCAAGCTGCCGACGACTTTGGGTTTGCCGCCCATTGCGGTAGGCACGCCGTACATCGACGCATGTTCGCGGTGGCATGTACCGAACGCATTATTGCAGTATACGTCCGCAAATACTGCCAGTTGAGCGGAGAAAGCTTCGTCGCCCGATTTTTCGCGAGCGTCAAAACGTAGATTTTCCAGGACAACGATTTCGCCATCGGCTAGAGCTTTGATTTTCGAACTTGCATCGGGGCCGACGGTGTCTTTGGCGAAGTGAACGGGAGAACCTAAAATTTCACCCAATCGCTTGGCCGCAGGGGCGAGACTGTATTTCTCAGAAGCTTCACCCTTGGGCCGCCCGAGGTGGCTCATTAGGATCAACCGTCCACCGCGGTCAACGACCGATTTAATGCTGGGCAAAGCCATTTCGATTCGACGATCGTCGGTGATGTTAAGGTCATCATCCAGTGGCACGTTGAAGTCAACTCGCATAAGGACTTTTTTTCCATTTACTTCAACGTTATCAATGCTCTTCTTGGCCATAGTTTGTCTCTAAATATCTGTTGCTAAAAAATGTTAATGAGTCTTAGTTTGTAAAAGACGATGCATCATCGCGTTAAGCGGGGTCAGCATCTGGTTTGGGTGTCATGCGTTTCTGGATGTCCGTTTCGATCGGCCCGAACACAGATTCGTGCCTTTGAACTGACACGTGAAGGGCTTGAAGCAATCGCTTTGCGGTAAAGAAATTAAGAACGATCTTTTGATTGATGGCCACCGGAAGCTCCTCGGAATTCATCGGCTGAGAATTCATGCCGAAGTCAATGATAAGTTCTTCTGGTGACCCCGTTACGCGACAAAAGTTTGCGTAGCAAGTTTGTGTCTTCGATTCGTCGACCTGTATTGCGCGACGCTTTTTTTCTGGTTCAGCCATAACGTGTTACTTCTCCGACGTGGTTGATTAACGGATCCGGATTATAGCAAAATTCGATTCTTTTGCGTCAGCCCCCGTCGGTCATTGGTCAGCGATCGTGTGAATAATTGACCACCGCTCTGAGGCAAACATTGGAAAGAGTGATGCCGTTTTATCGCCTTTGAGAAACTGTCTGCTTCTTAGAACTTAGCGGCGGTCGACGTCCTTTCAATTCTTAAGATGGATGAAGCTGAGATGGAGTTCGGCGTGCCTCAGGTTGAGCTTCACTCGTTTCTTGGGACTCATTTCTCCGAATGCGGGACTGTGGTGCTTCACCGGCTCGCCGCTGGAAAGACGGTTCAGCGCGACCAAGTATCTCTGAGACGCAACCTCGGTGCTCACCTTTTCCTGCCCCACGGTGCCGTTTTGAACACCGGGGATTTTGACTCCAGGCTTCATCCCATTTTTAAGAATCGACTTGAGCAAAAACTTCATCACTTGCCGAACGATCCATGGCGGCGCGTCGATCGGATACCCATCGTAACCGTATTCAATCCAAGCCGCCAAATGGGTTAGGATTTCGCCTGCGGTCCACTGACCAGAGACGACCAGAGTTTGGTTGGCGTCGGCTTCTCTTATTCGGTTTACCGCTTCAATGACGTCGTTGACGGTATCAAACGTAAGCGTTCGGCGATCCGCGTGACAAGGCACAGCCATGAAGACATCCTATTGTTTTCCAGTTCGCGAAAAATTGTTTACGAGTAATCGTATTCGTTAGCCTAAGTGTATCCGAGAAAGATATGCTCAAGGAGCGGCAACCTGCGGTGAAGTTGCTTTTTCTGAAAACTGACCTTTTAAAAACAGAACAAAAGTCAACAAATCGGTTTAAACTATTGATGTTCCTTTCCTTTAATTTACTTATCAGACCTATGAATCGAAACTTAATTTCCCAAGTCTTAATGATTCGTTCAGCAATGACGATTCCCGCAGCGATAGCAGTCGCCGCCGTGTTCACGTGTTTGTTTTGGTCACAGTCGGCGGTGGCTCAATCTTCTCAAACTTTAGGCATCGTCGACCAGCAACCTGCCGAAGGTCCTTTCGTAGAAGTTGATGGCAAATTTATGGTCCCCTATTCGATGACGATTCCTGGAACGGAGGTGGAAATCGAACTGATCCCCATCGCCGGTGGCACGTTTAAAATGGGGTCGTCCGACGAAGAAGCGGGGGATAACGTGACGCCGCAAGTCGAGGTCAGCGTTGAACCATTTTGGATGGGGCGTTACGAAGTCAATTGGGAGCAGTATCAAAGTTACATGGTGATGGATACTGCGTTTAAGAAAATGGCGAAGACTGGTCTGCGGAAGGTCACCACGGTAGATGATGTGGATGCCGTGACGGCTCCTTCGGCGCTATATGAACCGGATATTACTTACGAAGCAGGCGAACAAGCCGACCAGCCGGCCGCCAGCATGACTCAATTTGCGGCCAAGCAATACACGAAATGGCTGAGCCTGTTGTCTGGTCAGTTTTACCGATTGCCTTACGAATCCGAATGGGAGTACGCCTGCCGCGCCGGGACGACGACGAAATATTACTTCGGCGACGATGACGCAGAACTTGAAAACCATGCTTGGTACTACGATGTGTCCGATGAGGAACGTCATGTCTGTGGCGAACTCGAACCCAACCCTTGGGGCTTGTACGACATGTACGGCAATGTTTCAGAATGGGTGCTGGATGCCTATACCGAAAACGGTTACCAAGCGATCGCAGGAAAGCCACTAACCGTTGAAGAGGCGTTTCAGAAACCGACCAAGATCTATCCGCGTTTGCTGCGTGGCGGTTCCTATTATTCAGAAGCCGAACTTTGCAATAGCACCGCTCGGCTGCCTTCGGACGACAAGCTTTGGAAGGAAGAGGATCCCAACTATCCCAAGAGTCCTTGGTGGTTCACCGGCGAAGAGGGGTTGGGGGCCGGAATGCGTTTAGTGCGTCCGTATAAAACGCCCGAGACCAAAGCCGAGAAATTGGCATTTTGGGACGCGGACATCTCCGCAATTTCCAGAGACGCGATGAATCGGATCGACTCCAACGGCCGGGGCGCGATCGGCATCGTTGACCAGCAACTGGACGAAGACGTAGCGGCGATTGAAGATTAGTCGCGTCTCCGATTATTAAAATGAGAATCTGACCGGAGGTTGAAGTTTCAATGAGCGTACTTATTGAAAATTCGATCTACGGGGCAGTCTCATCAGCCACTCGCATGAGGACTACTCGGAAAATTAAAGTCGACTTTGATTTTTGCGAAAGTGCGCTGCTTTGGCCAAAGGAATGGCAACAATCAGAAAGTTACTCTGCGAGTGGTCCTTACTCAGTTTCAGCGGGCGAGTCATTCGGCATTTCAGCTTCAATAACTTCCACCGCTTCAACAGCTTGTTTTGCTGCTTCGTCTTTTCGTTGCTGAATAATAGTCAACTGATACCCTGCCACCTTCGCAACGTCGGCCAGTGGTTCTACGCCGGAACATTTGACGAAAATTTTCGCCAGGTACTTTTCAGCAACCTCCAGTTCGTTGGGAGATTGTGCGCGAAGGGCGTTCGCAATCAATTGCATCAATTCCTCTGCGGAGTCGGGAAGTCTTATCTGCCCCGAAAGCTGATTAAATCGTTTTTTCGATTCAAAGAATATGTATCTTTGTTCGCCGCTGGGATCGACGGTCTGAGCCAACTGTAGATAACGCAGTTTTGCCTCATCCTGTTCGCCCGCGACCTCTAATTGATAGGCGGCCGTAAATTGCTGCGTCTCTTCGGATTGCAAAATCGAATTGTTCACGCCGCGTTTGGCCATGTTGACCAACATCTTCTGTCGCGCTTGATAATAGAGTTCTTCGGCTTCCCCTGAGAAGGGGCTTTGTGATTGCATCATCGGTTTCATCTCGATCAAAGCCGAACGCCATTGGTCCGGTGAGTTACTTTCAACCTGTGCGCGTGTGCGTTGGATCACCTCTTCGACGCTGGGCGGCATCGCCAACCAAATCGCCAGTGCAGCAACAATGGCCAGTGCGACCATTAGAAAGGGCACCGATTGGAAAAACGAACCCGACCAATCCGTCGAATCCTGCGGTTCTTTACCGAGGAGGCGTTTGGCGGCAGTTTTATCGGTGCCTTTATTCAGCGGATTGAAATTACCTGAGATTTGAGATACGGCCGATTTTTTAGTGGCATCGATTTTCTTAATTTCTTCAAAGGCCAGCACCACCTCGCGCGCCGAATGCGGCCGTTTTTTATGGTTGGGTTCCAGCATGCGGCTGACGATCTGGTCCAGCCAAATGGGGCAGTTCATGATGTGGTCTGCGACCGATGGGGCCGGCTGAGTTTGTTTGCTCTTCGCCATGCGGCCCATCGTATCGAGTTCATAGGGCAGTTTCCCGGTCAGCATCTCAAACAGGATAACCCCCAACGCATAAACGTCGCTCTTACGAGTTGCACCGTCGGTGAATTGCTCGGGTGCCTGGTAAGCGGCGTTGTCCATTTTGCGTTGCTTGGTCGCATCCCAACGTCGCCGACCGATCTGATTGAATCTGAGTCCGGTAGCCTTAACTTTGTGATCGGGCGTGACCAAAATTTTTCCCGGGGTCAAGCCGCTGTGAACTAAGTTCTTTCGATGAAGATAGCTGAGCATCTCTGAGATCTGCCGCCCGTATTCCACCACCAGATCTGGCGTCAGTTTGCCGCGCCGAGACAGCAACGCTGCCAGAGATTCGCCTTCTACTAATTCCGAGGCGAAGAAGATTTTCTCTTCGTGGGCCCCTGCGCCATAGATTCGGACCAGATTTGCATGCCGCAGTTTTTGCAATTCTTTGACTTCGACTTTGATTTTTTCCAACGCCGTCTGCCACGTAATTTTGGCGGGAAATTTGATAAATTTGAGCGTAACGTCGCGATCCTGTTCGGTCTGCCGGGCGTGATAGACCTTCTGCCGTCGGTTGCTGCCCAACTGTTTGACGATTAGGAAAGGGCCTACGTAATTGTTTTCCATAACAGCGATCCGCAAAATGTTATGACCAGAGAAGCCGCCCATTTAATTGGCGGCCGTTGTGATGCCTGCCATCAACTATACAGCAGCTGACGCTTGTGGGCCAATCGCAGCAGATCTATGGAAAACTCTCCCCCCGTTTCGTATTAGTCAGCGATTGGGATCTTTGCGAGTGGGCCCCGTCGTTCTGCTACACCGGGAACTGCCGACAGTATTCGTAAACACCCATGGTTGTCGCGGTGACAACGTTATAACTGAAAGGCATTCCGTAAACTGGAATCTCTATGCAGTCATCGACCACGGCAAGTTCATCGTCGCTGATACCGTGGCGTTCGTGTCCGATCAGCAGCGCGGTTCTAGCCTGAAATTGGTACTCGTAGATCAAATGAGAATCGTCGGTTTGCTCTAATCCGACAATTCGATACCCGTCTTTCTTCAGATTCTTTAAAACGGGAATCAGCGAGCGCCGTTTTTCGATTTGCACGTGGTCGGCACCATCGCGCGCGATTTTAGGGTCAATTTTCGATGGCCCCGAAGTTATCATCCGAGTGATCCCGGCGCAGCCGGCGAGTCTCACCATGCGCGATAGATTGACTTGGCTTTTGAGCGCCGGTATCACCAAGACCAATTCACGCGGCCGTGATAATTGAGTCAGCGGTTTATGGCGGACGTGGACTGCACACACTTCGATTGCATCCAATGAAGGTTAGAAAGCGACACCGCGGGCGGAGACCGAGAAAGCGACGCGTCGCCCAAAGGCTGGCCAGAGCTCTTGCTCATACCCATAACCCTTAGAACGGGATGTCATTTTCTTCGTAGGATTCTGCGAAAGCTTCGTTGGCCGCTTCGGCAGAACCACCGGCATCCTTTTCTCCACTTCCAACGACTTTGAAGCTGATCGCTTCTGCGCTGAGGAAATATTTGGTTTCGCTGCTGGCGTCTTTTTGCCATTTCCTGCCGGTCAACTGGTAGCTGATTTCGACTTCGTTTCCGACGGACATTTCATCGACGGTGTCACATGAATCACGCACGAATTCAACCGGGATGTAGTTGGTGAAACGTCCGTTGTCTTGTTCGAGTACCACCAAGCGTTTGCGAAATCCTTTTTGCCCGTATGTTTTTGTTTCTTCGATCAAGTGGACGAGGCCGCGGACTTTTGTTTCACTCATAATATCTTCTTCGAAAAACTAGAACTTGCTTCATTAAAAGGTGCCGCCGATTGCGGGTGCGAGTCGTAGCAAAACCCACGGAAAGGACGGGACATAAGATCATACCCGATCGCCGCGACAGTGAAAGAAAAAGAGCCTTGAAATCGCATGATTTGGTGGAAGATTTGACGTCGGCGTTGGAGGTTGCTTTAATAGCAGTCCTCAGATGCTTCGATTCACCGAACTTATATCAATAGAAAACTGTAATGGCCAAGAGAATTGACTGGTACTATCACCGCAAAGGCTGAACGACTTGCAAAAAAACGCAAGAGTTTCTTGCTAACGCGGGGATCGAACCCAAAATAACCGTCGATGCGAAAAAGAACGTTCATCAAAAGCCTGAGGCGCTCAAGTTGATAACGGCGGCGTCTTGGGTACATGCGGCCAAAGGGAAAAAGATCGTCGAAGCGGATCGGAAAAAATCGGACACCACCGATGAAGAGCTGCTCAAAGTTGTGCTCGGTCCGACCGGAAATCTCCGTGCTCCCACGTTGGTCATGGGGAAAAAAATGATCGTTGGTTTCAACGAGGAGATGTTTGACGGGCTGTTTAAGTAGCCCAAAGCCAGCCAATACTATTGTCGTACGTTTGGGCCTATACGATCTGGGCATCTACGTTCTGGGCATCTACGATCTGGGCCGAAGAACGATAAAAAGGCCACATCATTGATATTGACGCGGTTTTGGCAGGTTGGGAAAACTACGCCTAAGTTTTTAACTCCGCCTATCCCAATGCTGCCCAACGCTCAATGTCTCTAACAGCCACGCACGTGCCGCCATCATCGACTGACCCAACGGTCAAAGTCTTTTGGGCGATCGCGATTGGTCATTTGTTGTTGTGGGTGTTGATCTGCGTTGTCACTCAGCCAAATCTGCCTTTAGATATGGTGGAGATGATCTATTGGGGACAGCAGTGGCAATGGGGCTACCATAAGCATCCACCGCTTCCGGCTTGGACGGCGGCGGCCGTTTGGGAGTTCAGTGGCAACCAACCTTGGGCCATGTACGTCACCGGACAATGTACTATCGTTGCGACATTTTGGGCGGTGTGGAAGCTGGCGCGTGAAATCGTTTCTCCGTGGCTGGCGATCTGTTGCGTGACGGTCATGGAGGGTTGCTACTATTGCAGCTACATGGTGAACGACATCAATAACACGATCATGACGCGTCCCATGTGGGCGTTGGCGATTCTGTTTATGTACTGTGCATTGGTGCGTCAGACGCGATCGCAACGAACCTTTTACTGGTGCATGACGGGCGTTGTGATCGGGCTTGGGATGCTGTGCAAGTATTACATGGCCGTTTTAGTCATAGCATTTCTGGCCGTTGCCGTGCTAATTCCCAGCACGCGTCGTGCTCTGAAGACGCCGGGGCCTTGGTTGATGACATTGATCTCCATTGGAATTTTTCTTCCGCATGTAATTTGGATGGTGGATAACGATTTCATCACCGTTCAATACGTACTCAATCGCAGCAACGATGCAGCGGCTCATTCGATTGTTGGAAACGTGCTGAAGCATTTTACCTCTCCACTGAGTTTCATATTTTCACAGATCGGCGCGGTGCTGCCGGTGGTGCTGTTAACGTGGCCGTTGGTCAAAGGTTGGAATCGCAATATCAATGCGAAGATATCAGCAAATTGTCCTGACAATTTTGATCGAAAGTTTCTAGCGATCGTCGTTTTAGGTCCGGTGGCAGTTTACATCCTTCTGTCGGCGGTTTGGGGTGCCTCGATTCGTAGTATGTGGGGCGGTCCTCTGTTCAGTTTTCTAGGCCTGTTTTTGGTGGCCACATTTTTAGTCCAGGATCATGCCGAAAATATCCGGCGCGTTATTCGGTCGTCTCTGATCGTTGGCGGTGTGATGGCGTTAGCTTTGTTTGTCAGAAATGGTTTTGGGCCGGCGGTGCGCGGTGAACTTTCGAAAGTCCACTTCCCCGGTGCCGAAGTCGCGCACGAGGTTAACGCGCGTTGGCGACAACTTCATGGTTCTGATCTGAAGATTGTCGGCGGGCAAATGTTTGTGGCCGGTTGCGTCGGTGTTTACAGCGCCAACGATATCCGTGTGTTCGGGGAACTAACGCCGATGAACAATCCTTGGGTCAGCGATCGCGCGATGGCCGAAACCGGTGGGATGATCGTTTGGGACATGGACGATTTTGGTAACGCGCCCCCGCATGATTGGCTGACGCGGTATCCAACGGCTGAACTAATGCCTCCGATCGTCTGCAAGAGCCGTGCTTTATCTGGCGATGTGGATGCCGAAGTCGGCGTCGTGATCGTTCACCCGGCCGGCGAGTCAAAATCGACTGAGGTGTGGGCTGCGAAGTCGATTGCTCCTCGCTACTAGCACCGCTGCTTGCGATGGTAAACGATGTATCCGATAGATCTCGACCGATTCGTTGGATAACGCAATTTTTATTGCCCGATCGGACTTCGCCTGTCCAGCGTTCGGTCAGCGTTCAGAGAATCTGAAGGTTGTAACGATTGTTGGGGTTGGGTAGACGCGACCGGCGAACAAAACCGAGAATCCTCGGCATATTTCCCCCTCCAGCTATTGATGAGCTAACTTTTCAACAATGCCTCGAAGTATGTCTGAGGCTGGACTGACTGTCGTTGTAAAATCCCCCCACGTTAAGTTAATGCTGTCTCCTGCTGACGGCTCAATGGCCAATTAAAATGAAGAATTTTATCCCCCTGCTAATCATTGCTGTGGTCACTTCTTTAGCTCCAAAAGCTCACGCTCAGTCCGAAGACTATGCGATCGACGGGTTTATTGAACCGTTCCGTAGGATTGAACTTTCCAGTGATGAAACAGGCGCGATTGCCGAAGTGTTCATCAAAGAAGGCGATCATGTCAAGCAAGACGATGTCGTTGCGAAGTTAGATTCGCGCGTTCAAGAGATACAATTAGAGATCGCAAGTAAAGTTGCGAATTCAACAAGTCAACAACGTGCTGCGGGGAACACCTTGAAGAAGCGTCGCGCTATTTCGCAACGTTTGGACCTACTGCAGCAACAAGGACACGCCAGCGAAAGCGAAATCATTCGATCCGAATTGGAGATGTCCATCGCCGAAGCGAATTACTTCAATTCGGTCGAGGAATCGGCCGTTCGTGAAATAGAGATGCGACGCGCAAAGATACAGCTTGAGCGTCGTACGATTCGAGCCCCTTTCAACGGCTTCATCGCCAAAATAGCTCGTCGTGAGGGTGAGTTTTTATCGCCGCTTCACCCCGAGGTGTGTACGCTGATTCAGGTCGACAAATTGCTCGCCACCTTCAACGTGCCCTCTAATAAAGCAGCCGAGTTTCACGTCGGCGAAGACTTTGAACTCCGACTCAGCGATGGCTCGACGGTTCAAGCTCAGGTGCACAGTGTCGGAGTCGAAACCAACCCGCAAAGTGGTACCGTTGAGATCAAGTTCGTAATTAACAACGAGGACTACCAAATTCGCAGCGGCGAAGGTTGCTCGTTAAACGTCTAAAGGTAAAACGTTGAAAGGTAAAACGTT
>Ga0114956_1002766_pt1 | contig 13735 bp, 9 predicted proteins | sample MaitaG_FD_87304 | JGI IMG/M metagenome (GOLD analysis project Ga0114956, IMG submission 87304) | Marine algal microbial communities from Maine, USA - Maine_Asex2 metaG | ecosystem: Host-associated > Algae > Red algae > Unclassified | place: Maine, USA | collected 2015-01-05 | reverse complement strand
TACGAATATCTGATGTATTTAGACAGACATGCTGAAGTGAGTCTATTTAATTCAATGGGTCAACGAATCCAGCATTGGAAGCAAAGGGGAGGAGACCATCGTTTCGATTTGGCAGCTTATTCAAGAGGTGTATATTTTGTACAAGTCCGAGTTGGAAGCTCCCTAGAAACTCGTCGAGTGATCCGACAATAATTTTTGCTAAAACCATATATTTGTTGTGAATAAAGAAATCGTGAAATTGTAATGTATATCAAGAGTGTTGAAATTACAGATTTTAAGTCTGTCAAGTCGTTTTCAATGTCATTTGAAAACCCTGCAGGCTGGCATGTCATCATCGGAAACAATGGGGCAGGCAAGAGTACAATTTTACAAGCCATTGCATTGACCATAATTGGCTCTAGTGATTCATCTATTCCTGGAAAAAATCTTGAGAGTTTCATAAATTTTGGTTCTTTATCTGCTTCGATAGAGTTAGAAATCCAAAAGCATGATGATGATAGTTATACTGGGAATTCTCGTCCTCGAAAGTCACCTTTTACAGCAGCATTACAACTAACTAGATCAAAATTTAGTGAAACGGGAGAGTTGGTTAAGGGAGCTAAAATCCAATCAATAAAGTCAGATTATGCTAAAAAAAGTATTTGGAGTTCAGCCAAAGGGTGGTTTTCTGCTTCCTATGGACCTTACAGAAGATTCGATGGAGGTAATATCAGTTGGCAAAAAACATATTATTCTCATCCTAACGTTGCTGCACACATATCTGTATTTGGTGCCGATGTGGCCTTAACAGAAGGCTTGACTTGGTTAATCAAATTGAACCACGAAAGTCTTGAGGGAAATGAAGAATCAAAGGATTTTACAAAAAAAATAATTTCCTTTTTGAATCAAGGCGACTTCTTGCCAAATGAAACAAAGATAGATGGAATTTCATCAGACGGATTACAAGTCATTATAGGAAATGACTCAGATTCTGGAACTAAGATAAATGCGCTCGACTTAAGTGACGGTTATCGTTCAATCTTAAGTATGACGATAGATATTCTGCGACAGATGACTGAGGTTCATTCGATGGCAAAAGTATTCGAAGTAAAAGACGAGCAGCAGTTAGAAATTGGAGTTAAGGGTGTTGTAATGATAGATGAAATTGATGTTCATCTTCATCCCACTTGGCAGACGAGGATTGGTGATTGGTTTATGCATTATTTTCCGAAGATTCAGTTTATCGTGACTACTCATAGCCCACTCATTTGTCGAGCTAGCACTAATGGAACAATATGGCGCTTAGCGGTTTCGTCAGACAATCGAGAATCTGGTGAGGTAATAGGAGTCGATCGAGATCGATTGATACAGGGAAATATCTTAGATGCCTATGGAACACATCTGTTTGGCAAGTCTCCAGTTGAATCTGCATCTTATGATAAAAATCGAAGTCGACTAGGTGAGCTGAATGCGCTTTCTGCATTGGGCAAAATTGAGGATGATGAGGAAATTGAACGAAAGAAACTTCAAAAATTGATAAGTTCAGATGATCCCACAGGCTTTTAATCAGAACTTACTTAGTCCCGCAACTTTAGAAGTGCTTAATGACTTAGATGGCCAGGTCAACGGCATTGAACTTTTTGCTGAGAAAGTCGATCGAGCAAAATCATTGTGGCGTAACAAAAAAGACAACGAAGCGAAGTGGTTTGCGTTTGAAGAAATTGGAGCCACTTTAAAACTAGGATCTGAATGCGAGGGCGTATGCACATATTGTGAACACAATGAGACAGCTGATATTGAGCATGTAAAGCCAAAGGGATTTTTTCCCGAGTACTGCTTCGATTGGGGGAACTATGTAGCAGCATGCAAGAATTGCAATTCAGGGTATAAACTGGACAAATGCTCAATTATTGATGACGTTCCTAATTTGATCGAACTGACAAAGGGACAACAGCCTTCAACGCAAGAAACGGCTTTTATCAATCCTAGAATTGAAAATCCTGCTGATTTCATGTTTCTGGATTTATTGGAATTTAGATTTAAAGCTTACCAAGAACAAATCATCGGTCGTAGGAATTTCCTGAAAGCGAAAAATACTCTCGCGATACTCAAGTTAAATGAAAGAGACAAATTAGTTTTAGCGCGCAGTAATGCTTTTAATTATTTCGCAGAAACTCTACTGCGTTGTGCAAGAATTTTTGAATCAGACACTAAAGAAGATATACGCCTAAGTTTGTTGCCTAATGAGCAAAGAACTGATTTTTCGAGAGATATAGATGAGATAAAATATGATCTGCTGCGAAGTCAGAGCCTTCATATTCAAAAGCGTCACCATCCAACAGTATGGTTAGAGATGAAAAGGCAAAGAAAAATGTATCCAGATTTAGATCTGTTGTTCAAACGCATCCCACAAGCTTTGGATTGGTAGCATCTACTCTCTAACTCATAGCTTTTCTTACCAATTCTAAACCCGAGATCATTTCTCTCGGCAGGTCAATTTTCTTGCGCTCACCATACGGGCCAGAAATAATGTAATTCTCCGCCATTTCCTTGCCCACATTTTTTTCAATCTTTCGCTTAATGGTAGCGCATTTTTCGTTGAGGTGATTGCTTTGCAAATTCACCAAATTATCAACCGCATTAATCATTTGCGGTAAAGCTCCTCGTTTACTAATCGATTTGTACAATTCTAAAATCTCCGTTCGCATTTCGTGAAACTCCACTCGAGTAAGCCCATCTTCGAATAAGAGATGCGTGAGAAAAACCGCTTTCTCTTGCGGATTTAGGGGTAGCTTTAAATCGTTGAGCTCACTGAGATGTACATCCAATTCCAGACCCTTTATTTCAATCTTGCTGGGTTTTTGAGTGGCAACGTAACGTCTCTTAAAAGCTATTTCAGATCGAATTCCATCAAAAATGGAAAGTACTTGATTGACCAAATGTGGATTGATTTCTCGATGCTCCAAAATGCTCAGGCAATCGCGGCAAACATCACCCGTTCGTAGCTTAAGTGTGATGTCATTCTTGTCCATGCAAAGATCAGAAATACAACCGCGGGCCTTTTCGTGGGCAAAAGTCAGAATCATCGAGTAATCATTGCCAACAACTTCTCTCAATAAAGTTTTCGATGCAACTTCGTAAGCAATGGGAAATTTTCGTTCGCTTTCGAGAAAATAATCCCACCAACTGCTTTGTACAAAAGCGTTGTTTCTACCAGAGGTATCAAGTGAGGAAAACCAATTTCGGTCATTGGCAAAATCGGTGATCAATATGACCTGATCTTCATCAGCAATTTGCATTGTTTTTCTGAAGACCTCACAAGCCTCGAACATCTGGTCCCAAGTAAGAGAAGGTACTTCTATTGGAAAGTTTGGCTTCTCCATCATCATATGCACGCTTCTCTTGAGCATGACTTTCTTCTGCGTCTCGAAATTCGATTTTGATTTAAAGCGATAAGGCTTTGAATCGGGAAAAAAATCGAACTGATCTTCATCATTGTCGGTACAACGAACAGGTCCGGGAAAATGATTGATCAAATCCCGAACCTGTTCGAGTAATTCAAACGGTACTTCTTTGCTACGAATTAAATGGATGTTCACTTAACTAGAAATTTTTTACGAATTGTGCCACTTCTCTTTTCGCTAATATAGCTGTCCATCGACTTACTCACCCGATTCATTTCCTCACCGAACTCCATTTTTTCAAAAGCGATCGAGTTGGCGGTTTGAATGTTCAAGCTAGTAGCCACTTCAACAGCATCTTTAGTGGCTCCCATAAAGTTAAACACCCATAGGTCGCTTTGCTCCAATTCTTTAATCAGTTGGCTGATTTTTTTGGCCGAATACTTCTGTGAGGAGTTTTCGTAGCCATCTGTCATGATGACCACCACAACCGATGCTTCACCGCGAGCCAGCTCTTTGGCAATTCTATTTTGCAATTGAACAACGCTCATTCCAATAGCGTCCATAAGCGCCGTAGAACCAGATGGACGATAGCTTTGTTGATCGAGCGCAGGAATAAATTTTGCGCTGCTCATTTCAAAATCACGACTCACTTCGCCGTTAAAGGTGGTCAATGAAACCACTAACTCCTGCTCCGGATATTTTTCCTCCAAGGCTTTGATGGCTTGCATTTGTTGGTTGAAGCCAGAGATGGTTTCATTAAGACAGCTGCGCATTGACCCGCTTTTGTCCAAAATTAGTTGATAATACGTTCTTTTGTTTTGCATGATTGCTTGTTTTTGAATTTGATTGATTATGGCTCAAATATGACGGGAAAGAGTGCTACAATCAAGCATTACAAGCTTGTAATCATTCGAAAGGCCAGACAATAAATTCGTTTTCTGCCGGATTTATAAAGCGGTAAAATTTCGTTTCTTTTTTTGTAAAACTCGACCCGCGTGAGCCCGTCTTCAAACAATAAATGTGTGAGAAATACGGCCTTTTCCTCTTCTTACAGCCATTTTATAATAGTGATAAAGAAAACGGTCGACGAGCTGTACTTTTCTAGCTTCAGCTCTCCATTTAGCCAATCTAGGATGGTTTTTAAATTCACCTGTTAATCGAAAAAAAAGCCCCAACCTTTAAAGGTCGGGGCTTTTCTATAATCAATGAAGATCATAAATTGAACTAAACCATTCTTGTTGATTAACGAGCAGTGTAGTCAACCAAAACTGTACGGAAATCTTGAGCAGAACGATCGTACTTTGCCTGGTACAAACCTGGCTTGATCGTCAGTGTCTTGTAACCAAGCAACTTAGCTACTTCAGGAGCAACAGTTACTTCTTCGAACATTGGCAGAACACCATCGGCAGTAAATCCGTGCTTTCCACTCATAGGAGTTATAGCCAGTTTGCCATTCACTGTTTTAAGAGTAGAAGGAGTAAGATCTTGATCTTTAGCTCCCGCGTCAATGATCAGGCAAAGTCCACGGTCGGAAGTGCACTTGTTTTGATCTTTGAATTTGACCTTGATCGTAATGACAAACTTCTTCTCCTCAGCTTCAGTATACAAGCTACTATAATCCTGCACTTCCCATGTATCTATTAAGTGTGCTTCTTCAGCAGATACAAAGTTCTTCAAATCTTCCAGGCTTAAAGCTCGAGCTTCTTCGAAAGTGAGAGCTGGTTTGTTTTTTGAAGCAATTCGAACAACCACAGATCCGTCAGGAGCTGCTTGGTACAAACCAGGTACCAACTCAAGATTGCTACGTCCGGCTGATTTAGCGAGAGATTGAGGGACATCAAGATTTACGTCTACAGGAAAAACTCCTTCTTTGGTGTATCCATTTGTACCATCAATAGGAGCGATACGCATGTAATCACCTTGGATAGTAAGAATAGCTCTTGAAAGGTCTTCATCATTATCAAAAAGCTGGTCTGTCATTATACAAATAGAAAACTTTGACTTACAGGAACTCGGACGACGGAAGTTCACGTAGATTGGCTTTACTTCTTTCTTTTCGTTGGCATCCACTTTGTCATTCAAATCTTCAACACGGTCAAGTGTCATCTTTGCGGCTTCAGTTGGATCAACAGTAGCAATAACATCTGCCAGTTCTGCCAGGCTAATGTTTCTGCTTTCTTCATAAGGCAGTTCATTAAGGTCATTCATTGTCATAGATGTTACACGATCTTGTGTCAATTCATCCTGACATGAGAACATACAAAAAGCGATCAGGGTTAAACAAATTAAATTTTTCATGGCTCTAAATATTTGGGTTAAAAAAAGTTAGTAATCGTTCGTTGCTTTCGCATTGATACCTCAATAATAGAGCAGTATGGGAGTCATTCTAAAACACAAATACTTGGCTTACTCTTGTAAAAAATCATCATTATTTGCCCTAATACACCCCCAAAAAGTAGGCTTAAAAGTATGATAATCAAGCTCGTACAAAATCAATCACACTTCGAATCTTTTTACGGGATTTTTGGCATCAAAATATTTGCAAATTTTTCTTTTGGGTGATTTGACGATCGTTTTTCTTTGAATTGATTATTACCAATATTTAGTAATTGGTATTTGAAATTTGAGAACTCGAACAAGCATTGTGATATATCAATTCTTAAACCACAGGTTTCACCAGTCATTATGATTGTTGAAGTTCTTCGGACTTTTTGGGCGAGTGTGATACTTGCGCTTGTATTCAAAAAAATATGTGGCTTTAAATTCAACAGCCGATGAGATATATTTTAAACGCAGAATGAGGGTTTCATGAAATAGATAAATGAATTCGTGCCCTGTAGAAATAAACGCTCTACATTGTTGTAGTCATTCGATTTTTAAGAGTTGATTTGACTTCGCAATTCGATTTTGGAGACCTGTGACACTCATTCCTGTAGCTTCCCTAAGTGCGGTCGAGCCCAAGGGGCGGTAGTTGTGTTGATTGAGTACTGGAATGAATTTCACACTACTCTTTTCAAAATCGTGGCCTACTTCACCATTAAAGGTCGTGAGGGAAACCACCAGTTCTCGATACGGTTTTAGTTCGATAAAACGAGGTTGACTCGCCTCATATTTATCAAAATCATTATTAACAGTTAATTGAAAGGCTTTACGATAAAATTGCTTTCGACTTTAACAGGAAGATGAGATTTAACAGCATTTTGAATCGTTTTAATCAGATAGCGAAGCATCCTTTTTTTGACAAAATTCTTGTGTGTAATCAATCCGATTTCACGGGTAGGCACAGGATCGGATAACTCATAAATTCTACCCGCATCATTGGGCCCAAGATTAGCCATTGACAGTCTGGGGATTAAAGTTACCCCTCGATTACGCTTTACCATTTCAATCAAGGTAAAAATGGTACCACAACTATAGATCAAATTGCCATTGACTTTTTTCTGCTGTCTCAACTCGCAAATTTTCCCCACCTGATTTCTCAAACAATGCCCTTCTTCCATCAACCAAAGCCGATTTAAATCAATATCTGAAATTCGATAATTCTTACTTTCTAAGGTTTTTCCGCAATCGTAAAGCAAAAAATCCTCTTGGTACAGTGGGTATTCGATCATCTCTTTGTCTTCCAGTGGAGTAGAGACAATACCGATGTCGATGTTTCCCGTAATAATCTCCTTCACGATTTTCTTCGTAGTTAATTCGTGAATGGTGAAATCTACTTTCGGATAATTTTTTGAGATTTTAGTGAGGACAAGCGGATAGAGATAAGGAGCAACGGTTGGAATGCAAGCAATGCTAAAGTTTCCTTCTTCATAACCTTTGATGTCATTGATGGTATCGTCCAAAAGCCGCATTTCACGATGAACGGACTTCAATGAATCAATGATTTTTTCGCCTTGAACCGTTGGACTGATCGGTTTTGTTTTGCGATCGAAGAGGCTAATACCGATTTGCTGTTCGAATTTAGCTACCATCGCGCTCAGCGTAGATTGCGTGACAAAGCAGGCGTCTGCAGCTTTGCCGAAATTTCTCAAGCGATCGAGGGTTAGGATGTATTCAATTTGTCTTCTAGTCATCGATAAAGTCGATAGTTGTATCAAATATATCGTTTTTACCAATGATATCCTTTCCGTACCTTGTATCGTATTGTAATCTCAATGTATTAACAGAAACTATGGATAAAACGAATAGTGGCAACAGCTACAATGTGAATGGAGAAAGTAAATGTCCTTTTTCAGGGGGCGACGTAAAAAAGAGTGCCGGCGGTGGCGTATCAAACCGCGATTGGTGGCCGAATCAGTTGAAACTGAACATACTCCGACAAAATTCTCAATTGTCGGATCCAATGAGTAATGATTTCAACTATGCTGAAGAGTTCAAGAGTCTCGATTTTGCAGCCTTAAAGAAGGATGTAAATGCTCTGATGACAGATTCACAAGATTGGTGGCCGGCCGATTATGGTCATTACGGACCGTTCTTCATTCGAATGGCATGGCACAGCGCTGGTACTTACCGAATCGCAGATGGCCGCGGTGGTGGTGGTTCCGGTTCACAGCGTTTTGCGCCTTTGAACAGTTGGCCAGATAACGCCAACCTAGACAAAGCGCGTTTGTTGTTGTGGCCGATAAAGCAGAAGTACGGACGAAAAATTTCTTGGGCTGATTTGATGATCTTGGCGGGTAACTGCGCCTTGGAAACCATGGGCTTTAAAACCTTCGGTTTTGCCGGAGGAAGAGCAGATATTTGGGAGCCAGAGCAGGATATTTACTGGGGTTCGGAAAGTGAGTGGTTGGGAGACAAGCGCTACAGCGGAGACCGCGAGCTTGAAAATCCACTGGCAGCAGTTCAGATGGGATTGATCTATGTGAATCCTGAAGGGCCAAATGGCAATCCAGATCCATTGGCATCCGCAAAAGACATACGCGAGACCTTTGGCCGTATGGCGATGAACGATGAGGAGACGGTTGCATTGATTGCAGGTGGTCACACCTTCGGAAAAACGCACGGCGCTGCCGATCCAGATGAGTATGTTGGCCGTGAGCCAGCAGCTGCTGTCATCGCAGAGCAGAGCATGGGATGGAACAACAAATTCGGCACCGGTAGTGGAGTAAACACCATCACCAGTGGCTTGGAAGGAGCTTGGACAACCACACCAACTCAGTGGAGCAATAACTACTTCGATAATCTTTTTGGCTTTGAATGGGAGCTGACGAAAAGTCCAGCAGGAGCACATCAATGGACACCGAAGGGTGGTGGAGGAGCTGGAACAGTGCCAGATGCACACGATGCATCAATTACACATGCTCCGATGATGTTGACGACGGATTTGGCTATGCGGATGGATCCAATTTATGGACCAATTTCAAAGCGATTCCACGAAAATCCAGAGGAATTTGCCGATGCATTCGCTAGAGCATGGTTCAAATTGACACACCGAGACATGGGACCAAAATCTCGCTACCTCGGATCAGAAGTACCAGCAGAGGAATTGATCTGGCAAGATCCAATTCCTGCAGTAACTAAAAATTTGGTCGATGCAAGTGACATTAGTAGCCTGAAAACCAAGGTTTTGGATTCTGGTCTTACAGTATCGGAATTGGTATCAACGGCATGGGCTTCGGCTTCAACATTCCGCGGATCAGACAAGCGAGGTGGCGCAAATGGTGCACGCATTCGCCTAGCACCTCAAAAAGATTGGGCTGTGAACCAACCGGCTCAGCTGGCTAAGGTTTTGGAAAAGCTAGAGAGTATCCGTTCGGAATTCAACGGATCAAATGACAGTAAAGCAATCTCAATGGCCGATATGATCGTGCTGGGCGGGAGTTCGGCTGTTGAGTTTGCCGCTAAAAATGCAGGTCAAACCGTTTCTGTCCCGTTTTCACCTGGTCGCGCCGATGCAACAGATGAGCATACAGATGTAGACTCATTTGCAGTACTCGAGCCAGTGGCAGATGGATTTCGTAATTACCAGAAGCAACAATATGCAGTTTCTGCTGAAGAGCTTTTGGTGGATCGAGCGCAACTGCTCACCTTAACCGCTCCAGAAATGACGGTTTTGATCGGTGGACTTCGCGTACTTGGTGCCAATGCTGCTGGATCAAAGCACGGTGTTTTTACTACGAAATCAGACACACTAAGCAACGACTTTTTCGTAAACCTACTGGACTTGGGAACGAGCTGGAAAGCGACTTCGGAAGCCGACGATGTTTTCGAGGGCCGTGATCGCAAAACAGGAGATCTGAAATGGACTGGTACTCGTGCCGATCTTATTTTCGGTTCAAACTCTGAGTTACGAGCACTAGCAGAAGCGTATGGATGTTCTGATTCAGGAGATCAATTTGTGCATGACTTTGTTGCAGCTTGGTCAAAAGTGATGAATTTGGATCGCTTTGATTTAGCAGGAGAAGCTGCTGCTTAATTCTGCTAAAGAAAGTGATAAAATACATTCTGAAATTGAAGGTGGCTTGGCAACAAGTCACCTTTTTTATTGGATAAGTTTTCATTGCTATTATCTACAGCTTCTCAATTCTTTTATGGGAAGCGGAAGATTCTCTTCCGCGATTTCACATCAGGGAGCTAAAGTTCCCTAAGCCCCAATTAAATGAGGCTTGAAATTGACTCTAGAGCTATTTTTCTACAGCGTCTCAAAATCTACTATTTATTGGGAGAGCGGCGTCTCGCCGCGCTGAATCAATAGCTGAGGAGCTTTTGCTCCAGTATCAAGCGATCTAGCTACTGTTGAAGAATAACGAGCATTGATACAGGCTTCTAGTTATCGATATGAAATCTGCATTCCCGCCGTTTAAGGGATTCGGAGATCCCTTGCTATTCCACCACGCATCCTAGAGGATACGCTCTCCAATCCGAAGAATTTGTTTTTACGCTAGCAATTCAAAAAGCCAGAGCCCTTTTCGTTTCTATTCAAAGCTATTTTTCTACAGCGTCTCAAAATCTACTATCTATTGGGAGAGCAGACTTGTCACCGCAGGGAAGAATAGCCTTAGAGCTCGGCTCCAAAAAGAAGCAGAAGTCCAAAGGGCAAATGCAAGCATTTCACTCTGTAACTTTGCAACGCAATAATTCACTCACTCTTCAGTAACTAGATAATATTTGATCAATCGTCTTTTGATACAATTCATATTCTGCCACATTATTATGACCAGCCCCTTCAAGCGTATAAAGCGTAGCTTGTTTGGGATCATAGCACTCGTACAATTGCTTACCCGAATCATACGGAACGGTTCGATCTTTTGTGCCATGAAAAATGTGAACAGGACACTTTATTTTCTCGGCCGCTAAATCTGATCGCAGAGGAAAACGCGAAATATATTGGGAGGGAAATATGGGAAACAAACGAGAACCCATATCAATAATACTTTTAAAAGGCGATTCCAGAATGAGGGTAGAAGGACTTCTTTCTGCTGCAACTTGAGAGGCAAAAGCAGTGCCCATTGAGCGACCATATAAAATGACCTTTTCTTTGGAATAATTTTGGACAGCATGATCGTAGACCATCAAGGCATCGGCGATCATTTTGCCCTCATGTAATTCACCAGTACTCTTTCCATATTGACGGTAGTCCATCAAAAAAACATCAAAATCCTTGGCCACGAAATACTCCACCACACCCATCCAGCGCTCAATGGTTCGGCCATTCCCATGGTAATAAACAATGAGCCCACGGGGCGCTTCAATTTTGTAATGCACGCAATTTATTCGAGCACCATCGGGCGCTTTGAGATCGATTTCCTCAAAATTGTAATTCGAATAAAAAACATGGCTGTCGGGTAGGGAAGTGGCCGGAAAAAGCAATTTCTGTTGAAAGAAATAGATCAATATTCCAAGCAACAAATAAATCAGTAATCCAATTAGAATAATGCGTGGGAGCCACTTCAAATTCAATGCAGTTTTTTCGTTTTTTAATGAGAATTATCCATTTTTAAATCGACTTTTCTTAAGTCTAAGAGGTTCAAAGCGCTATTTTTTAATCCACTAACTCGTGGATTTAAGAATCGAATGGATTCATCGTACATCAATGGAATGATGGGTGCATCTTCCACAATGATTCTATCCATCTGCTGGTAGATATCGTGGCGTTTTGCATCGTCATTTTCCACCAGTGCTGCCTCATACAATTTGTCAAATTCCGCATTTTTAAAGCGTGTGTAATTAGGCGGAGCTGGATAGCCACCATAAAATACGGTGAAAAAGCTTTCTGCGTCGGGGTAATCGGCAATCCACGACCCACGGAAGAAGTTCGCCTGCCCTTTTGTCATCATTTCTCGCACTTGCGATCCGGGCAAAACATCGATCTTTAAATCCACCCCAATATCTTTGAATTGATTTTGAATGTAGGTACAAAGATCCGAATAAGAAGCGCTGGTAGTTACTTGCAATTCTAGCGGTTTCTGGGCACTGTATCCGGCTGCTTGCATCAACTCACGAGCCTTTGCCTGATCGTATTTATAGCCGGGAACTTTTTGGGCATTGAAAGAGGGCAAACCCGGAGGTGTGAATCCAGAGATGGCCGGTTTACCGATTCCATTTCGCAGAAAACGAACCATGCGCTCACGGTCAAATCCATAATTCAAAGCCTGCCGAACGCGTACATCATTCAAGGCTGGATTTTTCTCTCGATCCAGTAAAATTCCCAAATATTCACTGTTCAAAAAAGGGCTCTTTTTCAAAACGATTTTACCTTCTAAATTGCTTTGCAACTCACCCGTCTTTGTCAATGCTTCGTCTTTGTAAGAAGCATCAATTCCTGATACCATATCCAAGTTTCCCTTCAACAATTCCAAGTAAGCCGCTTGCTTGTTTTCGTTGAAACTGACAATAACTCCGTCTACTTTCGGAAGACTTTTCCCAGCGGAATCTTTCTCAAAGTAATTCCCATTCTTCTCAAGTATCAGCTTTTGTCCTTCCACCCAAGTTTTGATTTCAAATGGACCAGTTCCAACAGGATGTGAACGAAAATCTGGTCCATATTTATCCACCGATTCCTTTGGAATTATCGAGCAGTATTGCATCGACAAAATGCCCATGATTGGTCGGAAGGGCTTAATGAGATTCAATTCGAAGCTCTGCTCACCGCGAGCAATAAAAGCCTGATCACCTGCAACTTTGTCTCTAAAAAGCCAGGCGCCCGGAGAAGCTATTTTGCCATCAAGCAATCGATTAAAACTGTATACAACATCCTGCGCTGTCACTTTACGACCTTTCCCATTTGGAAAACAATCATCATCGTGAAAATAGACATCGTCTCTCAATGTGAAAACATACTTCAAGCCATCAGAACTGGCCTCCCAGCTTTTCGCAATGGAAGGTTTTACATGGAGTCCTTCATCTACCTGAACCAGGGAATTGTAGAGTTGATTGCAAATCCAAGTACTGCCACGATCTTTGGCAAAAGCTGGGTCTAAAGAACCTACAGAGGTGTCTTGGTTGTATCGAAAGATCTTGAGTGAAGAGCTTTCTTCCTTGCCTTTTTTTTCGGAATTGCAACTCGGCAAAATCAAAAGGCAGAGCAAGAAAGAAAGCAGTACTTGAGTGGTTTTCATCGTAATTTATCAATTCAGCGACTACCTATTTAACACGAAAATGATTCGCAGTAAGCCAGTATTCGTTTCAGATTTTGTTAGTGCCAATAATAGAAGCAAAGATAAGGTCGCAGCATGAAACGAATGCCGTAGACATCAAAATCCTCCTAGGCACCGTTTGCTGGTTTTCAATTTTCAACTGTCAAAGTTGAAAACGGAATGTTATTTTTTTTTTTCGACTCTTTAGTAGCCCATCAGCTCACGAATGTATTTCACCGGAGCACTTCCGTAGCTGAGAAACTCTTCATGGAATGCTTTCAAAGAAAAGTCTTCGCCCAGATCGGTTTTTACATCTTCTCTCAGCTGCAAGATTTCTATCAATCCAGTGTAGTAGCTGCACAATTGCACCGAGGTATATTGAACTCGTTTCCATTTTCCTTCGGCCTCAGCCGATTCTTGGAAAGCTTCGTTCACCAGAATATCCATGACATCTTCTTGGGTCATTTCTTCGGAATGCACGCCAATGTCAATCAGCATATTGCACAATTCGCGCAGGTTCCATTTGTAATACATGAGCCACATCTCCGGGGCATTATTGCCATAACCTTCCTCCAACATCATGCGCTCAACATAGCAAGCCCAGCCCTCAATCATGGTCCCATTTCCGAAAAGGCTCTTGATCAAGCTAGGCGATTCATTGGCGTACATCAGCTGCGTGTAATGCCCAGGAACAGCCTCGTGAATGTTCAGAATTTGGAGGATGTAGTGATTGTATTCCCGCAGGTAACTTTCCGCTTCCTCTTCGCTGTAATGATC
>Ga0114956_1002765_pt1 | contig 13737 bp, 10 predicted proteins | sample MaitaG_FD_87304 | JGI IMG/M metagenome (GOLD analysis project Ga0114956, IMG submission 87304) | Marine algal microbial communities from Maine, USA - Maine_Asex2 metaG | ecosystem: Host-associated > Algae > Red algae > Unclassified | place: Maine, USA | collected 2015-01-05 | reverse complement strand
GAAGTCACCGACAACCTCGTGCCGGCCGGCAACATTCAGTGCAGCGGATCCAGCAACAACGTGATTCCACGCCTGAACCCCGGCGAGGTTCTGACCTGCGCCGCGACCGGTACAGCCACCGAGGGCCAGTACAACAACGTCGGCAACGCGTCCGGTACCCCGGTCGACGACAATGGCGATCCGCTCATCGGTCCTGATGGCGAACCGCTCGAGAATCCGACGTCGGACGACCCGTCCGGCTACCTCGGTCGCCCGGCTCCAACGCCGGCCCCGACTGCCACGCCGATTCCCACCGTGGCGCCGACCCCGACGCGGGTCGTCGTGATCGTGACGGCAACGCCCACCCCGACCCCGACGCCAGCTCCGAAGAAGAAGGCGCCGCCGCTGGCCCACACCGGCTCAAGCAGCGCCGTGCTGACCCTGACCGCATCTGGCCTCATGATGGCGGGCGGGCTGCTCGTGCTCATCGGACGACGCCGCAAGGAAGAAGAAGCCGTCTAAGGAGTTCAGTCGGTAGGAGGCGGTACGAAGTTCCGACCCAGGATGAACTCAAGGCCCCACCCGCGGCGAAGCGCCGACTGGCTGGGCCCCTAACTCGGCCCTTCAGCCAGTCATAGTTGTACGACCGTCCAGGCGATCGCAGCACAGACACGTGCTCGGTTCGCCTGGATTGTCGCGCCGGGCAAGCGCTCGACCGCGACGGGGTCACCGGCTGGTCATAAACGCTAGAAAGTCACGCCCGGTCCCCAGACTGCTGCGCTAGGGTTGCCGGGTAACGGTGCCTAGTTTGGAAAGGGAGCCGCCGTGCCCGCGACAGTTGTCGTCGGTACCCAGTGGGGAGACGAAGGTAAGGGTAAGTTCACCGACCTCGTCGCAAAAGAAATGTCGATGGTCGTCCGGTATCAGGGCGGCCACAACGCAGGACACACGATCGTGGTCGATGGTGAGTCCTTTGCGTTGCAGCTCGTTCCGAGTGGGGTGTTGTACGACCACATCACCCCAGTGATCGGAAACGGTGTCGTCGTTGACCCCTTGGTGCTGCTAGCCGAGATCGACAAGCTTGAGGCAAAGGGGGTCGATTGCAGCCGCATCAAAGTGTCGGGCAACGCCCACCTGATCTTGCCGTACCACCAAACGCTCGACGTCGTCTTCGAACGCCACCTTGGTCAGAACAAGCTTGGGACCACGAAACGGGGCATCGGGCCCGCGTATGCCGATAAGGCGTTCCGGGTCGGCCTGCGCGTGCAGGACCTGCTCGATCCGAAGATCTTCCGGCAGAAGCTCGAAGTTGTGCTGCACGAGAAGAACCCGCTGCTGGCAAAGGTCTACAACAAGCTCGGCTACGAGGTTGAGGCGCTGGCCGAGACCTACATCGACGAGTGCGGTCCTCGTATCGCGCCGTACATCGCCGACACTGTCGATCTCGTGCATACCGGGCTTGAGGCCGGAGAACACGTGTTGTTCGAAGGGGCGCAAGCGACCTTCCTCGATCTTGACCACGGCACCTACCCGTTCGTTACCTCGTCGAACCCGGTCGCCGGTGGTGCCTGCACCGGAGCAGGTGTTGGCCCGCTGCATATCAACCGGGTCATGGGTATCGCGAAGGCCTACATCACCCGCGTCGGCGCCGGTCCGTTCCCAACTGAACTCTTCGACGAGATCGGCGATCACCTCGTGGAGGTCGGCCACGAGTTCGGCACGAACACCGGTCGGCGCCGTCGCCCGGGCTGGTTCGATGCGGTCATGGCCCGGCAGGCGGTACGGCTGAATTCGCTGAGCGAGATGGCGATCACGAAGCTCGACATCTTCGACCAGCTCGACTCGCTCAAGGTTTGTGTTGCCTACGAACTCGACGGCAAGCGCGTCGAGCGTATGCCGTACCACCAGACCGACCTGCACAAGTGCAAGCCGATCTACGAAGAGATGCCGGGTTGGAACACTGACCTGACGGGCATCACTGAGCGCCACGACTTGCCGAGCCAGGCGATCGACTACCTGAAATTCCTCGAGGGGCAGATCGGCGTACCGATCTCGCTCGTCGGCGTTGGCCCTGGTCGCCGGCAGTTCGTCCACTTTGCGGCGTGACGAGCACCGCATGAAGCAGCGGATTGGCGGCGGCAACGACCGCGGCCGACTGCAAATGAGGGTTGACTCGTGAAGGTTTGTGTTGTGGGCAGCGGCGGGCGCGAGCATGCCTTAGCGCATGTGCTCGGCCGCTCTGCCGACGTCATAGTGACGCCGGGCAATCCGGGAATCCCTGGTTCGGTTTCGACCGATCCGACCAACATCGATGCCGACCTCTTCGTGATCGGGCCCGAGGTGCCGTTGGTCGACGGCCTCGCCGACCGCCTGCGGGCGCAGGGCAAGCGCGTCTTCGGCCCCGGTGCCGACGGCGCCCAGCTCGAAGGCTCGAAGGGCTGGATGAAGCAGCTCCTCGCCGACGCGGGCGTCCCGACCGCCAGGTTCGGCACGTTCACCGAGCCTGCGGCCGCCCACGCATTCCTCGACACGATGAACGACCTCTACGTCGTCAAGACCGACGGTCTGGCTGCCGGCAAAGGCGTCCTCGTGACCGAGTCGGCAGCGGACGCCCACGCCGCGATCGACGAATACCTGTCCGGCGCTGCTTTCGGCGACGCTGGCCGCACGCTCGTGATCGAAGAAGGGCTCGTCGGACCCGAACTCTCGGTGTTCGCAGTCTGCGACGGCACGCGTGGTGTTGCGCTCGCCGCGGCCCAAGACTTCAAACGAATCGGATCCGGCGACACCGGCCCGAACACGGGCGGCATGGGGGCCTACTCGCCGGTGCCCTTTGCCGGCTCCGACATCATCGACCTCGTGATGGCCGACTTCGTCGAACCAACTCTTGCCGCGCTGACCGCCCGCGGCATCGACTATCGCGGAGTGTTGTTCGCTGGTCTGATGATGACACCGTCGGGCCCGAAGATGCTCGAATACAACTGCCGGTTCGGCGATCCCGAAACACAGGTTGTGCTTCCCCGACTCACCAGTGATCTGGCCGAGCTTCTTTCGCAAGCGGCCGACGGCGCGATTACGAGCACACACGAGATCAGCGCCGACGCAATGGTCACCGTCGTGTGTGCGTCCGAGGGGTATCCGACCAGCCCCCGCACGGGCGACGTCATTCGTGGTATCGACGAGGCGCGATCGATCGATGGGGTCGAGGTCTTTTGTGCCGGTGTCGCCGACGCGGGCGATGGCCTATTGGCTACCGGCGGCGGTCGGGTTCTGAACGTCACCGGCCGCGGGGCAACAGTCGCCGAGGCCCGCACGAAGGCATACGAAGCGGTCGCCCACATCACCTGGCCGGGTCGTTATGTTCGAGATGACATTGCGGCCTCGGTATGACACCGGGCCCTTTTGCATCACCAGCCAACAAACAAAATCCATAGATCGGGAGAAACGTCATGACGGGGCAAGCCAAGGTTGCAGTTCTCATGGGCTCAACGAGCGACGAAGACAAGATGGCGGCGGCTCGCGACACGCTTGAGAAGTTCGGCATCGAGGTCGACTGGCGAGTCATGTCGGCGCACCGGAACCCCGCGAAGGTCGCCGAGTTGGCATCGGCGGCTCGCGAGAACGGTTACGTCGCCATGATCTGTGGCGCTGGCATGGCTGCTCACCTGGCTGGTGTTGTCGCCGCGCACACGACCTTGCCCGTCGTCGGTGTTCCACTCTCGGGCGGCGCGCTCGATGGCATCGACGCCCTGTACGCCACGGTGCAGATGCCGAAGGGTGTGCCGGTCGCCACCGTGGCCGTCAACGGGTCGATGAACGCCGCTTTGTTGGTGGTGCAGATGCTCGGTATCCGCAACGAGGAAATGGCTGCGAAGTTGGCGGACCACAAGCGCGAGATGGCCGGTGGCTGACGACGCCGTGTCGGTGCCAACGCCGAACGTCCTGGCGCAGCGGTATGCGTCCGATGCGATGGTCGATGTCTGGTCGCCGCGCACGAAGGTCATTCTCGAACGCCGATTCTGGATCGCCGTGCTCGAAGCCCAGACTGCGGCGGGGATCGACGTGCCCGCGGCGGTCATCGACGACTACCGAGCCGTGGTCGAACAAGTCGACCTGGCATCGATCGAGGCCCGGGAGCGGGTCACGTTGCACGACGTGAAGGCTCGGATCGAAGAATTCTGCGCGCTCGCCGGCCACGAGCACATTCACAAAGGCATGACCTCGCGTGATCTTACGGAGAATGTCGAGCAGCTTCAGGTGCGCCTCGCGCTCGAATTGGTCCGCAACCGCACGGTTGCGGTACTGGCCCGCCTCGGCGAACGAGCGACCGAGTACGGCGAGGTCGCGATCGCCGGCCGCAGCCACAACGTCGCGGCGCAGGTCACCACGGTCGGAAAGCGTTTTGCAACGACAGCCGACGAGCTCTTGGTGGGCTTCGATCGCATCGAGACGCTCCTCGCCAACGCCACGCTGCGGGGGCTGAAGGGTCCGGTCGGCACGCAACAGGATCTCCTCGACCTCGTCGGGGGCGATGCGGCTGCCGTCGACGGCATCGAGCAGACCGTGGCCGCTCACCTCGGCTTCAACCGGACTTTCGACAGTGTCGGTCAGGTCTACCCCCGTTCCCTCGACTTCGATGTTGTCAGTGCGCTGGTGCAGCTTTCTTCGGCGCCCGCCAACCTGTGCAAGACGATTCGCCTCATGGCGGGCCACGAACTCGCAACCGAGGGGTTCCTGCCGGGCCAGGTCGGCTCGTCGGCCATGCCGCACAAGATGAATGCCCGGTCGTGCGAACGAGTCAACGGCTTCTCCGCCATCCTGCGCGGCCACCTCGCAATGGTGTCGGCGCTCGTCGGCGACCAGTGGAACGAAGGCGACGTCAGCTGTTCGGTCGTTCGCCGAGTTGCGCTGCCCGATGCGTTCTTTGCCATCGATGGGCTACTCGAGACGTTCCTAACCGTCGTGTCGGGCTTCGGCGCGTACCCAGCGGTGATCGACCGCGAGCTTCTTCGGTACCTGCCATTCCTCGCGACGACGAAGGTTCTTGTCGCCGCGGTGAAGGCCGGAGCAGGACGCGAAGAAATCCACGAGGTCATAAAGGAGCACGCGGTTGCCGCGGCGCTCGCCCAGCGGGAACAAGGCGCAACCGGCAACGACCTGTTCGACCGGCTCGCCGCCGACGATCGTCTACCGCTCGACCGAGCGCAGCTCGACGAAGCGCTCGGCGACCCACTCGCCCTAGCCGGCGCAGCATCATCACAAATCGATCGAGTGACCGCACGTATCGCCGCCGTCGTGTCCGAGCATCCCGACGCCGCGGCCTACGTGCCCGCCCCGATCTTGTAGCGACTTCAGGAGGACCAACATGAGCCAAGAACCGCAGAGCGAACAACCGAAGCGGGAGCCCTCGTACCCCGTCGATCTACCCCATGTGTACTCGGGAAAGGTCCGCGACATGTACGACGCAGGCCCCGACGCTGACGGCAATGACCGCCTGTTGCTCGTGACCTCAGACCGTCTGTCGGCGTTCGATGTTGTGATGGACCAACCCGTGCTCCACAAGGGTCGGGTCCTGACCGCGATTTCCGCCTACTGGGCTGAACAGTTGGCCAACATCGCACCGTCGCACCTGCTGTCGACCGATCTCGCCGACGTCCCCGCTGGCGCCCAGCTGCCAGAGTTGGCCGGCCGCATCATGTTGTGCCGGAAGGCCGACATGTTGCCGGTCGAGTGCATCGTTCGGGGGTACATCACGGGTTCGGCGTGGAAGGAATACGAGGCGTCGGGAACCATGCACGGCACCCCGATGCCCGCCGACCTGCTCGAAGCTTCGCAGCTGCCCGAGCCGGTGTTTACGCCATCGACCAAAGCCGAAGACGGGTTGCACGACGAGAACATTACCTACGACCAAGCGGTTGAGCTCATCGGCCCCGACTTGGCTGAACAAGCACGAGACATCTCGCTGCAGCTCTACAGGACGGGCGCGAAGATTGCGGCCGAGCGTGGCGTGATCATTGCCGACACCAAGTTCGAACTCGGCCTCGTCGGCGGCCAGTTGGTCGTTGCCGACGAGATGTTGACGCCTGACTCGTCGCGGTTCTGGCCCGCCGACCAGTGGAGCCCAGGAGCGACGCCGCCATCGTTCGACAAGCAGCCGGTCCGTGACTTCCTCGAGACCCTCGACTGGCCGAAGACCTACCCACCGCCCGAACTGCCTCGCGATGTCCTCGATGAATCGACGACTCGGTACGTCGAGGCCTACGAACGCATCACTGAACAGCGTTTCGCCGACTGGCCTGGGGTTCAGTAAATCCAATTCAATTTCACCACCAGCAACTTGATGATTTTCCTAACATTCAATCGGTGACTGCCGATAACAGAAAGAGAAATGCAGTGAAGTTCCATGTGCAAGTTGAGGTTTCGCTTCGTCCGGGAATTTCGGACCCACAAGGTGCAACCATTGAGAGAGCGCTCCCAGCGTTGGGGTTTGAAGGCGTCGAAGACATGCGGGTTGGGAAGAGCATGCGATTTACGATTGATGCCGATTCTGCCGACGTCGCCCAGCAGCAGGCGGAAGACATGTGCAGTCGCTTCTTGACCAATCCAGTGATTGAAGACGCCGCGGTGATCGTGGCCGCGGCATGACGCTGTCGGTCGGTGTTGTTTCCTTTCCTGGTTCGAACTGCGAAGCCGACGTCATCGAGGCCATCGGCAGCGTCGGCGGGGCCGATGCCGACATCTTGTGGCACGGCGATAGCTCGATCGGCGGCTTCGATGCTGTTGTCATCCCCGGCGGTTTTGCCCACGGCGATTACCTCCGGCCGGGGGCAATCGCCCGTTTCTCACCCGTCATGGCCGCTATTTCGGCCTTTGCGGCCGCTGGGGGCCCGGTTTTGGGGATCTGCAATGGATTCCAGGTGCTGACCGAGGCCGGGCTGCTACCGGGCGCCCTGCAGAAGAATGCGGGCCTGAAGTTCATCTGCGGCCCAGCCGAGCTGATTGTTGCTTCGACCTCGTCGGTGCTGACCCGGACTGCGACCGTCGGCGATGTTCTTACCGTGCCTATCAACCACTTTGAAGGCAACTTCACGTGCTCACCAGAAACGCTCGCAGAGCTGGAAGACAACGGGCAGGTCGTCTTGAAATATGCGAATAACCCAAATGGGTCAGCCGGAGATATCGCCGGAATCGCCAATCGCGATGGCAACGTGGTCGGCTTGATGCCCCATCCCGAGCGAGCCTGTCATAAGTTGTTGGGAAGCGTCGACGGAAGAGTGCTCCTTGAAGGCTTCGTATCGAACAGCTTCGTACCCGCTTGAACTGAATATATCTCAATATCCACGAACATCTTTTGGGCTGAAAGCGTGCAATAACATTCATTATCTGGTCAAATGGACGACATGGCTAGAACCAAAATGACCGACGATGAGAAAAACGCACGCCGGGCTGTTCGTGACTACCTTGAGGCGATTGAGGCCAATAAGCCTCGACGAGGTCGCAAGCGCACGCCGGACTCCATTGCAAAGAGGCTCGAAGCGATCGAGAGCGATTTCGCTGACGCCTCGGCCTTGAAGCGGCTTGAACTCGCGCAGGAACGAATCGATCTTGGCAGCGAGTTGGCGTCGATGGATGAGTCGATCGACATGGAAGCGCTCGAAGCGGGCTTTGTCGAACATGCCAAGTGGTTCGGTGCTCAGAAGACGCCACCGATTACCTATGCCGCGTGGCGCGAAGTTGGCGTCAGTGCAGCAACGCTGAAGGCCGCCGGCGTCAGCCGGGCTGGCTGATCACGCCTCGCCGCACGTCGTGTGCTCGTTGTCGAGCCTCGTGCGGTCTGCACAAACGGGTCCGCAGCGTGCCATAAAGACATGCCCCTTTCGTTCGCGCGGACCCGATAGTTTGCCTGCGTGAGTTCTTCTTCGGCCCCGCCGATCCACCGTCAGCTCGGACTCACTGATTCCGAGGCCGAGAACATCGTCGAGATTCTGGCTCGTGAGCCAAACCATCTCGAACTTGCGATGTTCTCGGTGATGTGGTCCGAGCATTGCTCGTACAAGTCGTCGCGTATCCACCTCAAGCGGCTACCGACCGAGGGCGACCACGTCCTGGTTGGGCCGGGTGAGAATGCGGGCGTGATCGATGTCGGCGACGGGGTCGCGGTCGCGATCCGAATCGAAAGCCACAATCATCCGTCGGCCATCGAGCCGTATCAGGGGGCAGCGACCGGTGTCGGTGGCATCTTGCGCGACATCTTCACGATGGGGGCCCGACCGATCGCAATCATGGACCCCCTGCGTTTCGGTCCGCTCGATGATGCCCGAAGCCGGTGGATTGCCGAAGGGGTCGTCAACGGCATTTCCGGTTATGGCAACGCCGTCGGCGTGCCAACGGTCGGGGGCGAAGTCGTCTTTGACGAGACGTACACCGGCAATCCGCTCGTGAACGTTTTGTGTCTCGGAACGCTGCCGGTTGAGCGCCTCGTGCTCGGCCAGGCATCCGGCGTCGGCAATCTGGCGGTGCTGCTCGGTTCGAGCACCGGCCGCGATGGCATCGGTGGTGTCAGCGTGCTGGCCTCGGCCGGATTTAGCGAAGACGAAGAAGACGCGGCGAAACGTCCGAGCGTGCAGGTCGGCGATCCCTATGAAGAAAAGCGCCTGATCGAAGCGTGCCTCGCATTGCTCGACGAGAAGCTCGTTGTCGGCATTCAGGACCTCGGCGGCGCTGGGCTGACCTGCGCAACGAGCGAGACCGCCTCACGCGGTGGCGTTGGCATGGATGTCGACATCAACGCGGTGCCCGCGCGCGAGCCGAACATGGAACCGTTCGAGCTGATGACGAGCGAATCGCAAGAGCGCATGCTGGCCATCGTCGAGCCGTCGGATCTCGACGAGGTCTTGGCAATTTGTGAGCGTTGGGAAGTTCGCGCCGCGGTTGTTGGCAAGGTCACCGACGGCGCCGCGTTGCGGATTCTCGATGGATTTGAGGGCGAGGTTCTCGCCGACGTTCCCGCGGTCTCACTGCATGACGCCGCGCCTCTGTATGATCGCCAACGAGCGGCGCCAGCCGATCTGCAAGCCCGACGAGCCGACCGGGCCTCAGCGCTTCCCGCGCCAGCAGATTCTGGCGCCGCTTTGCTTTCTCTGTTGTGCGATACCTCGTGGATCTGGAGCCAGTACGACCACCAGCTTTTCCTCAACACGGTCGTCGGGCCGGGGTCTGACGCAACGCTGCTTCGGCTGAAACATCCTGCAACCGGCGTTGACACCGGCAAGGGTCTCGGACTCACGACCGACGGTAATCACCGCTGGTGCAGCGTCGACCCTCGCGCGGGCACCGCGCTCACCATCGCCGAATCGGTTTTGAATCTCGCCTGCGTGGGCGCTCGCCCGCTGGCCCTCGTGAATTGCTTGAACTTCGGCAACCCCGAACACCCCGAAGTCATGTGGCAACTGTCGGAATCCATCGATGGCATGGCCGAAGCGTGCCTGGCATTTGACGTGCCCGTCGTCGGCGGCAACGTCAGTTTGTACAACGAGTCGCGCGGCGCAAACATCGCCCCAACCCCGATCGTCGGGTTGTTGGGTATTGTCGACGAACTCACGGCGATTCCGCCCGGGCTGACCTGGAACGACGGCGACCGCCTCGTGGTGCTCGGCTCCGGCGAATCGGTGCTCGATGGTTCGGCGTGGGCGGCATCGGTTGGCCATGGTGGTGGAACGTTGCCTGACCTCGATTACGAACATCACCTGGTGGTTGCCGAGCTCGTCCGGTCCCTCGTGGCCGACGGGCTCCTCACCGCGGTGCACGACATTTCAACCGGTGGCCTTGGTGTTGCCCTTGCCGAAATGGCGATCGCGTCGAAGGTCGGCTTCATCGCAGCCCGCACCCCCGATCACGCGGCACTGTTCTCTGAGGCGCCGTCGCGGGTGGTCGTGGCAGCCGCGGCCGATCAGCTCACCGAGGTTGTCGCCCGTGCTGAAGCGGTGGGCGTCGATGCCAGTCGCATCGGCCTCGCCTCCGGCGATCGATTGGCATTCAAGGGTCTGCTCGATGTTGGCCTCGACGAAGCCACCGCCGCATGGACCGATCGCCTCCCCGCCGCACTCGGCGCCGGAACCGCCCAGTCGTAACTCAGCGCAGTTATGACCGCCCGCCCAGCAGTGAGATCTCATGATTGACGAAGGCAAGAAGGAAGCGTGCGGTGTCGTCGGGGTGTATGCCCCGGGCCGGGCCGTCGCCCACATGTTGTACCTGGGCCTGTATGCCTTGCAGCATCGGGGCCAAGAGTCGGCCGGGATCGCAGTGAGCGACGGCGACGAGCTCACGGTCGTGAAAGACATGGGCCTGGTGTCGAACGTTTTCGATGACCGCACGCTCGCGGTCCTGCAGGGCGACCTCGGCATCGGTCAGACCCGATACAGCACGACGGGTTCCAGCACCTGGCGCAACGCCCAGCCCGTCTACCGCGGCATCGAAGGGTTCCAATTCGCGCTGGGCCACAACGGCAACCTCGTCAATACCGGCGAGCTCGCAACCGATGCCGGCATGCTGCCGGGCACCGTGGCGAGCGACAGCGACTTGGTCGCCGAGCTGATGGCGCTGCATGCCCCGGCGGTCGAGGTGAGTCCGGAATCGAGCGTTCTCGAAGCCGTGCTGTTGAAGGTGCTGCCGATGCTGCGCGGTGCGTTCACCTTTGTGGTCAGCGATGAAGATCGGGTGGTCGGTGTCCGTGACCCGAATGGTTTCCGGCCGATGTCGCTCGGCAAGCTCGACGGTGGCTGGGTCATCGCCTCGGAGACGCCGGCCCTCGACGTCGTCGGCGCACACTTCGTGCGTGAGCTCGACCCGGGCGAAATGGTGATCATCGACGGCGATGGTGTTCGGTCGATCCGGCCGTTCGACAACGCAGTCACCGATCCGCATCTCTGCCTGTTCGAGTTTGTGTACTTCGCTCGCCCCGACAGCCGGCTGTACGGCCAGAACGTGCATGGCGCCCGGGTGAGTATGGGCGGCTTACTTGCCGAGCAGGCGCCGATCGAGGCCGACATGGTCATGGGGGTGCCCGAATCGGGGATTCCGGCCGCTGAGGGGTTTGCTCGCCAGAGTGGCATTCCGTTCGGCCAAGGCCTCGTGAAGAATCGCTATATCGGTCGAACGTTTATTGCGCCGACTCAAGAGCTTCGAACGCTTGGGGTGCGCATGAAGCTCAACCCGTTGCGCGAGAACATCGCGGGCAAGAAGCTGGTTGTCGTCGACGATTCGATCGTCCGTGGCACGACCACCCGCGGCATGGTGTCGATGTTGCGGGAATCGGGGGCCGCCGAAATCCACATGCGGATCTCGTCGCCGCCGTATCGCTGGCCGTGTTTCTACGGCATGGACACCGGTCGCCGCAGCGAGCTGTTGGCCGCGAACCTCGATGTCGAAGAGATCCGTGAATACCTGAACGTCGACACCTTGGCGTACCTGAGCCTTGATCGGCTGGTCACTGCGACCGGCGCCGTCGGAGCGGGCTTCTGCGATGCGTGTCTGACCGGCAACTACCCGGTCGACGTGCCGGTTGAGTTGTCGAAGTCGGTGCTCGAAGACCCCGACCCTGCGCCTGAGCAACCGGCGAACCCGAATCCGGGATTGCCGGGGTTCGAGTCGATCACCGGCCCGTCATCGGTTGGCCCAACGGCACTCGGCCCCACGTCGTGACCGAGGCGCATACGTACGCCTCGGCCGGTGTCGACATCGAGGCGGGTGAGGCCGCGGTCGAGCGGATCAAGCCGCTCGTGCGGTCGACGTATCGCCCGGAGGTCATCGGCGACATCGGGGGTTTCGGCGGCTTGTTCGATATCGCCGGGCTTGGTGTCGAGAACCCGGTGCTCGTCTCGGCGACCGACGGTGTCGGCACGAAGGCGATGGTCGCCCATCAGGCCAATCGTCTCGACACGATCGGCATCGATCTCGTGGCCATGTGTGTCGACGACATCATCTGTGTCGGCGCCGAGCCGCTGCTGTTCCTCGACTACGTGTCGGTCGGCAAGGTCGACCCGGTTCAGATGGAACAGCTCGTGACCGGCGTGGCGGAAGGGTGTCGTCAGGCGGGTTGTGCCTTGGTCGGCGGCGAGATGGCCGAACATCCCGGAGCGATGGAACCGGGCGAGTTCGATCTCGTTGGTTTTGCGGTCGGTGTTGTCGACAAGACGAAGGCCATCGACGGCTCGAAGCTTGCGGCCGGCGACACGCTCATTGGCCTGCCGTCACCAGGGCTGCGCAGCAACGGGTATTCCCTGGCTCGTCGCCTGTGCTTCGACGTCGCTGGTCGGGGCCTCGATGACCCGGCGTGGGACGGCGCGGCCACGACGGTCGCCGACGAGCTGTTGTTGCCATCGGTGATCTATTCGCCCGCGATTCAGGCGCTGCTGGCAGCCGAGCCGGTGCACGGGATTGTGCATGTGACCGGTGGCGGGTTACCGGGCAATGTGCCCCGCATCTTGACCGATGAACTCGATGCCGTGATCGATCAGTCGACCTGGACCGTGCCGCCGATCTTCGGCGAGCTGCAGCGCATCGGCAACGTCGCCGATGACGAAATGCTGCGAGCGTTCAACATGGGCATCGGCATGATCGTGGTGGTGCCGCCGCTTGCGGCTGAGGGAGCGCTGTCGGCCCTGCGTGAGGCCGGTCTCGCACCGGTCGTCATCGGCGAACTCGTCGCCGGTGGTGGCAACCTGCAGCTGGTGTAGGCGCTACGAGCGAATGTCGTCGAGCCATGCTCGCAGCGAGACCGTGTCGGGGTGGTCGGGGCCGAGGATGCGTTCGCGGTCGGCGAGGGTTTGTTTGTCGAGGGTGAGGGCTTCGTTGTTGCGTCCGGCGGTCCAGTAGCTGATGGCGAGGTTGCCGCGGCTCTGGAGGGTGTCGGGGTGGTCGGGGCCGAGGACGCGTTCGCGGTCGGCGAGGGTTTGTTCGTGGAGGTTGATGGCTTCGTCGTTACGGCCTGCAGACTCGTAGCTGGTGGCGAGGTTGTGGCGGCTGGTGAGGGTGCGAGGGTGGTCGGGGCCGAGGATGCGTTCGCGGTCGGCGAGGGTTTGTTCGTCGAGAGTGATGGCTTCGTCGTTGCGGCCCGCGGTCCAGTAGCTGATGGCGAGGTTGTTGCGGCTGGTGAGGGTGTCGGGGTGGTCGGGGCCGAGGATGCGTTCGCGGTCGGCGAGGGTCTGTTCGTTAAGGGCGATGGCTTCGACGTTCCGCCTTGCGGTCCAGTAGCTGTTCGCCAGTCTCAGTCGACTCTGATGTGTGTCGGGGTGGTCGGGCCCGAGGATGCGTTCGCAGTCAGCGAGGGCTTGTTCGGCGAGCGCTATGGCCTTGTCGTTGCGGCCAGCGGTCCGGTATCTGTAAACGAGGTCCCGGCGGCTGCTAAGAGTGTCGGGGTGGTCGGAACCCATGACTTCCGCGAGTCGTTCGATCAACTCCTCGGCTAATGCGAACTCGTGCATGGTCGCCGCCCACGCTGCCGCGTTGGCGAGCACCGCCGAGTTCGTGGGGTGATCGCCAACGAGGGTTGACGCCGAATCGTGCCAGGGCTCGAACGCGGGGTGGGGCACGGTTCCCGCTTCGTCCCGAGCTTCCTTGTGCAGGCGCATGCGTAGCTCGATGACCTGCTGTTTACGATTCGCCTCGTTGGTCACATCGACCAAGTCGGCCTCAAGCGATGCCCGCACCGGCGAGGGCAGCGCGAACATCGGCTCGGCATCGCCTTCGGCCAGCGCAACG
>Ga0114956_1002762_pt1 | contig 13741 bp, 13 predicted proteins | sample MaitaG_FD_87304 | JGI IMG/M metagenome (GOLD analysis project Ga0114956, IMG submission 87304) | Marine algal microbial communities from Maine, USA - Maine_Asex2 metaG | ecosystem: Host-associated > Algae > Red algae > Unclassified | place: Maine, USA | collected 2015-01-05 | reverse complement strand
GCAATGCGAAATATGGCCATAAAAATGATGCGAGCGCTAGGCAATTTTGCTGGTGGTTGTAATGTTCAATTTGCATTAAATCCTGAAAATGAAGAGCTGATTGTAATCGAAATCAATCCTAGGGTTTCTCGTTCTTCAGCATTGGCATCAAAAGCTACTGGTTATCCAATAGCTAAGGTGGCTGCTAAGTTGGCAATTGGTTATAATTTAGATGAGTTAAAAAATCAAATTACAGGAAATACGTCTGCATTTTTTGAGCCTGCATTAGATTATGTGATTACGAAAATACCAAGATGGAATTTTGAAAAATTCTCAGGTTGTAATGAAACACTAGGCTTGCAAATGAAGTCTGTTGGTGAAGTAATGGGCATTGGTAGAAGCTTCATTGAGTCATTACAAAAAGCTTGTCAGAGTTTAGAAAACGGTAAGATTGGATTAGGCGCTGATGGCAACCGCATTATGCGCACAGAAGAAATATTAGATGGATTAAAAAATCCAAGTTGGAACAGACTGTTTCTAATAAAAGATGCGCTAGAATTAGGGGTGCCTGTAAAAACTATTTGTAAGATTACACGTATTGATCGTTGGTATATTTTACAAATTCAACAACTGGTTAAATACGAGCAAGAGTTAAGAAGATATACGCTTAGCAATGTGCCTGCGGCTATGTTAAAAGAGCTAAAGCAAAAGGGATATTCAGATTTACAATTGGCAAATGTTTTAAGATGTACAGAAGATGAGGTGTATGAAAAAAGAAAAGCTTTAGGCATTCGTAGAACTTATAAAATGGTTGATACTTGTGCAGCAGAGTTTGAAGCACAAACTCCATACTTCTATTCAACTTTTGAAGATGAAAACGAGAGTATACCAAGCGACAACAAAAAAATAATTGTACTAGGTTCAGGCCCAAACAGAATTGGTCAAGGGATTGAATTTGATTATTGCTGTGTCCACGGTATCAATGCAATTAAGGAAGCAGGTTATGATGCCATTATGATTAATTGCAATCCAGAAACTGTTTCAACTGATTTTGACATTGCAGATAAATTATACTTTGAACCGGTTTTTTGGGAGCACCTATATGAAATAATCGAATTGGAGAAACCAGAAGGTGTAATAGTTCAATTGGGTGGGCAAACAGCTTTAAAGTTGGCTGAAAAATTGCAAGAAAAAGGAATTAAAATATTTGGCACTTCTTATGATAATATGGATTTGGCTGAAGACAGAAAACGATTTAGCGATATGCTAAAAGAGTTAGATGTGCCTTATCCTGATTATGGATCTTCCCGAAATGTTGAGGGAGCTATTAAGGTAGCCAATGAAGTTGGATATCCAGTTTTGGTTAGACCATCATATGTGTTAGGTGGCCAACGCATGCGAATTGTAATTAATGATGCTGAGTTAGAAACAGCAGTGCTTAAAATATTAAAGCATATGCCGGATAACCACATTTTGGTAGATCACTTTTTAGAAAGAGCGGAAGAAGCAGAAGTAGATGCGATTTGTGACGGTGAAGAAGTGCATATTATGGGAATAATGGAACACATTGAACCTGCTGGTATTCACTCAGGTGATAGCAATGCGGTTTTGCCTGCATTTACATTATCTGACAGTGCCTTGCAGCAAATGAAAGACCATACAAAAAAGGTAGCCTTGGCATTGGGTACGGTTGGTTTGATAAATATTCAATTTGCTATAAAAGACGATAAAGTATATGTAATTGAAGCCAACCCGAGAGCGTCAAGAACCAGTCCTTTCATTAGCAAAGCATATCAAATACCTTACTTAAATATTGCTACAAAAGTTATGATTGGTGCAAATAAGCTAAAGGACTTTACGTTCGATAAAAAGCTAGAAGGGTATGCAATTAAAGAACCTGTGTTTTCATTCAATAAATTTCCTAATGTAAATAAGGAGTTAGGGCCCGAAATGAAAAGCACGGGTGAGGCTATTCGCTTTATAAAGGACTTAAATGACCCATACTTTAAAGACCTCAGAAACAAGAAGAGTATGTTTTTAAGTCGCTAGTAGGAACTAATTCAAGCGCCTTTTGTTTCAACTGTTGTAACTTTAAATCTGATACAATAAAGGGATGATTAAATTTATTATTTACGGATTGGTGTTTTACGCTGCATGGTATGTTGCAAGTCGTGTTATTTTCCCATTGTTATTTGGTAAAAAGCAAAAACCCCAGAATAACTTTAAACAGGATAATACTTTTAATAGAAATGATGATGAAGGTGAATACATTGATTATGAAGAGATTCAATAATCTTTCAAAAAATTTAAGATAATTATGGCTATAGATTTAAATGTGCAAATGGCTAAGTTGCAGCTAGAAATTTGTGATTTATTAGGTTTGGATAAAGACAATGTGTTGTTCAATTTTGGAACCGAAAATGATGAAACTTTATTGGAAGTTATAACCATAAATCCAGTGCATAATCAATCATTTTTATTGCATAAAGAAGTTGGAAGTGATAAAGTTGAGGTGCTTACAAAAATTAAAGAATACACCAAAAGGCATAACAACAGCGAAAATTCATATACCATACAATGGATCAAAGTTGGCGAAAGTGAATTGCACACTTCCTACTTTAGAGCACACAATGTTTATGGTGTTTTAGAGAAATTTTATCATGACAGTGAGGTAAGTGAGTTTAAAATATTTAGCATAACCCTAAATCCTATATCGTAGCATATTCGATTTTTTAGCTTATTAACCATTAACAATCAACCAACAACCAAAAGATGAGTTTAGAAGAAAACATAAATAGCCAGATAAAAGAAGCAATGAAAGCCAAAGATGCTGATCGGTTAAGAGCATTGCGTTCTATAAAATCGGCTTTGATGATTGCTAAAACTGAGAAAGGTGCTAGTGATGAATTGGATGAAGGTAAAGAAGTGAAAATTTTACAAAAACTAGCCAAGCAACGCAAAGACAGTTTAACCATTTACAAAGAGCAAAACCGTGCCGATTTAGCAGAAGTTGAGGAAGCGGAGTTAAAAATTATAGAAGAATTTTTACCAGCAATGATGAGTGAAGATGAGGTAAAAGCCAAAGTGCAAGCAATTATTGCCCAAACTGGCGCATCATCAATGGCAGATATGGGCAAAGTAATGGGCGCAGCAATGGGCCAACTAAGCGGCAAAGCAGATGGTGGTTTAATAAGTAAGTTGGTTAAGGAATTGTTGGGGTAAAACATTTTGGTGAAGTCATGCCACTTTTGGTGTTGTCACCAAAAAACAATCATAACACCATATTGACGGGTGTTTCGACCCTACATTTTAAAGCTATTTATACTTAACTTTAAGTAGTGAAATTCCTAGTTACAATTGTATTGTCATTTACCATGCTTATTGGTCATGGCCAAAGTGATACAACCAATTTTGACTTTGAAAAACTTGGCGTTTTCCCATTAGATGTAAGTCTTGTAGAACAAGCTTTTGAATATGCTTTTTTTCGCAGTACGTTGGATGATACAAGCACTCAAGCGTATAAAGGTTATTCAAATAAATCTCAAGTTTATTTTGAGGATAAAGTATACTTGTTTCAAACAAATGATTCCACATTAAACAATTTTCTGGATGCAAATTTTAAGCATTTTGCATGTTCAGAGGGTAACGTGTTCTTAGGTAATCATCATTCAAATATATGGTCATTATATGATGATATGGACAAAAGATCACCGTGTGTTGCCATAGGAGGGTTGGTCGAAAATGTGAAATCTAACAAGGAGGAACAAAAGAATTTATCTGGATATATTTTATATACTCGTGACACCACTTTTGTTAGACAAAATTTTGAGGTTGAGCGATTTTATGAATTGCCGCAAGGTGAATATTTTTGGATGCGTATTATAGATAAAGCATACTCGCATGGAGAGAGTATTCGAATTATCCAACAAGCTTTAATTGCTAAGAACTATGATATTGGAATGATGGTCCCAAACAATGTTAATACAGTAGCATTTAGAGAAGCCCTCCTCCAATTCCAAAAAGATAATAACCTACCAGAAGGCACTTTAAACATTGAAACCTTAAAGGCACTTGGAATTGAACCATAGCCACTTTTGGTGTTGTCACCAAAATCAAATGCTGTATCTTTGCTAACAACGAATAACCCTTAACAAATAACCAATTTGGTACTAGACATCATCATACTATTAGCGGCATTGCTCGGGTTTTACCGTGGCTTTAAAAAAGGAATTATAAGCTCGGCATTATCATTTGTATGCATAATTGCAGGCATAATATTGGCCTTAAAGTTTTCGCATGTTGCATCAGTTTATATTGAACAATGGTTAAACATAAGCTCAAAAGCATTGCCATTAATATCGTTTGTAGTTGTGTTTATTGGCGTGTTGTTTGGGTTAAAATTGGTAGGCAACATAATTGAGAAAATACTTAAAACAGTTTCTTTAAACTTTATTAATAAAATTGCTGGTGGAGCAGTTTGGTTGCTAATAGTATTAATGGTTTTTAGCACCTTCTTTTGGTTTTTAAATAAGGTAGATATCATTAATCTTAATTTAAAGGATGCTTCATTAACTTACGACTATGTAGAGCCAGTCGCGCCATTTGTGATTGATAGCATTGTTAAGATATTCCCAGGTGCATCAGGTTTGTTTGAAAGTATAGAAGACTTTTTCAATAATCTTCCTCTTTGATCCTTCTCATAGATAATTACGATTCATTTACCTATAATCTATACGATTATTTGGCTAGAGATGGCCAAGAAGTAAAAGTTGTTTTAAATGATGAATTTGAGATTGAGGAAATCGCAAAATGGAATCCAAAAGGCATAGTGCTAAGCCCAGGACCAAAAACTCCTAAAGAAACTAAAAACCTAATGCAAGTAATTGATGCCTATCATAAAGCCATACCAATATTAGGCATTTGTTTAGGGCATCAAGCAATAGGCCAATACTTTGGCGGAACGCTCACCAAAGCACCAATTCCTGTACACGGAAAAACATCACAAATCAATCATAATAATGCAGGTTTATTTGAAAATTTACCTAATCCTATGAAAGTAATGAGGTATCATTCACTGATGGTTAACTATGAAGATGATCAGCTAACAGTTACTGCATCAACAGATAATGGAATATCAATGGCATTTCAGCATAAGCATTTACCAATTAGCAGTTTGCAATTTCATCCTGAAAGTATACTCACAACTCACGGTTTAAGGTTAATACAGAATTGGATTAAAAGTTTAAAAACAGTCAAAAGCTAATTCAAAAAATTAATTCGCTAAATTTACCCTAACCTAAAAGCAAACATGACCTATAAAATTCATGAAGAAGGCGAGTTTCGCTATGTTGAATCTGGTGAAGGACCAATTTTGGTGCTTTTGCATGGACTGTTTGGTGCGTTGAGTAATTTTAAGCCACTAATAATGCATTTCGAAAAAACGCATAAAGTGGTAATTCCTTTACTTCCTTTATATACTTTACCCCTAGATAAAACCAGCGTACCAGGTTTTGTAAACTACGTGCATGAGTTTTTGGAGTACAAAGGCTATAATAATGACTTAGTTTTATTGGGTAACTCATTAGGTGGTCATATTGCATTAATGTATACTTTGGACTATGCTGCCAAAGTAAAAGCCTTGGTGCTTACAGGTAGCTCAGGTTTGTTTGAAGATAGTATGGGCGACACTTTTCCTAAACGTGGCGACTATAACTTTGTAAAAGAGAAAACACAGTATACTTTTTACGATCCTAATGTTGCCACCAAAGAGCTAGTTGATGAAGTATTTGAGCTAGTAAATAACAGAGACAAAGCGCTAAGAATTATCTACACTGCACGCTCCGCCATGCGTAATAATTTGGCTGATAAAATTGATTCAATTAATATACCAACTAAGTTAATTTGGGGTAAGCAAGATTTAATTACTCCGCCTTTCGTGGCTGAGGAGTTTAATAAATTAATGCCCAATGCCTCTCTTAACTGGATTGATAAATGCGGCCATGCTGCTATGATGGAGCATCCTGAAGAATTTAACACTTTGTTGGAGCAGTTCCTTAATGAAATAAAAAAAGCTGCGTAGGATTTTTTTTTAATCCTATTTGTAAGTTTTATCGTAAGTATTTTTGTGAATATGATAGCTCAAGACCTTATTTCCAATTTAATTAAAGAGATAAAATTGTCTGACTCTTGCGACTACGCTATGGAGTGGATGACAGATAATCAACTACTGCATTTGCCAGTAATCGAAAACGGTAAGTTTTTGGGCATAGTTTCAGAAGAAGCAATTTTAAATTTAGTAGATACTTCTCAAACCATTGAAGAAAGTAAAATTCAATTGCATCAAAACTTTGTTTGGGCCAATACACATATTTATGATGTGGTAAGAATTACCGCGAACAGCAGATTAACGGTTATTCCAGTAATTGATAAAAAAGTAAACTACTTAGGAGTTATTACCATACATGATATTTATGCCAACTTAGCCAAGTTAAGCAGCATGACTGATCTTGGAGGTATATTGGTTTTAGAGGTTGACAATCGTGATTTTGTATTGTCAGAAATTAGCAGAATTGTAGAATCGTGTAATGCAATTATTTTAAGTTGCTTTACCAACGCCAATACGCAAGCCAATAAAATTGAAATTACCCTAAAAATCAATTTATCCGATTTATCTGAAGTGGTTGAGACTTTAGAAAGATTTGATTATACAATTAGCCAAAGTTATTACGAAAGTGATTCGAGAAGTAATTTAGAAGACCGTTATGATTCGTTAATGAAATACCTGAATACCTAAAATGCCAAAAACTAATTGGTTATTTATTATTCTGTTTTCGTTTATAATTTTCTTTGTAAATAAAGGTTATGGGCAAAACAACAACGTAGTAATTAATCAAATTTTAATAGAGGGCATTAAACGCACCAAGCCGCACATTATACTACGCGAATTACCATTTAAACAAGGCGACCAGGTTAATATAACCAACCTGCCCAATTTGCTTAAAGAAGCAAAAGACAACCTAGACAACATTACGTTATTTAATGAGATAGACTTTAACATTGACACTTTAGGCATTGATGTAATAAATGTGAAAATAGAGGTAGAAGAGCGTTGGTATTTTTGGCCAGTACCAGTTTTCGAGTTGGCCGATAGAAACCTGAATGTTTGGTGGAAAGAGCAAAACCGCGATTTCAAAAGAGTTAACCTTGGGGGTAAAATTTATTTTTCAAACTTTAGAGGATTAAATGATGAATTGCGACTTAATTTACAATTCGGCTATGCGCCCAAACAAGAGGTTAGATACACTTTGCCCTACATAAGTAAAAAATCTAAATTGGGTTTAATATTTAACGCAAGTAGAGTTACCGCCAATCAAATTGCCTATAACACCCAAAACAACAAGTTGAGTTTTATAAGGGATGATAAAAGTTTACGTAATAAAATTTATACAGGCATAGCGCTAACTAAAAGAAAAAGTTACCGCACCTATCAATCAATAGAGCTTACTTACCACAATACAAAGGTTAATGACACCATTGCACAGTTAAATCCTAATTATTTTAAAGAGGGCAAAACCACGCAGCAATATTTTTCACTGTATTACAATTACCAAATTGATAAAACTGATATTAGCGATTATCCTACAACTGGCTATCAATTAAAATTTGAAGCCATAAAGCATGGTTTAGGTTTATATGATGATGTAAATTTTTGGACTGTAAATACCACCCTTAATAAGTTTGGTAAGTTAGGCAAAAGACATCTTTTTGAAAGTCAAATTAAAACCCAGTTCGTATTTAATAAAAACCAACCCTATTTTAATCAAAGTGCCCTAGGCTACGAGCAAAATTTTGTGAGAGGTTATGAGTTGTATGTTGTTGATGGGCAAGATTATTTGTTAACCAAGCTAGGTTATAAATATCATTTAACTAGCTTCAAACTAAAACCTAAAATTTGGTCGCAATTTGATAATATTCCTTTTGATATTTACCTCAAAGCGTATTCAGATTTTGCACAGGTAAAAGATTATGTAGGTTTGGAAAACGATTTAGCACAAGATCTTTTGTTTGGCTATGGTGTTGGCGTAGATATTCGATCATATTACAGCCTCTTAGCTCGCTTTGAGTATAGTATCAATGCCTTAGGCGAAAATGGTCTATTTTTGCACTTAACCCTCCCACTAAATAATGAAAATAGCTTTGTATGGTAGGTCAATTTCAAAGGAACACGTTCCTTTTTTAATTGATTTGTTAAAAATGCTTACCGAAAATGATATGGAAGTAACCATCCATAAAGGTTATTTGGCGCACCTTAATGTTCGCAATTATTTAACCGACAGTTATAAGGTTTTTGAAGATTATAATGATTTAAAAGACAATTTTGACTACCTATTTAGTATTGGTGGTGATGGAACTTTATTAGATACGGTTGGCTTGGTTCGCAATAGCAACTTGCCAGTTATGGGCATAAATACAGGAAGATTGGGTTTTTTGTCAAGCACCAGCACGTCTTCCATTAAAAAGGCTTTGCAAGCTATAAAAAAGGGAACCATAGAAATTGATTCTAGAACACTGCTGAATGTAAGTTGTAACAAACCACTTTTTGGTGAGCAACATAGCGCATTAAATGAGGTATCGTTTCAAAAAATTGATGCTTCTCAAATGGTAGTAGTTCATGCCTACATCAACGGTAAGTTTTTAAACTCTTATTGGGCAGATGGACTAATAATTTCAACACCTACCGGCTCAACAGCATATAATTTAAGTTGTGGAGGACCAATAATTTACCCACAATCGGGCAATTTTGTAATTACACCTGTTGCAGCGCATAACTTAAATGTTATTCCAATAATAGTAAGTGATGAAAATAAAATAAGTTTCGAAATTGAAGGTCGTTCCAAAAAATTTGCATGTACCATGGATTCTCAAACCGCTACCATTGATAGCTCATATAGAGTAACGCTTAAAAAAGAAGCATTTAAATTTAACCTAGTGCGCTTGCCCGAAAATGATTTTTTAAACGCCATTAGGACTAAACTAAATTGGGGTTTAGATAAAAGAAACTAGGCAATGACCAACTACATAACATTTAGGTCAAATTCACGTTTACAATACTACATGAACTTTAAAAAGTGGTTTATATTAACTGTATGTGCAACCTTGCTTTCATTTACCCTGCAAGCACAGGTGCCACCTTATACCAATTATGAGGTAGGCGGCTTGGTTGGTATAGGTAATTATTTTGGAGATATAAACCATGGATATAGCTTTAAAGGAGCAAGACCAGCTGTGGGAGTATTTTATAGATACAACTTTGGCCCATATGTTAGTTGGAAAAGTACATTAAGCTATACCAATGTAAGTTTTAAAGATGCTTTATCTAAAACAGTTTACCAGCAGACTAGAAATTTGGATTTTTTTACCAATATTTTTGAAGTAAGCTCTGTAATGGAAATTGGCTATAGGCCTTTTAAGGCTGGCAGCAAAGAGTTTCGTTTTGCACCGCATTTATTTGCAGGCTTAACGCTTTTCCATTTCGATCCTAAAACTAGGTATAATGGCCGTACCTATTCATTACAAAAAGTAGGTACAGAAGGCCAAAATCAGTCTGATTTTACACAACGAGAACCATATGCATTAACCCAAATGGCCATCCCTTTTGGCATTGGATTCAGGTATAACTTTTCAAAAAAATGGAATATTGGTTTTGAATTAGGTTATCGAAAACTTTTTACCGATTATTTGGATGATGTTAGCAGTATTTATTTGGATGAGTTTATTCTAGAATATTTACCTGATGCTGATTTAGATGATTTGCCCATAGTAGCATTGTCTGATAGGTCGGGCGAAATAGGCAGCCAAATTGGCGACCACACTCGTCAAAGAGGTTTTGCAAATTCCAACGATTCATACATGATTATGGGCTTTACTTTAAGCTATACAGTTGACAAAATCAAATGCCCTAAGTAATCCCAAATTGTTCAACAAAATATTAGTTATAGCTTGAAACATCTACAAAATAAGTTGTTCACTAAATTTTCTTCCCTAACCATAGCGGTGCTATGCTGAGTAAAGTAAAATTCCTTATTTTATTGTTATTTCAAGCCTCACCGCAATCCCTTATTAAACAATCTGGGATAAAGCAAAAAAACAGGTACTTTTGCCGCTTACATGAGTAGTCTCCAATTAATTGATAAAACCAAGCTTCCACAGCATGTAGCCATAATTATGGATGGCAATGGCCGTTGGGCAAAGCAAAATGGTAAAGCCCGTATTTTCGGGCATCAAAATGGAGTAACCTCAGTGCGTGAAGTTTCTGAAGCTTGCGCAGAAATTGGAGTTAAGTATTTAACTCTTTACGCATTTTCTACCGAAAATTGGAATAGACCCAAAATAGAAGTAAGCGCTTTAATGGAGTTATTGGTAGGTACTATTAGAAACGAAACCAAAACCCTAATGAAAAATAACATTAGCCTAAATGCTATTGGAAATTTAAAAGGGTTACCCAAAAAGTGCTACAATGAGTTGCAAGAAGCCATAGAAATTACTGCCAACAATGATAGAATGATGCTAACATTGGCTTTAAGTTACAGCGGCCGTTGGGAGTTAACCAATATGGTAAAGCAAATAGCCGAAAAAGTTAAAAGTGGTGAGTTAGATACTGAAAGCATCAATGAATCCGTAATACATGATAATTTGAATACCCATAATATTCCAGATCCTGAATTATTGATAAGAACAAGCGGAGAGCAGCGCATTAGCAACTATTTATTATGGCAAATTGCTTACTCCGAGTTATATTTTACAAAAACCTTATGGCCCGATTTTCGCAAAGAAGATTTGTATTTGGCAATTGCCAATTATCAAAACCGAGAAAGAAGATTTGGTAAAATAAGTGAACAAATAAAAGTTAAATGAAAAAAATTGCGGTAATTATAAGTTCAATCTTATTGAGCTTTACCCTAATATTTGCACAAAACAACAATGGTATTATCGACTATTCGGTACCAACAGAATATACAATTGGTGGCATTAGAGTGCAAGGTGCAAATCATTTAGATCATGATATTATCATTAACTACTCCAACCTTAGAGTTGGGCAGTCAATATCAGTGCCGGGTGATGATGTTAGCAAGGCCATAAGAAAACTTTGGGATACTGATTTGTTTGCAGATGTAGCCATAAAAATCGAGAAAAAAGTAGGCGTAGATGCCTTTTTGCTGTTTGATGTAAAAGAAAGACCAAGAATATCTAACTACGATTTTGAAGGTGTTAAAAAAGGAGAAATTGAAGAGTTACGTTCACGTTTAAACTTAATTAGAGGCAGACCATATTCGCAAAATACCAAGGTAACCGCAGTTCGTAAAGTAACCGATTACTATAAAAACAAAGGTTTTTTAAAATCTGAGGTATGGGTTACAGAAGCTGATGACCCTAGTTTAAAAAATAGTGTTGCTGTTAATATTAAGGTTAACAGAGGTGATAGAATCAAAATCAACGAAATAACTTTTGATGGTGCAAATAGCGTAAAAACGCGTAAGCTTAAAAGTACCATGCGTAACACCAAAGAAAATACTAGAATTAGGCTTGGCAGAACCAAAAAAGAAAAAGAGATTGCCAAAAACAGAACCAATAAATTAAGCCTGCATGATGAGTTACAATACTTGTCGCTTTCAAGAGCAAGAGATTTTGCATCTCAATATGCACGAATCAAAATATTTGCCAGTTCAAAGTTTATTGATACCGATTTTGAAACTGATAAGCAAGGGGTAATTGCCTATTACAATTCATTAGGTTATAGAGATGCACAAATTGTTAAAGACAGTATGTTCGTTGATAAAAACAATGAGTTAAACATTGTTATGGATGTTGAAGAAGGCCTTCAATACCGCATTCGAAACGTTAACTGGGTTGGAAATACAAAGTATACCGATAATATTTTAGATAGAGTTTTAGCGGTTAGAAAAGGTGATGTTTATAACAATGCCCTTATTGAGCAACGTTTAAATTTTGATATTGGTGGCAATGATGTACGCTCATTGTATATGGATAATGGACATCTATTTTTCAACTTAATAACCAAAGAAGTTTTGGTTGGAGAAGATTCAATTGACTTAGATGTTGTTATTTATGAAGGTGCAGAAGCAACCATTAATAAAATTATTATTGATGGAAACACCAAAACCAGCGAGCATGTTATTAGAAGAATTTTAAGAACGGTTCCAGGCGAAAAATTCAGTCGTTCAGATATTATACGTTCGCAACGAGAGTTAGGTAATACAGGTGTATTTAATCCTGAAGCAATTGCAATAACACCAATTCCAAATCCTGAAGACGGTACAGTAGATATACAATATACTGTTGAGGAAAGACCAAGTGATCAATTGGAACTAAGTGCCGGTTGGGGTGGCAATAGATTGGTAGGTTCGTTAGGGGTTACTTTCAACAACTTTTCAATGAAAAACATCTTTAGGCCCGAAACTTGGAATCCGCTTCCATCTGGCGATTTGCAAAAATTTTCAGTTAGGTTGCAATCTACAGGCGTAAATTATCAGTCATTTACAGTATCATTTACCGAGCCTTGGTTAGGAGGAAGAAAACCAAATTCACTAACAGCATCAGCTTACAGAACAAGACAATCAGCATCAACTGATCCTGTTTCTAAAATTATAACAACTGGTGGTTCCATTGGTATTGGATCGCAATGGGAAAGGCCAGATGATTTTACCTTCTTTAACTATGCGCTAGACTATCAAAGATTCGATTTAACTAATTGGAATAACTCATTTGTTATTAATGATGGAAAATCAAATAATTTAAGTTTAAGACTGTCACTTTCACACAACACCAAAGATGGCTTTGTATGGATTAGAAAAGGCAGTGAGTTTACAATTGGGGGAAATTTTACGTTACCGTATAATAAGTTTAATAACTTAGACTATAATGATCCTAACTTAAGCAATGAAGATAGATATAGATGGATAGAATACCACAAATGGAAGTTTAAAGCTGATTATTATGTTCCATTGGGTAAAGATGTTACAGCTAGCAAATTTGTATTGCGTAGTTACTTTAAAACAGGGTTTTTGGGATATTACAATGAAGATGTTTATGGAACTGATGAGGCAAATATTGGCTCAACTTCTCCTTTTGAACGTTTTGAGTTGGGAGGTGATGGCTTAAGTAACTTTAACCTTTATGGTAGAGATGTAATTTCTGCTCGTGGCTATGATACTTACACCCCAACACAAGGTTATCCTATTTACAATAAAATTGGTTTAGAGTTACGTTACCCCTTCTCACTTAACCCAAGTAGTACCATTTTTGGCTTAGCATTTGTTGAGGGTAGTAACGCTTATCAAAGCTTTAAGCAGTACAATCCATTTGAGCTAAAACGCTCGGCAGGCTTAGGCTTAAGAGTTTTTCTGCCAATGTTTGGAACACTTGGATTTGATTATGGCATAAGATTTGATGAATCGATTGAGGGTGGGCAAATACCTAAGGGTAGCGATACCAATGGATTTTTCGATTACCTAGGAAGTTTTGGAAATTTTAATATCATACTAGGTTTTGAACCTGAATAATTAAACTATAAAAATGAAGAATTTACTTACAATAAGCATTATGTGCTTTGCTCTTGTAGCAATGAGTTTTCAAGCAAAAGCTCAAAAATTTGGCTATGTCGATACTGAATATATGTTAGCTAAAATTCCTGAATACAAACAAGCACAAGATCAATTAGATAAATTGAGTGCTGATTGGCAAG
>Ga0114956_1002761_pt1 | contig 13742 bp, 15 predicted proteins | sample MaitaG_FD_87304 | JGI IMG/M metagenome (GOLD analysis project Ga0114956, IMG submission 87304) | Marine algal microbial communities from Maine, USA - Maine_Asex2 metaG | ecosystem: Host-associated > Algae > Red algae > Unclassified | place: Maine, USA | collected 2015-01-05 | reverse complement strand
TACCCAAAATATCCAGGTGTTTTTCCATTAGAATCTGCTTATTATTTTCAAAAAGAAGCCAATCAAATTTTGGCTGTTAAGCCTATTGATTGTGAAAATTATTTTTTAACGAACGACAATGAATTAAAAACTATTGATAAAGGTGAAATTGAAACAACCTTTACTTTTAACTGGAGAAATAATCCTTATAAAATAGTTAAATTAACCTGTAATTAAATTTTATGAAGTACTTAATTATAATTTTTAGCATTGCCTTCTTGCTACTAGGATGTAAGTCGGGGAAACCCAAAGCAACACCGAAAAAAACAAAGCAACCAAATCAAAATTTTGTTTCTTTAAATAAGGAATTTAATTCAACTGAATATCCTGTATTTAAGATCAAATTCCCTCAAGTTTGGGAGAATTATCCCTCCAGTCATACTGATGTTTTATTATCGTTGCGCGACCCTGAAGAAATTACAGAGGCCGCAACATTTTACACCAATTTATACATTGGCAACATGCAGTTTAACCCTACTACTGAAGAAGAACTGAGAATGATTTACTTGAACGATTTTAGCAGCTACTTTGATGATTTAACCGTTTTAGCTACTGGTACACAAACTGTTAACGGAAACCAATATGTGTGGATAGAGTTTAATTACACCTGGCAAGGCATAAATATAAAAGGCATAGAGTATTGGATTGAAAATCAAGATAACTCAGGTGAGTCAACAATAATTTCGGCCAAAACTTTGGCTGTTAGATACAACTACTACAAACCTATATTTTTAGATATGGTTGAATCTTTTGAAATAGAATTTTAATTAACTCTGAGTAAACTTAGAATAGAAGTATTTAGCCCGGGTAATCTCTTAATGCTGCGCCAGTGTAAATTTGTCTTGGTCTACCAATTGGTTGGTTATCTATTCTCATTTCTCTCCATTGCGCTATCCAACCTGGTAAGCGACCCAAAGCGAATAAAACCGTAAACATATCCATTGGAAAACCCAATGCTCTGTAAATTATCCCTGAGTAAAAATCTACATTAGGGAAAAGTTTTCTCGAAACAAAATAATCATCACTCAAAGCCGTTTCTTCCAATCCTTTTGCTATATCTAAAATTGGATCATTAACTTTTAGCGCAGCTAATACATCATCAGCTGACTTTTTAATAATCTTAGCTCGTGGGTCAAAGTTTTTGTAGACTCTATGACCAAATCCCATTAAACGGAACGGGTCATTTTTATCTTTTGCTTTAGCAATGTACTTACTCACATCACCACCATCAGCCTTAATAGCTTCTAGCATTTCAATTACTTTTTGATTAGCACCGCCATGCCTTGGCCCCCACAAAGCGCAAATACCTGCGCAAATTGAAGCGTATAGGTTTGCGTGAGATGAACCAACAACTCTTACGGTTGCGGCTGAGCAATTTTGCTCATGATCTGCATGCAAAATCAACAACTTGTCCATAGCATCAGCTACAACGGGATCAACTTCATAATCACCATTGGCATCACCAAATGTCATGGCTAAATAGTTTTCTACATATCCTAGTTCTTTTTTAGGATATAAGAATGGATGATCTAATCTTTTTTTATGAATCCAAGAAGCTATGATTGGAATTTTTGCGATTAGTCTCGCAATTGTTATATCAATCTCCTCCGGAGTTTGGTTAGGATTTAATGACTCAGGATAAAAAGAAGACAATGAATTAATCATTGAAGACAACATACCCATTGGGTGCGCTGTTGGCGGGTAGCCATCTAAAAACTTTTTCATGTTTTCATGAATCAAGTTATGCTCTCCAATTCTTTCTTTAAAAGTGCTTAGCTCACTTTCAGTTGGCAACTCCTTGTAAATGCATAAGTAAGCAACTTCTAAAAAATCTGCCTTTTCAGCTAGCTGTTCTATTGGATAACCTCTGTAACGCAAAATGCCTTTTTCACCATCAATGTAGGTAATGGCACTAGTGGTTGAACCAGTATTTTTAAATCCTACATCTAAGGTTACATGGCCTGATTCGCCTCTTAACTTGCTAATGTCGATACCTTTTTCATTTTCTGTACCGGTAATTATTGGTAATTCGTATGTGTTGTTACCAAGGGTGAGTTTTGCTGTTTCTGACATTGAGGTTTTGTGCTTGTGTTGCTTATAAAAATTTCGGTGCAAAGGTACGAAATAAAAGGGTTTTTACCTCATTAAGCCAACATCAAAATTGACTAAACTTTACACATCATTAATGACGGTTATATATAATAAATGGTTGCATTGCACAACTATACAACCTTATTTAACGCTATCACATTTGTCAATATTACTCGTAAAGTGTTAAAATTCAACTAAATACTAAACCCAAAAAAAATGCCGTTGAATAATACAATACTACCTCTAAAACCAATTCGTGAACTTTTAAAATTCAAAATGAACTAATTATTTAATCCGTTTGCCAGAGTGCAAACACAAAAAACAAGCCTATGTCTATACCAAAGGAACCCCGACAATTGATGATTAATCTTTTGTACCTAGTATTAATTGCCATGCTCGCATTGAATGTTACCAGTGAAGTGTTGAATGCTTTTAACACCGTAAATGATGGCATTGTAGAAACCAACTTTGTAATTGACGACAAAAACAAAGTAACCTACACCCTACTTGAGCAATTAAAAGAAAATGCCAATGAAGATGAAGTTGAATACATCAATAGGGCACAGCAAGCCAAGCTACTATCAATTAAATTAGAAAGCACCATTGATAGTATTAAATCTGAAATGATAGAACGTGCCGGTGGCATAGACTCTACAGGGATTATTAAAAACAATAAGAATATTGAAATTGCCGGAAATTTTATGGTCAAAGAAGAAAAGGGCAAAGAGATACAAGAAGAAGTAAACAAAATTAGGAAGCAATTTTTGATGCTTTTTGATGAAGAAGAAAGAGCCGCTTTTGATGAGTTAATGGTTAAAGTTGAAGACCCTGTAAATGATGAATATGAAAGAGATTGGGCAACAGCCTCATTTGAAAGAGTACCAGTAATTGCTGCGGTTACCATATTAAGTCAGTTACAAAGTGACATTAAAACAACAGAAGCTACAGTTGTAAATTACTTACTAGATCAAGTACGATTAGGTGGTTTTAAGTTTGACCAAGTGGCTGCGCAAGTGGTAAGTAATAGCAGCTATGTGTTGGCTGGCGAAACTTACAAAGCAAATATTTTCCCCGCAATGTTTGATAGCAGCCAAACACCAAATGTATATTTTGGTTCGCTAGATAGAAGCAAATTGAAAACCGACCCCAGTGGTAAGTTTTTAGAGTTAAGAGAAAATCCAATACGGACTGTTACTAAACAAATGAAGGCGAAAAATGGAATGGTTGAATATGCCGCATTAACCAGCTCACCCGGAAACAAATATTTTGAAGGAGTGATTGAAATATTTGACCAAAAAGGTAAGGCTAAATACTACCCTTTTAAAAACAGTTATACCGTTGGCACTAGCAGTGCAGTTGTATCGCCAACAAAAATGAATGTGCTTTACACCAAGGTTAAAAATCCTGTTGAAATATCTGCACCAGGCATACGGTCTGATAGGATAAAAGCAAGCATTGACAATGGCACAATTACAGATTTAGGAGGTGGCAAATATGAAATTACTGCCTCTAGAACTGGTGAAGCTACCGTAACCGTGCGAGCTACTTTAGAAAATGGCCAAACCAAAACCTTTGGAACTCAAAAATTTAGGGTTAAAAACATACCGTGGCCAGATACGCACATTGGACAATTGACCAGCTCTTCAACCACACGACAAAGATTAGCGGCACACCCTGGAATTAGCTTAGACAAAAGAGGTTTTGACTTTGCCTACAACTTTAGTGTTAAAGGATATAAGGTGATGATTGTTGATGGTAAGGATATTGTGTATGATGAGGTGATTGGAGGAGGTGAATTTCCAAACAATTTGAAAAGTGCAATTAAACGAGCCAAAAAAGGTAGCAATATATTTTTTGATGACATTGTAGTTGTTGGCCAACATGGTGAGCGCAAAAAGGAGCCTACCATTGCTTACAAGTTGAACTGATGTTTTTTGCCAACCTATTTAATGCGATACAATCGCCAAGCTCACTAACGCGCGACAGAGTCGAGCGCCATACTTAAATATTTATTTTATGATGCTGACAGTCTTGTTATATGTCAAAGGCTGTCAGTTTTTATTTATAATATTCTAGCATTAAAATCTTAACCCCCAACTCAACATTGCCATTGTCTAACTCAGTTTTTGCCAATTGATGTAGGTTGTTTAAATCATATTTATTAGCGATAACATCTACTTCATCTTTTGATGGCAAGGCTTCCAAATTACCAAGCTGACCTAAATTATTTCCTGTTAAAGTTGTGCTATTGCGAATTGCTTCTGGCAACTGATCAACTCCCATGCCTTTATTTCTTATTGGTTTTTCAATTTCAAACAAACCTTTTGATGAACGGGAATACCAACTACCACCCATGCGTGCAATGGAGTCTAATTTGTGTTGATCGATAAATTGCTCATCATTTAAAACATCATTGCTAATATGCATTAGTACTATTTCGCAAATTACCATTTGGCCTGACCCTGGGTTGTCTCCAAAGCTTTTTACTTCTCTTACTTTGCACTCCATTTGCACCGGACTTTCTTTTACTCGAAACGGCTTTACCATTTCAGATTCAATTGGAGTTAAACCAGCTTTTACAAATTCACTCACACCTTTATCGTAAGCAGTACTAGCTAGCGATTGTTGTTGCACCATGGCGTAATTAACCATGTTAACCACACATTCTGGCACTTCTAAAACATTATCTAAGGTATGCTTAGTTGAATTGTCTCGTCCACTGCGGGCTGGTGAAAAAGCGATAATGGCAGGGTCGGCACTAAAAGCGCCAAAGTAACTAAATGGTGCTAGGTTCGCATTGCCATTGGCGTCTACTGTACTTGCAAAACTTATTGGCCTGGGAGTTACTGCACCTAGCATATATTGATGAAACCTACCTAATGAAAGTTCTTTGGGATTAATCTTTAACATTTAACAAACTTAAAAAAAGAAAACTATTGGAAACAAAAAAAGGTTGACCGTAGCCAACCCCTTGCATTTTATGCTTTCGAACTTAAAAATTACTTTTAAAAAAATTGATTTAAAAGCAATTTCGCACTATATAATAATTTTTCTAATCGATTTAATAGGTATAAAATCTCCTCCTTTTAAAACTATATTGTTTTCTGTAACCGCCCAAATTGTAGCAATTATCGTTTGATCTCCTTCAGTAGTTGCAATATTAATATCTACAGTTGCTCTGTACGAGTTGCCCAAAATCATTGCTCTGTAAAGCAATTGTTTGAGATTGGCTTTGTCTTCCAATTTTCTTAATACGGTAATAAATGAATAGGTAGTTTGACCTAGAGGGGAGTTAGAGTCGTTTTTAAAAGCACCTGAAATCATGTTGTTCATTTTGAGTTTTATAAGGTGCTACGACTTAATAAACTTGCTCGATACCCTTCTTGATACGGAGGGAATTTTATTTTGTTTCGTTTTGTCCAATAATTTATCAATTTTCTGATTACAGCAAAACTTGTTTAACTTACAGGAGTCTGCTATGCCTAATAATAGAACAAGTTCTTTTACTGCTGTATTGTCAAGAATACCTTTGGTGCGATTAATTGTTCCTTTTATTCTTGGAATAGCCGTTTACATACATGTAACGGGATATATCAATAACATTAATGTTGTACTAGCTGCATTTTCTATAGCCTATATATTTGCCATTACCTTTAACAAAATTTACAGAAGCTATCAGTATAGATGGATTGCAGGTGTGCTCATTTATTGCATAATGTTTTTATTGGGACTTTCATTAACGCAAACCCGAACTTCCGCAAACAAGATTAATTATTTTGAAAATGTAAAAGGCAGCTACGTTAAAGTACAATTGCTAGAGCCTGTTGTGCAAAAAACCAACTCATTAAAGGCTGAAGTAAATGTTATTGAAGTACTTGATGATGAGTCTAAATCAATTACCAAAACAGTTGGTAAAGGCTTAGTTTATTTTGAAAATAGCCCCAACTTGCATGAGCTAGCATATGGCGATCAATTGATTGTGCCCAATAATTTTAAAACAGTTGACCCTCCTAAAAATCCAAGTCAATTTAACTATAAGCGTTATTTGTCATACAACCACATGCACACGCAGGCTTATTTTAAAGAAAATCAAGTGATTAACTTGGGTATAAATTCGGGCTATAAGTTCAAGCAATTTACATTTAATCTCCGCGCAAATTTTTTAGAAACCCTAGCTAAACATATAAAAGGCAATGATGAATTTTCGGTAGCTTCAGCTCTACTTTTAGGTTACAAAGATGATTTAGATGATAAAATTATTAAAGCCTACAGTAGCACAGGTGCAATGCATGTTTTAGCAGTTTCAGGCTTGCACGTTGGTATAATTTACATTTTGCTCCATCTATTACTCAGCTTTTTAAACAAGGGAAAATTACGATACCTAAAAGCCATTATAATTCTTGTAATCATTTGGTTTTATGCGGTATTAACAGGCATGTCGCCATCTGTTTTTAGAGCAGCAACCATGTTTACTTTTATTACTGTTGGCACTTTGTTTATTAGGCACGTAAACATCTTTAACGTTCTGGCGGCATCAGCATTTGTAATTTTATTAGTTGACCCTTATACTATAATGGCCGTGGGTTTTCAAATGTCGTATTTAGCAGTAATTGGTATAGTGCTGCTTCAAAAAAAGCTTTACAGCATGTGGGCTCCGAGCAATATTGCACTCGATTGGATTTGGAAAATTACTTCAGTATCCATAGCTGCACAAGCTGTTACTTTTCCTTTGGGTATGTATTACTTCCATCAATTCCCTACCTACTTTCCAATATCCAATTTAATAGTAATACCTGCTGCAAGTTTTATATTATATCTAGGCATGGCATTATTTGCATTTTCATCTATACCGATATTGTCAGACTTAATTGGGTATGCCCTTAATGGAGTTTTAAAAGTGTTAAATCAAGGCATTTACTTTGTGCAATCTTTCCCTCATTCCTTAATTTTCGGCATTGATATCTCGTTGATGGAAACCTTCCTAATTTTTATTTGCGTTTTCGCTTTAGCTGTTTACTTTCTCCTAAAAAGCAAACCTGCGTTAATAGTTAGCTTAAGCATTTGTTTAATAATTGTAGCTTATAATTTTGCTGAAAGCATTGAGCAAACCAAACAAAAGAGAATTACCATTTACAGCATTAATAAAACGAGTGGAATTGAATTTGCTGATGGAAGAAATAGATATCTAATTTCAGACTCTTCTCTTATAAATGACGAAAGTAAAATGCTTTTTTACGTGAAACACAATTGGTGGAAAACAGGAGCTCGTGACAATTATTTTTCCTACGAGCAACAGTCGCTCCCAAGTGTTTTTAATATTTATCATCATAAACAATTTATAAATTTTAATGGCGTTAAGTTGTTGATTTTAGATAAAGAATTTAATATGAATCAACTACCAAAAAGCGAAACTTTCAATTATGTTGTTGTAACAAAGAATGCAAAAATTAACCTGGCCGAACTTTACAATCAAAATCCATTTGAAGAATTAATTATAGATGCCTCAAATAACTATCACACTATTAAACATTACCAATCTTTTAGCAAAGATTTGCCTATTGAGTTATATATTACCAACGATATGGGAGCAAAAGTTATTGATATATGAGAAAGGTTGCATTGTTTGTTTTGGCATTATCAGTTTCAGTTCTGGCTCATACTCAAGCCATCAATTTTGTAAATCTGCATTGGATATTTAAACCCGGCTTACAATTAGAAAGTGAGTATCTATTTCCACAAACAATAGGCAACGAAAGTGCAAATGGCTTTGGTTATTACAAACTAAAAGCAAGTGCATTAATACCGGTTAAAGGCAATGTTGGTTTAAAACTAACCAACGACAAAGGCTTGCTACAAGTACCCATTATTAAAAAAGGTGTTGATGTACGTGCGCACCAAATTTTTTGGCGCATTGGTGGTGGATTAAGCTATTACAATGGCTTAGAACCTTTGGGCATTGTTGACCAAGCGTTAATTACCACAGGAATTACAGGAATACATTACATCCAAAAATTTAGGTTTGTTTTTTACAATGCTAATTTGAGCATTTCTGAAAGCACCCAATCAATCGCATTTCCTCCAATAAGAGCCGATTTAAGTGGAGGATTTGCCAAAGTGTATAGCCCCACTTTCATTTATTTTTATGGCTTATCACTAAACTATAATGATGGATTATTTTTGCCAATTCCATTTGCAGGCTTTACAGGAAAAATTTCTAAAAAAGTAAATGCTACGGTTATTCTTCCACTGGAAGCCAATCTATCCTATAAAATTTCCAAGGGGTTTAGGCAAACTGCTTTTGTACAATTAAAAGGTGCAAGAAATGGATATTTTCATGAAGAGTTTCTATATATAATAAGTAGAAGCAATTTCAACTTTTATCATTTTAGGTACGGGACATCCAGTAATTTAAAACTCTCAAAAAAACTACAAATGAGTGCTTCCATAGCATATACCTCACGCACAATTGTTGAAGTTGATCATAACAGCGTTAGTATTCCTAACGTAGAAATAAAATTCCCAAACACTTTTGTAGCAGAAGCAAAACTCAATTATACCTTTGGAAAATCATTATTAAATAATGCGTTGGGGAAAAGTGTCATCAATTTCTAACTGAATTATATATTTGCAGTAAATATATTTTACCCATGAGTTATACTGAAAATTTGTCTGCAAGCGAAAAAATGATTTTACATGAGGCACCAGTATTGGTTACCATATTAATTGCAGGTGCTGATGGCGATATGGATGATTCTGAAAAAAAGGAGGCCGATCATTTAATAAAATTTAGAGCAGGCTTATCTCGCAACCCATTGTTAGAAGATTATTACCAAGAAGTTGAACGCAATTTTGATGAATTGTATAAATCATTTACGGCTAAACTTCCAGAAGAGGTAGATAAAAGAAGCACAACCATAAGCAATCGTTTGGAAATGCTCAACAATATTTTACCTAAAACTAGCCCAAAGTTTGCCAAAGCATTGTATGACGATTTAAAGGATTTTGCCAAGCACATTGCAGAAGCAAGTGGAGGTATTAAATGGATGAATTTTGCTACGGTAAGTGAAGAAGAACAAATGTGGATTGGCTTGGAGATGTTGGTTGATCCTGGGGCAAGTTTTTAAGATTACTTCATTTCTAGTAGAAACATCTACAACATTAATACCAAGCCAACTGATATTTTGAGTAGAAAAAACCAAATTCCAAGTTATGAAAAGTGTTTGAAGTTAATAAGAAGTTCAAACCCTCAATCTCAAGAAGAAGGATTTCATTTTTTAACGAAAATTGCACACATTCATGTGAAGGAATTAATTGAAGAATTTCATTTAGAAAAAGATATTGGATTGAAGTCTTGGTTGTTAGAGTTAGTTGGGGAAGCAAAATCAGAAGAAGCTTTGGAAACTTTAAAAGCAAATTTAACTAACGAAAATGAATCTTTACAAGAATGGTCGATTTGGGGATTAAAAAATCTAAACTCAAAAGAAGCTAGAAGAATTCTATTTGAGCACGGAATTGTAAGAGATTAGGCTAAGCACAAACAACCTTTAATAAGCAGCTGTTTACAACCTTTCCTCATCTTCACCAGCATCTTTAAAGGCATCTTTATAAAACTCACGAGTTTTAACTCTTTGTATTTGGCGTTCAATAATTAACTCTGCTACTACTTTGCACGAGTCATCAATAGCATGATTGCCCAAAGCGGCTTTTACTTTGGGTTCCGAAACATCCATGCGGTATAACGTCCAAATAAAACGCTCAGGGTCTTTACTTACCAGCTGATCAACTATGCCGGCAATTTTCTCTACCAATCTATCATACGATAAATCCATTGGCAATTGACTATCATCAGCAAAATCGAATTGCTCATTTAACATTTTTATAGCATCTGTATAGCTCATACAAATTTCTCTTTTTCTATAACTCCAATACCATGTTTCAGCCTCTTTAGCCAAAAAGCGAAAAGCTTAAAATAATTGGTTATCCCTTTTTAAATTTTTCCATTACCCCTATACCAAATAGTGCGTAATCATACTTTACAGGATCATTGGCATCAAATTTTTTAAGATTTTCGGTTAACTCTAAAACTGTGAGCCAATCGGTTTGTTTGCGTGTAATTAACCCTAATTCTCTGCCAATTCTATCTACATGCACATCTAAAGGGCATAACAACTGATGCGTTTTTATTTTTTTCCATAAGCCAAAATCTACCCCTTTATCATCTTCTCTAACCATCCAGCGTAAAAACATATTTAATCTCTTGCAAGTGCTTTTACTCATTGGTGATGCAACATGTTTATAGGTTCTAAAAGGATGATCGGGTAAACTAAAAAAATCGTCTCTAAAACCTATTAACGCATTTTCTACTGTAGCATCAGTTTTCTTTAAGTGTCGTGAAAATACACTTTCTAAGCTGTTATTTTTCTTATAAAAATTTCTTAAAGTCCTAATAAAATATTTAGCATCTATGCCATTAAAAGTGCGGTGTTTAAATTTTTCGATAGGTTTTAATTCTGTTGGGTCATGATGCATTACAAAATTGTAAGGATCATTATCCATAAGCCTTAGCAATCTTTTTGTTTTATTTATAATAGTAGCTCGTTGGCCCCATGCAAATGTAGCGGCAAAAAATGCTGCAATTTCAACATCTTGCAGTTTACTAAAACTATGAGGCACTTGAATAGGGTCGGTCTCAATAAATTGCAAATTATTGTAGGCAGCAACTTTTCGTTCTAATAATTTGAATAGTTGCTTTTGGTCATTCATCAATATCTAAGTTATAATTTTTTTCTTGTTTAGGTTCTATTTGGTTTGGCGGAGCTTTCCAAATTGGTGCATCTTTTTTCCAAGGTGTTACTCTAGGTTGTAGCACTTCAAAAGCTGCCTTGTCAACTATATTTCCTGGTTTAAATGGACTGGCTTCTTGATGCATTTTAATAGCTTTAAATGAATACCTTACTCCTATTCCTAGCGCAACGAATGCAAGTATTGCAGCTGCAGGAAAGTTTTGCTGAAACAAGAAAAAATCATAACCACCATGCAGGGCAATTGCTCCTAAAAGGCCTGTCATTTTATATTGAAACTGCTTTTTCTTATTAAACTTAGCCAAGCCAAAATAGTAGCCCATAATTACGCCAAAAGCAGCATGTGCGGGCACGGCTGTAACAGCCCTCATAATGGCATTTGTAAAACCGTTAGATAATACGTAAAATATATTTTCAAAAACGGCAAAACCCATGCTAACCATAACTGCATAAACTATTCCGTCAAATGGTTCATTAAACTCCTTCTTTTTAAAAGCATACCAATTTAGGAATATGTATTTACTAAACTCTTCACTAAAACCAACAACTACAAAAGCAAAAAGGAAGGTTATTAAAATGTTGTCGCTAATGTTAAGACCGCTTGCTTGGCCAATTTTTTCTAAAATTATTGCTGGTATAATACTCAACACTCCAAAAACGAAACACCAAAACAATAGCTTTTTAGGTTCCTTTTCGTACTTGTCTTTGCTATAAATAAACCACATTATCGCTGCTCCTGGTGCAATTGCCATGGCTATTAGTAATAGTGGACTCATGGCTTAAAGATAGTTAGAAGAATTTGAGTTTTTTCTACCTTAAAAGGAATAACTACATCTTTTAATTAAACTAACTTTCCATTATCTTGCCAAATCAATGGCACACTTTTTACATCAAATATTTAGGGAAGAAAATTTTAAGCCAGATGAATTAGCATTGGTGTTAAAGCAGTTTCACAGAGTTGATTTTAAGAAAAATGACTATCTAATACCTGAAGGCAAAACTGCCAATTACTACTATTTTATTGAAGAAGGATTTGCACGGAGCTATGCAATTGATCTTGAAGGTAATGCGGTAACAACTAAATTTTTCACTCATAAAGACATTGTTATTGATTGGCGTTCTTACTTTTTAAAAACACCTACACGAGAATACATACAAGCCATTACCCCTTGCATTTGCTGGCAAATTACATTTGATAATTTTATGAATTTATTTAGCATTGAAGCTTTTAGAGAAGTAGGCAGAACCAAATTGGTAACAAACTATTTTGAATTAAAAAACCACAGTACATCATTAATTGCTGACCAAGCGAAAGACCGCTATTTAGCCCTAGTGAAACAACAACCAGAAGTGGTTCAGAACGTTCCTTTAAAATTGATTGCTTCTTATTTAGGCATAACCGATACTTCATTAAGTCGCATACGTAAAGATATTTTTGATCAAAAATAAATTGATGTTCGAAAACATATTCTTATCCGAAATACCCAAATGGTTCTCTCTCCTATTTCTAATTGCATTTATATTTCCACCAATATTGGTAGCATTGGTTATTAAAAAAGGCGCTGAAAATTCAGTTTATAAGACTAAAGCAAATACCATTTTTATTACATTGCTTGCCATTTCCTTTGTTTACCTAATATTGGTAGCAATAGGCTCCATAAACGGATTATTTGAAAAGGTAACCTTCCCGCCAAAAATATTGTGGTTTACCATGTTTCCTATGTTGGCCATTTTGTTTGGCTTGGTATTAAACTCCAAAAACTTTAAAGTAATTTTAGATGGTATACCGTTGCACAATTTGGTGCGCGTGCACATATTTAGATTAATTGGCTCCACTTTTTTAGTGTTGTACTTTCTTAATCAGTTGCCTAAAGTTATTGGCATGGTTGCTGGCATTGGTGATGTAATTACGGCCATTACCTGCTTATTTGTGGCATATTTAATTAAGCACAGAAAGCCCAACTACAAAAAAATTACTTGGTTTTGGAACACCTTTGGTTTTGTAGATATTATTGCCACTTCTGCTTTGGCTCTTATTTTAACTCGCCTACAAATTGTAAATGGCAGCCAAGGTGTTGAAGCGTTGGCCGCTTTTCCGTTTTGTTTTATTCCTGCTTTTGCTCCTGCAATTATTATGTTTTTGCACATTTGCATTTATAAAAAGTTGAAGGCGATAAGTTGACCTCCTCACCTAGCCTCTCCTCCTAAGGAGAGGAAACCAATTCGTAAAAAACGAAATTTTAGTTTTTAGTTTTCTCTCCTATTGAGCTTGTCGAAATATTAAGGAGAGATGTCCGAAAGGACAGAGAGGTTTTTGTTTTCTTGTCATATGGCAAGACAATCCGTTTTAGCCCACCCCACCTTTGTGTTATCAATTTATTAAACCAGCCGAAAGGCATAAAAATTATAACCATGAGTAACACAGAAGAATTTATGATGATTTTCAGTTTCACACCTGATTTTAGTAACCAGCCAAGCCAAGAAGACTTAGACCAAATGCAACAATCTTGGGGCAAATTTATTGGCAACCTAGCCGTAAGCGAAAAATTAGTTAGCTCACACCAATTAAGTTTTAATGGAGTACAAATTGCTGCCGACCACAGTATAACTGAAGGTATAAACATTGCAGATGGCAAAACTATTGGAGGCAACATGATTGTTAAAGCAGCATCATTAGAAGAAGCTGTTGAATTAGCAAAAGCTTGTCCGATTTTATATGCACCAAGCGGTAATGTTGAAGTACGCGAAATCACTCCAATGGGATAATCAAAACTAAAGCATCCATCTCTCGCTCGACTCTGTCGAGTGAGG
>Ga0114956_1002757_pt1 | contig 13750 bp, 14 predicted proteins | sample MaitaG_FD_87304 | JGI IMG/M metagenome (GOLD analysis project Ga0114956, IMG submission 87304) | Marine algal microbial communities from Maine, USA - Maine_Asex2 metaG | ecosystem: Host-associated > Algae > Red algae > Unclassified | place: Maine, USA | collected 2015-01-05 | reverse complement strand
GGGAACGTCGACCACCCAGTTGAAGCGGTCGGCGAGAGCCTGGTCGAGCGGGAGCGCGCCGGCGTAGTTCACCGAGTTTGTGGCATCGGAATCGTCGTTGCAGGGGTTCATCGCGGCCCAGCGGTGAACCAGCGTTTCGATTTGAATGCCTTGGAGGCGACGTTCGTGGATGAGCGAGAACAGCCGGTTCTGGTGTTCGGGTCGGCAGCGGTTGATCTCGTCCACGAGGATCGACTCTGCGTTCCAGACAGTGGCTGGAGTTTGCAGGTATTCGATTTCCGACTTCTCCTCGTTCGGGAAGGGGAAGCCGACGAGGTCGTCGAACGAGACTAAACTGGCGTTGTAGTGGCGGTGTTCCAGACCAAGCGCCTGCGACAGGCGGTTCAGCAAGAATGTCTTTCCCGTGCCGGCCCGGCCGACGAGCAGGAGTGGGTCGCGAGTGACGAGGCTAGCGAGAATGACCGGTTCGATGGAGCGGTATCCGTACACGCCGAGGGTTTCGAGTAGATGTTTCTTTGTGCTCACTCTGCACCTCCAGCGAACGAGAGTTGGCGCAGCAGGTGGTCGCGCCGACGGCGGGCGATGGCGACATCACAGGTCTTCAGCGAACGCCGGACCGTCACGGGTGTGTGGGGCGTCGGGAACGCGAGGTGGCGAACATACCAAACCCCGCCGAGGCGCGAGAGATGGTGGTTCAGTTGTTGTTCGACCCGGGGGACGGGCTGGGGCAGGGGACCCTGCTTGTTTGCTTGAGCCATGGTGGCTCCTTTCCCGCGATCACGACCCAAGGCCGCGAAAGCGATTGTCCCAGGGATCCGCCGAAGCGGGGGAGGATTATATTGTTTCCCGTTCCGGACTTCCCGGAGCAGGCGCATCCCATTGAACCACCGTGGACCATCCCTTGGCCTCGGTTGGTGCCCCGTCGAAACGGGAACTCTATGGATACCTTGTTGACTGTGACTAAGGTTGGTCGCGCGGCATGGCAACCGTTCGGTGTGTCATAAGTTCAGGCCGGACCGAACAATCCTCAGGAAAACCTGCTTCGGGTTTTCAGCCGAGCGGCCTGTGTTCGAACGGGTTCACTTTGTAGAATCGTCCCTAGCTGCTCTTACGACCTGATGAGACGGAATTAGTTAGAAAGGTGCGCCCGAAGACCGGCGGTGTAACATTTCTTGTTGAAATTAGTAGTGGTTCAACCGCCAGCCCGAAGGCTGACGGCTCCTCTACGCCCGCATCACGCTCAGCAGCTCAACCGTCCACCCCAAACCTCGTTCACAGGCCAATCTATCCTAGTTCGTGGCGGTTTTGGACTCGAGTGCACGATGCTTCTAGCTTTTGAAAACGACGCGAACTGGTGTACATTCCTGACGCAGGCAACAATTCACCCAGGAGAGGGATCAATGACGACGAACCACATTCTTGCAGCCATGTTGTGATTCTGAGCATGGCGGCACCGCCGGTACCGACACACATGCAGACGGGGTACATCAAGGCGGCGTATAACTACGAACGGGATTGGTTGGCGCCGGCAGGGCACCCCGGTTTCTTAAGGAAAGCACTCGAGAGAAACCGGCAAGATGAACTCGGCAAGGAACGCCAGTTTGACATTATTGGGGGCATAAGCTTTATCACGAGTCGAACCTCGGCAATGAAGCAGGTAATGAACGAACAGGAAGAAACCAAAGCATACAAACGCGAAGTGGTGAAACGCTACGCCACACAGAAGTTGACTACTGTTCCGGTAGGAGTGGGGTTAGCCGGTTTGGCCGCGAGTTGGCTGTTCTCAAGCCCTCTTCTGTTTATTGGGGGACTAACTATTCTCGTTTTGGGCATCGCCGGCCTTGTTTCTCGATATCTCAGTGAAGACAACCGGATTGAAAATGACATTCTAAAGCAGATGAAAGCCAAGGCGAAGCAACGCACTCAGGCTTATCTTGATGATTTGGAAAAGGTATTGGCCATCACACCAGACCCGCGTGATGAAAAGGCGCTCCGTGAACTCCGCGGGTTACTAACAGCCTTCCATGAAAATGGCGCGTGGGAGCGAAGCGTGGATGAGACTTCCGCAATCAATATCCGCTTAGGGGTCGAGCGGTTGTTCAAGAGTGCAGTCAAAACACTACGGGAGAGTTACAACCTCCTCGTTCAGAGTCAAAATACTCAATCGACCAAAGTCAGGGAAGCTCATTTGAAGCGACGTGAAATGCTCATCACCGAAGTCCAAGAGAGTGTTCATAGAATGGAGAACATGTTTGAACAATTGCAAACCATGCGACCACTTGAGGAGACTGGTGAGGACTTGGCAGCGCTACGGGATGAATTAGATAATAATCTAAAAATCGCGCTCGAAGTTGCTGAAGGAACAGAGGATTGGGATAACCTTGAACGGCATGACCTGAGTGATTTGTAATAGATCAAACTAGGGTTGATAAAAAAACGAGCTGGTTTATATCAATCAGCACATAGATTTCTTCAAAACCCAGTTCGAGTGCTAAGACAGGCCGTGTGCCTGAAGGAGTTTCTGAAGCCCTCCAGTATGCCCTTCACCAAGGGCTCGAAATTTCCATTCTGCTCCGCGCCGGTATACCTCTGCCACAACGATGGCGGTGGAGGTTGAGAAGTCCTCATCGAGCTCGTACTTGAGAAACTCCTGGTCGTTTGACCTGTCAACCACTCGGATGAACGCGTTGCGGACCTGGCCGAAGTTTTGGTTGTTCGTATCGGCTTCGTGAATGCTCACCGCGAAAACAACTTTTTGTACTGCTGGATCTACTTGGGGGAGCTGGATGTGCACGACTTCGTCGTCACCCTCCCCTTCGCCGGTGAGATTGTCCCCTTGGTGGACCACTGCTGAGTCGGGCGAGGTCAGGTTATTGAAGAAGACAAAGTGTTTGTCAGAAAGCGCCTTCCCGTCCTCGCCGGTGAGGAAGACCACGACATCGAGATCGAACGAAGCCCCGGTGGATTGCTGTACATCCCAGCCGAGGCCAACGTGGAGTTGGGTCATGCCTGGGGCCTCTTTGTCGAGGCTGATATTTTGTCCCTTAGATAGATTAATTGCCATAGGTCTAGTCAATGAAAGGTTGTGGGTTTAAGCAAGCAGGATTTTAAGAAGTCATCGTGGAGAGCGGCCTCGCAGGAGTCCGCCAAGCTGATGGAGGGATTCTCCATAGAAACCATGCTGCTGTCGCTCCCCTTGCCCTTCTTCGGGCCTGATCCACAGGTAGTCGTTGGCGAGGGCGGAACGATAAACCTTGAGCAGTCCCGTAACGTCCAATTGATCACAGAATCCTGGGAGGTCCTCTCGGTTCTGGGGGTGGAGAACTAAGCGCAGCAGACGCTGCACGGGCTCGAAATGAGGGTGGTTGATAATTCCGGCAACATTGGCGTCAAGACCACCGTGGATGACGGAGCGGTTTAGCCGATCTTCGATAGCTGAATCTTCTTTGGCCACTTCCTCGTCGACCTTGATGGCTACCAACTGGTGGCAGCTACGGGCGCCGGCCGCGAGCGCACGGTCGCGGGCTCTCCGGGCGGTCGTTCCAGTGACCCACGCGTCATCGATAAACAGGACATGAATGGGTTGTTCCTTAAAGTCAGACACGGGGAGCAGTGTTTTCGTGGTTTTCTCGCGGTTCCTTCGCGAATCCGCGTCCAGGGTTGCATAGTCCGCGCTGCCGGAGGCGAGACGGGTCAGGGGTTTGTGAATGAAGGTGGGCAGCGCCAGTTGGGTAAGGTGTTCGTTGATGCCAAACATCAGCGAACGGGCAAGCAGGCTGGCGGCTGAATGCACGTTTCGGATGCCGGGTGAGGTCAGGTAAAAGTAGGCAGGATCATCGCCAACGTTCCGGACCAGTGGCCCAAGGTGTTCCCCGTTGACGAGCTCGTCGCAAATTCGCTTCACCATTCGCGCGGCTACCCGTTCCAAAGCATCGGGGTGGCCAAACTTCATGAGACTGTAATCCTGCGCCAGCTCCTGAAGCGATGCCCCATCCATATCGATGGGGTTGCCCTCCTCGTTGAGAGAGAGATGTACGCAGGAAAATACCACATGGTCGTTCATAGTTCCAACAAACGAATCGCCGTCGGCGGGGAGATCAAAAGCCGAAAGCCCTCGGCATAGGTCGGCACCGAAGCATATCCATCCGCTGAAAGCGCGGCGTCTCGAATCGTGGCAAGGGTCGCTGCAGAGGCTTCGCGAAGAAACTCAAGAAGTTGTACTCGACCTTCTTGATTCGCCCCGGCGGCAAGGAGCATTTTGACCACGCGAGAGTTGATCAAAAGACCACCGGCTTCTCTTTCGAGTACGCGGAGATCATTGATCGACGATACTTCGAAATGGTTGAGTTCCTCTTCTGCCTCTGGCGATGCAGAAAGGGCTCCGTCGAACTCGACCACATACAGAAAGATCAGGCGCTGCGGGACTTCCAACGACCTGAAATACTCAATGATCGCTCGTTCGTGGCTGCCGCTTGCCCGCAGATCGTCGATGACGAGGAGCGTCGAACCGGAAAGCCTTCCTTGGACTTCATCGGAGACCTTGATCTTACGCGTTCTCATTGCGGCGGTGCGCTCATCTGCGGAGAGTCGGCCAAAATCACTGCGGTCGAAATCGCCTTCTCGGCCGAGGTGAATCAAAGGAAACTTAAGCTCGGTATGCAGCAGTAGGTTTCTCGCGGCGGTGGACACTTCACCTTGCGGAGATGAGGAGATAAATACTGGATCCGCCGCATCGGGGTACAACTTGCCAACCCGGAGACCGAGGCGCCTGGTCGCCCGAGGATCGCCATGTTTGAGCAAACTGTAGTCGGCACGAAAAGATGGATCCAACTCGGCCAGCGAAGAGATCCGTCGGACGGATCGCCTTTCTACCGTAACGAGTTGATCTTCGTTTTTCATCCCCAGGGTTCTCAACCGACATTCCTGCCAGAGGCGGCAACCCGCTAGCCCGCGCTCTGTCCGACGTCAAAACTACCGCTGACACCGGGTTGGAAGGTCAGAGTTCGCTTGCACGTTGGGCAAACGGTTTCGCGCGGCATCGGGGTCGGCACACAGTACGTCGTCCCGCAAGGACACTGGGCCGCGGCAGTGTTTCCACACCAAGCGCAGGGTGCGGGACCGTTTAGTTGGGACGAGTTCACCGGAGGAAGTTTGAAGCCTCCGGCCGACTCGAGGTTCTCGGGGCTCAACTTGTGGGAACGGACGGGTTCGTAGTAACTAGGCTGCCCGTACGCGTTTCCCTCCACAAATTTGAAGCGCATCAAATAGGGACGAAGTGAACCCTCAGGATCGGCCCCACAGTATCCACGAATAAAGACCTGACGAGCTTGGCCATCGGGCGGACGGTGGCTGCCCTTTTCGACCCGTTCGACATCTTCTGGGAGCTTCTCGAGGTTGATGCCTGACTGCCCTGATTTGGTCACCGCAATGCTGGCGCTCTGCACGGACGCGGAGAGCCAAATGAAGAGCTTGCGAATCGCCTCGGCGTCCATCTGAGGGAGCTTGAGGACAATGTCGGATACCTGCTCAAGCATGTGATAATCGACATCCTCGCCACAACCGATCGCATAGATGTTGGCGATACGTGGCTTACTGAACCCGTCCAAAGTGGCGATGACCGAACGCCAATCGTCGGTCGGTTGCCCGTCGGTTAGAATAAATACGAGAGGCCGAAAGTCCCCCTTGCGTGTCGCAGTCGTGGTCTGCACCTCGCGATTGATCGACTCTGAGAGCAGGCGGAGCCCTGCACCCAGTGCTGTGCCTGGACGGACAACCAGCTGAGGTGCCTTGAAATCCATCAAATCGCTCAACGGGGCGAGCTGTCGCGCTTGCCCATCAAAAGTGATCACTGAAATGTGAGCCGCATCCAATGCCTCGGGACTCTTGCGGAGTTCTTGCAGGAGGGTCGCGACCCCTTTGGTGACAGATTCAATTCCGTCGCCAATCATCGATTCGGAACAATCAAGCAGGAGGTAAACAGGGAGGCGTCTCATTGGATTATGTGGATGGGGTTAAGGAAGAACCAGCTGGATATTGGCAAGTCGACCACCGTCCTCGGGGTCGAAAAGTATTTGCAGGCCATCGGTAAGCTCGACGCTTTCGTTGGTTGGAAGAGGCACCTTGCTGGAATCGCTTTTGATGATCATCGCCCCTTCGAGACGTCGATTCACAAAGAGCCAAGCCCCTTGTCGGAAATGAAAATCACCAACTGGGGAGAGTTGGTCGGATGTGAGTTTCTCATTCGGGGAGATGTTCCGGTTGGTGTGCCAAAGATAGAGCGACTGCTGGTTGTAGACCATGAGCCGGTGTTTATCGGGCAGAAATTTACCCCCGCCACGCGAAGAGTATAAATCCAAGACGGGTAGCGGACGGGAATATGGGGTTCCGCAAAAGGGGCATTTGGGCTTTGAGGTATTATCGAAGACGTACCACTTTTGCAGGCATGACGGATTTTCGCAGGGCTGGAGAAGATCGACTGTCTTGACCAAGGCCATCTCCCACTCTGACGCGATCGGACGCTTTACGGGATTGTGCAGTCCTTCCATGAAGGCGCGGTCAAATAGCTTCTTCAAGTACGGACCGGTTACGGTGTAGGGCATTTGACTGGGGTCACCCCAAGGGATAGAGCCTGGCTTCAAATTATCCACGTTCACCCGATTGGTACTGTCGGTGGGGTGTTCGATGAACAGCGCACTGGAGCCCATTCCCAATGCCTCGTCTTTCTGGGGATCGGAATCCCAGATCTTTCCGCCTCGGAGGGGGTGGCGGTACAAGAGATACGTATAAAAGAGTACCGCCATCGCGTGCTCATCGGTCCTTCGATTGGGCAGCATTTTGTTGGGGTCATCCAGAGGAAGATCGATCGTGGCCAACACCTCGGGAGCGATAAAGTCAGGAGTGCCCAAGACATCCGGGGGGTATACGCCCGGTACCACGATGCTATCGACCTCGAGGATGTAGGGCGTACCTGCGATCGGATCGATCAAAATGTTTTTGTAGCTCAAGTCTGAATGAGCGAGCCCGCTGCGGTGGAGACGGGCTACCGCGCGCGCGATGCGGATGCAGATTCGGAAGTAACTCGACCAATCGCCCAGCTCGCGCGGATCTAGGTACCGCGAACGGTGGGACGCGGAGGCAAACCACTTTCCTTCCTTCTCGCCGTCTTTGATATTGAGCATATCGTTGTCCACCGATCCGAACTCGAAGCGAAACTGCGGTGGAAACATCCGGGTGGTAAATCCAAGCCTTCCTTCATGCTCCACCACCGATTCAGGCCAGTTGAACAGGTGTTTCCAATACACTCCGCCTTGCTCCGAGAACACCTTGCCGCCCATGGCAACAATCTTCTTGAGCCGTTCTCGGGTTATGGCGTTGTTTAGCTTAGTGTCCCGATAAAAGACCGCGACATAGCTCCCGTCAGGGGAAGAATACGCATCCTTGATAGCCCCCGACCCCAAGATCTCATCGAAGAACTCGACCGGAGTGCCGTCTTGGGCGGTGATGCGAACGATCTGGCTCATGCTGACGGAGAGTGTGGATAAAAAAGGATGAGCGTACGGTCATCATGATTTCCCCTAGAGAAGAAATTAAGATACTCCAAGAGGTCGCGGGCGACATCGTCAATGGGACCGTGGAGGTTGATGCCCTCGTCCCGGGCTTCCCCGCCAGTAACCGTCAGTTCTTTCCAAAACATATCCCAGCGTTCGGGTTGATTGGCGAAGTTGTGATCCGTCTCAAACTTGGGATCGGTGACGCCATCGGTCATCGCCGCAATCACGGTAACCTCCTCCTGCACCACCGTGAAAGAGGTGCGTTCGATGATTTGGCGAGACATGTTCTCCTCGGTCCAAAAATCCTTCATGGTGAAGAAGAGAGTCTCACCCGCGAACGCTCCACCGTCTTGCTTATTGAGCGGAATGATCTGGGCTTCCTTGCCTTCTCTTGGTGCGCAATAAGCGGCGACTCCACCATCGCCTATGCCGTAGCTGGCAAAAAACAGACCGTGTTTGGTGGGCCGGGCAAGAGTCAGCAGCAAGGTCGTCGAAAACATCTTCAGTTCCTGCTCTTCCTTGACGGCAAAATCGCAAACCTCTCGATAGGCGGCAAGGGTTGCTTCACCAATCACGGGATAGAGCAGTTTTAAAACGATTTCCCGCTTGGCTTCTTCGTCTCCTTGGAGGTGTGCGGCGACATGCTGCTCGAGCACTTCAATGTCTAAATCTGCGATTTTTTCGCCGGCAACTTTGAGGACCTTGCGGATGACCAGTTCGGACCCTTTACGTGAGAACTCGCAGGAACCCGCCCCGTCTGCTACCGCGAATAAATACCATCCTGAGGACTTCGAGTACTTGCAACCAAAGTCATCGTCTCGGCAGCCCCCGACGTGTGCGTGAGAACGACCTCTTTGACTGGCGCCCACGAGGCGGTACCCATCTCCCTCCAAGGCCCCGTGATCAGAATCAACCTTCCAATAGGGCAGCGATTCCTTGGAGGGAATGTCCTTCCAAAGATCGCGGGGGTTTGGGTTCACAAGCCAATTGAGCAGGACGGTCTTTGGCACCAGTTCGGAAAACTCCGGATGGCTAACGGAAAATGAGATCTCAATTTCATGGTCACCGTCCTCTTCTGGCGTGCCTGTGAGAAGCCCGGCCGCAGGGTCGTAGTCGAGACCATATTTGCTCGGTTCGATGACTCGAATATCCGAAATCTCCGCCGCATCGGGTTTCCGGAAAAGGTCCTTGAGCGACGACTTCCACGGGGTGCCTTTTTTCGCGTTGGGGAGGCGAGGATCAAAGCTCAACATCACTGCGATCGTCTTCCGCGTATCCCCCACTTGTTCAGTAAATTCGACCTGACATTGCCCAGGAGGCAAATCGGAATCGGGTTCGATCACGACATCCAAAGGATCGCTGTCGGGAGAACGGGTGAAGTCGGACGTGAGCTCTAGCTCCTGTTTACGAACCACGTCAGTTTCGGAAGCGGTTGTTTCATCCGCGTCATCGAAATCTTCAGACTGTTCGACGGCATCGGGTTCAGTCTCGAGAGGAGAATCTGAGGTATCAGATTCTCCTGCGGCCTGGTCGGAAAGGGTCTCGCCATCAGCAACCGTCTCTTGTGGCGCGTCAGCTTCACGAGTGCGGCCATTGGATATTAGATTATCTTCGGAAGGGTCCGTTGCGTCCTCCTCCGGCACGGGCTGATCATCTTCCTCAGAACTCATCATTAGATTTGGATCCTCACCTCAGGTGGCGGCGGTGGTAATTCGAGGTCTTCCGTGACACCCGCACTATGATTACCTTGAGCTACCGAGGTCGTGACCCACTTGAAAAAGCTTTGGAAGCCAGAGCTATCCAGGGTGTCTAACACCACCACCGAGGTGCAAAATTGGGCTAACTCATCCTTTTTACCTTTTGCCCCCGCCGCACAACCAACGATGGCGGCAAAGCCTTTGGATTTGATCTTCGGGACCGCATTCTTGAAATCCAATTTATCGTTGGCGGCACCGTCGGTTAGGACAAAAAGGAGCGGTCGCCAGTCTCCCTTGCGACTATCAGTGGAGGGCATGACTTCGGTGTCCACGAGCTCACACATCTTATCGAGGGCGAGACCCAGGTGCGTGGGTCCATCTTCCACGACCAGTCCAGTCGGGGTCTGAAAGTTTTCCAGCGGCGTGAGTGGGGAAATTACCTTGGCATCCCGATCAAAGGTCATGAGGCAAAGGTGCACCGAGTCGAGAGCGGCGGGGTCCTGACGCAAGGTGGCCACGAGCGACTCGATCCCGACCTTGACGGCTTCGATCGGTTCGCCCCGCATGGATCCGGAGGTGTCAATGAGGAGGTAGACGGGTAGACGGCGGCTCATGCGTTTGGCTATAAAGATTAGAGGACGATGGTGATTTCAGCCGGAGGGGGAGGCAGTTCAGTGATGCCTTCAACTTCCTTCTTCTCAAGATTGATGCTTTTATGGGCGGCTTGGATTGAGGCGGTAACCCAGTTAAAAAAAGAGCTGATCGATTTAGGGTCCGAGGTGCTCAGCGACAGAACATTTTTTCCGCAAATTTGTTTGAGAACCGACGTGTCCGCAGTGTCCACGGCACAGCCGACGGTCACCCCCCAAGAACCTTTCTGGAATTCTTGCAGGCCTTTGTTCCAATCGTCGGTGGGAACCCCGTCGGTCATAAGGAAAACCATTGGCTTCCAGTCACCCTGCTGTTCTTTAGAGGATTTCTTCACCTCCACGGCAGCCCTTTTTTCAACGAGAGATAGGGCCTTGCCTAGTGAGGTACGACCAGAAGCGGCCAAGTTCGGTGGATTAAAAGAGACAAGGTCGGTCAGTGGAACGGATTGGGTGGCTTCATCGTTGAACTCGACTACACTGACGCAGACCGTTTCAAGCGCATGAGGGTCTTGACGAAGACCAGCAATGAGCATCTGCATGCCGGTTTTCACTTGTTCAATGGGCTCTCCCATCATGGAGCCGGAGGTATCCACTAGAATGTAAACTGGAAGTCGCCGCATGTCGCCTTATTTGTAGTTCTGGACGATGTTGATGAGCGTGTGCGCAAAACTGGGGTCGTCGGTGGCGTCGCCGATGGCGCCAAATTTCCATTCGTTATTTCGGCGGTACAACTTGCCCATGATCATGGCACGCTTGCCTCGGTAAGCAGACTCGCTGACCACATCGAACTCGGCGTGCACGCGGTTTACCCGATCGGGGGTGCCTTCATACATGCGGATTTTTGCGAAAGGAATCAGAGAGAAGTCTTCTGGGCCCACGTTATTGAGGAAGAAATAGATCGACTGAATCTTTGGATCGATCCTCGCCGTGTTGACGCTGATGATTTCGTTATCGAGTCCGTCATCGCCGTCCATGTCGCCAGTCAGGTCGTCGCCGCTATGCAACATGGAACCATCCACGCTGTTGAGTTTACCCGGCGGGAGCCCGGCTTTTTGCAGCATCTGCGCATTATACAGCGGCGAATAGATGTGATCAACGGGTTGGCCTTCGGCGTCCACCATGACGGCACTGAGGTCGAGATCGACCTCCTGCTTGACCTTCTTGGTGCCAAAGAGCTTTTTCTTTTCTACCTCAAGTGCGCCCCAGTTTACCCCGACGCAGAAGGAGCTAAGGGTTTCCCCTGACTCTTTCTTGAGGTTTATTTTTTGTCCTTTTTCTAATATAATCGCCATAACTTTTGTCTTTTAGAGGTTTGTATTGAAGTGGAAGCGGTTGATGGACTACTGGTGGTACTTTTTCAGGTAATCAGCGAGGCCGCCATTGATGCCGGCGCCCATGGCTTCAAAACGCCAACCGTCGCCTCGCTGATAAAGGCGTCCAAATTCGACCGCGGTAACGGAGGAAAAATCCTCGTCCAGCTCGTATTTGCAGATTTCCTCGCCCGATCCGCCATCGCAAATTCTGATGTAAGAATTACGAGCCTGGCCGAAATTTTGCTTAGAGGTTTCCCAGTCATAGATCGTGACGACAAAAATAATTTCCTTAATTTGGGAGTCAATCTTCGACAAATCGACATCGACGACCTCGTCATCACCGCCGTCGCTCTCGTCACCCTCTGTGTCATCTACCGCTCCAATTACCGCCCCGTCAGGGGAGACTGGACGCTCCTCGCCATCGACCACCGTGGTGAGCTCGCTTTTGTAAAAAACAAAGAACCCTTCTGATGGAATCTTCCCGTTTTCGCCGATCATAAAGGTTGATAGGTCGAGGTCGATCTTTTCGTTGCCAGGCGCTGGGTCCCATCCAAGTCCGACAGCGAACTTGGGTGCGGTGATGTCAATTCGTTCTCCCTTGCTGAGTGAGATAGCCATAATGCTCTAGTTGTTTGGGTTGGTTTAAGAGGATTAAAATTAGCCGATTCCAGGAATGATTTCAAGCATCGTGCCGAGAGCATCAGAAATTGATACCGCCCAACCAGCCTGTGCACCAAGGGCAATAATGTAGGTGGCAAAGGCCGCATAAATCGCTAGCAGCACAAAAGCTCTAGGCTTGCCCAACGGGATCGTGGTGATCCCGTTCTGCACCTTCCGTTTTCCGACGAAGTAAACGAAGAAGCCCGCGATAGTGAAAAAGAGTAGAAGTAGTCGGAGTTGAGCGCTTTGCTCAGCAATGGTCTCGCTCATTTCGATCGAGCCATTGATGATGGTGAAAAGAAAGAGCGGGAAACCCAGGGCGAAGCAGATATCGAAGATATTTGAGCCCAGTGCATTCGCGACCGCATCATCGTAGTCGCCATCTTTCGCGTCTCGCATCGAGATGATCGTATCTGGAACCGAAGTCGCCATCGAAGCAAAAATGACGGCAACGAATAGTGCCGGCATGTTCAATCCAGAAAGCCCTTCAAACCCCAAAAAACTGTAAGTGGGGTGCGACAGGTTACTGGGACCAGTACCAAGCCACTCACAGGCTTTGACAAGCAACCAGCACGCCCCTGCAATCACGCCAGTAGATGCGAGGAGTAAGGGCCATGCGTTCCACTTCTCCGCCTTAATGAGTTCCCGATGACGCTCCTTCACAAAGTGATCTTCAAGATCGAGCGTAGGCCCCAATGAGAGCCAATAGAAAAATTTGCCAATTGGCCCAGTTGGTTCGTCATCTTCATCCAGCTCCTCCTCAACGCCATCGGTACTGCCCTTGACCGACTTCATACTCAAAAGCATGTAAGTGACATAGGCAAAATAGACAGCCATGAGAATGAGACCATGCCACCAATGAAGTTCGGTTCCGTTGAGGAGAAGAATGAGAACCAGTTCAGCTGCGATCAAACAAAGCCCGTCGCGCAGAATAACTTTGGCGGAAACATCGACCGAAGTAACTTTTTTCCCCAGCACTACCGTCCCAACAACGGCTAGGATACAGACGGCTGGGATGATCATCCCATTGAACAAGGCCGAGCCAGCGGTTGTGCCGATGCCCACGGCAAATCCATCGGTGTCAGTGAGGATGAAGAGAGCAATAAGGGTCGTCAGCATCTCCGGGATGGAACTCGAGATGGCGTTGATCGTCGCTCCTCGGACGCCTTCTGACATATTGCGTCCGAGGTATTCTGAGGCAACCTCAAATCCGTCACAGGCCCTCCAAATGAGAAGGCAAGTAAAGAAAATTAGAAGTAAAGGAATTAGTACGCCGAGCATGATCTTTGAATAGTATTCAGGTCAGGTAGTGAAAACGAGATCCACAAGGTAGACTTCAAACAACAGTCCTGAGCATATACTTCCTAACCTCAAATAAGAATTTTCTCTATAAAAGTCGCTGATTTTCAGCGAGGCAACCTACAAATACATAGATAGCACGTCCAGATTGTCAAGTTCATAGAAGCGCGAAGCGTCCACGCCAAGGAGCTTCGCCTGTGTGACCAGAGGGTTGAGTTTCAGGTCGGAGAGGAGCCTCGGGGTGGACGGTGATTTCGAGGATGAGTGCCATTCCGGGTCATACGGGACCTTTGGCTCGGCGACCGACGCTGGCTTGGAGCACCTCAAGAGCATTACCAACTTGCAGGAGCATCGTGCGGCCATGACCAAGGCGAACATCAAAAGCGGACGTACTCTCAGAGTCTGGTTCGTCTGCGGCCGTGTTGGGCGACGGCGGCCTGTTCCCGTTCGCTGAGCTGGTCCCAATCGGGAACGTCGACCACCCAGTTGAAGCGGTCGGCGAGAGCCTGGTCGAGCGGGAGCGCGCCGGCGTAGTTCACCGAGTTTGTGGCATCGGAATCGTCGTTGCAGGGGTTCATCGC
>Ga0114956_1002756_pt1 | contig 13752 bp, 12 predicted proteins | sample MaitaG_FD_87304 | JGI IMG/M metagenome (GOLD analysis project Ga0114956, IMG submission 87304) | Marine algal microbial communities from Maine, USA - Maine_Asex2 metaG | ecosystem: Host-associated > Algae > Red algae > Unclassified | place: Maine, USA | collected 2015-01-05 | reverse complement strand
CGTTCGTTCGTGAGTTTCGTTTCGCGGTGAAAATTGGGTCAGGCATCGGCCTAAGCAGCTGGGGACAGCGGCTTTACTATCGATCGTACTGTCGCTGCGCTTAGCTACTGAAGCGCTTGGTTTAGACGAACACGACACACCGGTCTGCGACAAATTTCGTTGAGGGCGATTCGAAAACGGCACGTTCTTTCGTGAGTTTCGTTTCGCGGTGAAAATTGGGTCAGGCATCGGCCTAAGCAGCTGGGGACAGCGGCTTTACTATCGATCGTACCGTCGCTGCGCTCAGCTGCTGAAGCGCTTGGTTTAGACGAACATGACACACCGGTCTGCGACAAATTTCGTTAAGGGCGCATCAAAAACGACACGTTCGTTCGTGAGTTTCGTTTCGCGGTGAAAATCGGGTCAGGCATCGGCCCAAGCAGCTGGGGACAGCGGCTTTACTATCGATCGTACCGTCGCTGCGCTCCGCTACTGAAGCACTTCGTTTAAACGAACATGACACGCTTCTGCATTTTTTTTTAGCTTCATTGACACCGTCGAATTTTGCGGCCACGCGTTGTCTGGCTATGGCGTGAAATAGCTCGGTCAAAATCGTTCATTCGCCTAATATATAAGCGAAAATCAGCGGTGCGACGATCGAAGCATCGGAGTTGATCATGAACTTCGGTGTTTCGGCCGCCAGCTTGCACCACGTTATCTTCTCGTTGGGCACCGCACCTGAATAGGAACCGTACGACGTCGTCGAATCGGAAATCTGTGAAAAGTATTGCCATAAGCGAATGTCTTTTTTCAAATCCTGAATAATCGTGGGCACAGCGCAGATCGCGAAGTCCCCCGCGATACCGCCGCCAATCTGAAAGAATCCGATCGGCGAATCGGCGTCGGTTTTCAAATACCAGTTCACCAGATGCTCCATCTGCTGGGTTCCCGTTGCGATCGCATGATGCGAGCTGATCTTCTTTTCGATAACGCGGGCGGCGAATATGTTGCCCAGCGTTGAATCTTCAAAACCCGGACAGACCACGGGAATGCCCTTCTCCCACGCGGCCAGCAACCAACAATTCTGCGGGTCGATCTGGTAGTGCTCTTTCAATCGCCCCGATGCGAAGATCTTAAAAAACACCTCGGCGGGCGTCATGCTATTACCCGCTTCTGCGTTCTCCGCACAAATCGTCATGAAGTGATCTTCGAGATGACGCATGACCGTTTCCGGAATGCACGTGTCGGTTACGCGATTGAAGCCGTCGTCCAGGAGAGCTTGCTCGTCTTGCGGAGAAAGGTCGCGGTAGTTGGGCACCAGTTTGTATTCGTTGTGAGCCACCAGATTGAACACGTCTTCTTCCAGATTCGCGCCGGTGCATGAGATCGCGTGGACGTTGTCGGCGCGGATCATTTTCGCCAGCGAAATGCCAAGTTCAGCGGTGCTCATCGCGCCGGCCAGCGAAACGAGCATCTTCCCTCCGTTGGCCAGAAGATCTTTATAGCCCTGCGCAGCGGCCACCAATTCCCGCGCATTGAAGTGCAAAAAATTCTGGTCGAGGAAGTCCGAGATAGGCGAGTTCGTCATAATGGTCACAAATTTACAAGTTGGGTGTAAAGGGCGGTACAAGTTTTCAAGTTGAGCCAATTTTTAAGACCGATGCGGCTCCCGCTTTTGGCACAATGTTTACTCAGCAGGAGAGAAAACTCGATGCAGAGAATTGTGGATAATGTTTCGTATGATCAACACCCCTGATGCGAAAAGTCTGCATGGTGCTATTTATCAACAGAGATTTGAGCAACAAAAAGCGGTGGTTTTCCCCGAAAAACGCTGTTTCCGCTGGATTTGCCGGCCTTGACCATGCAGACCGGCTCGTTGGCATCGGGCCTGCGATTGAAGCCTGATAAGCAAAATCACTTAACGAGATAAATACAGATGCATGCCAAACAACTTGCTGAAATCGGATCTTGGATCGCTGTTCATTGTGGCAGTCTCGCCTACGGCCAGAAAACCCAAGCGCTGGATGCGTCGAACGAGTATTGGACCGCTTCGAAATGTCGGCTCCAGCATTGGATCACAGCCCTGAAGATGTTCGAAAAGGATATCGCCAGCCCCAACGAAGATCACGATCCTTGGCCCGCTTTGGAAGTAATCGTTCAGGAAATTTTGCTCTCCGAATTTTTGACGCGACTCTGGGCCGCATCGGTTCACTTTCACGATGCCTATCAAGGAACTGACGAACTTCGTGGGTTAGCCAATTCGACATTCATCAGCCACATCGAGGTTAGAAACCGAGCCGTCCGATTATTGCTGGCGGGGCAGGGCAGTAACGAAGCCGTGTTTGATCGAGTCAATGTGTTGCGAAGAAAAATGGAGCGTTGGACGGACCTGTTCCTTTCGCAGATCCCTAATCTTGACGTCGCTCGCCAATTTTCGTTTGACCAAAATCGTGTCGCTGATTTCTATTCTGAAAAACCAGAACAGCAGGATCAGGCATCGCTTCGCCGCCAACAGCTACTAATGGCCTCTTTCAGCGCTGAGGTAAACAGTATCAGTCAATTCGCCGCGAATCCTGCCCTGAACCGAAAAATCGCCGCAGGATTACTGGCTTGTTTTCCATCGGACCGATTCGATTCAACAGGACTTCCGAAATCCGCACGAATGTTGTGGCTGGAAAAATCGCAGGACGATACTCAGTCTTTGGTGGACGAGCTGTTCGAATTCGAAGCCCGCTCGATCGCCCGATCGTCAACCGTAGGACAGTAAGCGTCCCGATTTGTAGCATTTTAACCACTGAATCACTTCAGAAGGCTGAAGTGTTACCTCGCCTTATATCTGCCCGACTTTGTGCGGCAGTCTATCCCTGTTCGACCTCAGCCTGATAAAATAATCACAGACGATTATTATCTTTCTTGCAGGCTGTTCCCATGAAACATTGCTCCTATTACGCGCTGTTGTGCTGTGTTGTTTTTCTTTGCGCGGGCTGTGTGCCCCAGCAAGCAGAAGAGAAACCCAAGCCCAAACCCATCGTCGGCGAAACGACTCAAGATATTGGAGAATTCGATCCCAGTGCTGGCGAAGAGGTCAGCGATGGGAAAGTGGAACTGAATCTCATCACCGGCGCCGCCGGAGCCTACGGTCCGACGGTCGAAAAAGTTTCCAACATCGCCGTTGTTCAGGCCGTCAACCTGTTCTGGGCGGCCGAGGGCCGATATCCCAAAGACCATGAAGAGTTCATGTCCGAGGTGATCAAAAAGAACAATCTTCGGTTGGCAATGTTACCGCACGGGTCGGTCTATAAATACGACGTTGAAAATCATGCGTTAGTGGTTGTGAAAGAGAAAAAAGCGGACGTGGACCAAGAATAAACATTGGATCCGCCTTTCCTGCAATTGGCGACAGGTTTACGATTAGTGCCCAGCAATTAAGTCTCGGCAATTGAACCTTTGGCAATTGAACCTTGGCAATTGACGACGCCGTTGTGGCGTTGGTAATCTACGCCTCTGATTGTTATCGCCCGAAATCCTTCTTCCTATTTTGAGAGTTCTATGAGCACCGCCGTCCGCCTGCCCCAACGTTCTGAAGTCCCCGAATCCGATACTTGGGATTTGACGCTGCTGTACAAAACGGATGCCGATTGGGAAGCTGCGTTTGAAGAATTTGATGGCCTGATTGATGGTTACCAGCAATTCAAAGGCAAACTTGGCGATGACGCTGCGACGTTGGCGGCCTGCCTAAAATTTGATGGCCGACTCGAACGGTTGGGGGAACAGTTAGGTAACTACGCGTTTCTCCGCATGGCCGAAGATCAGACCAACGGCGATTATCAGAAGTTGATGGCGCGACTGCAAAACGTCGCCACCCGCGCCGGTGAGGCCGGTAGCTTCATCCGTCCCGAGATCATGGAAATTGAGGACGCCAAACTATCCGAGTTCATGCAGTCGCCGGAACTTGAGCTCTATCAGTTGATGATCCAACGGTTGACACGCTACAAAAAGTATACGCTCTCTGAGCGCGAAGAACAGTTGTTAGCGATGCAAGGTGAAATGGCGGGAGCGACGTCCAAGATTTTTCGCCAGCTACACGACGCTGACTTAAAATTCGGCACTTTGGAGGACGAAGACGGGAAGGAGGTCGAACTATCGCCAAGCACGTTTTCTCAGTTTTTGATTTCCCCAGACAGGACCGTTCGCAAGAAAGCCTTCCACCAATTCTACGAACAATTTACGGCTCACGAAAATACCTTGGCTGCAACACTGGCCGGTTCGATTCAAAAAGACGTCTACTACGCCAAAGCGCGTGGCTACGACAGCGCACTGCACCAGGCGCTTTACAGTGACAACGTTCCGCAAACGGTCTATGACAATTTGATTTCGGCCGTCCGGAAGAACCTGCCAGCGCTTTACAAGTATTACGATCTTCGCAAACGTAAGATGGAGCTCGATGAGATTCATCACTACGATACCTACGTTCCGATTCTCAGCGACATTGAAATCGAACACACTTGGGATCAAGCCGTGGAAGTGGTCGCTGAATCCTTGGCCCCGCTGGGCGAAGAATATGTTTCGGTGCTGCGTAAAGGGTTGTCCGGTCGCTGGTGCGATCGCTATCCCAACGCGGGTAAACAGAGCGGTGCCTTCAGCGCGGGTTGCTTCGACAGCGAACCGTACATTCTGATGAACTATAAACCAAAGGTGCTCAACGATGTCTTCACGCTGACTCACGAAGCGGGCCATTCGATGCACTCTTATAATTCCGTCAAGCATCAGCCGTTTGAGTATTACTCGTACACAATTTTTGTGGCTGAAGTCGCCAGCACGTTTAACGAACAGTTGCTCACGCACCACATGTTGGCCAACGCAAAAGACGATCGGCTCAAGGCGTATCTAATTAACAACGAGATTGACTCGATTCGCGGAACGATCATTCGCCAGACAATGTTTGCCGAGTTCGAAAAGATCACTCACGCGATGTGCGAAGCCGGAGAACCGCTAACGGTCGACACATTTAAGGAAGTCTACGCCGGTTTATTGAAGGATTATTTTGGCCCAGATTTCGAAATCGACCAGGAACTGTCGCTGGAGTGTTTGAGGATTCCGCACTTTTACCGGTCATTTTACGTTTACAAATACGCCACCGGACTATCCGCGTCGATCGCGCTGAGCCAAAAAGTGCTTAATGGCGGGCCGGCGGATTTGGACGATTATCTCTCGTTTTTGCGTAGCGGTTGCTCGAAGTATCCGCTGGATTTGCTACGAGATGCGGGCGTTGATCTGGAAAAACCAGAACCGGTCGATACGGCGTTAAAGCAATTTTCGGACTTAGTTGAACAGCTTGACCAATTACTATAGGAAGAGCCACGAGCTACGTTTCGTTCACGCTGGAAACTTTGATGCCAAATAAATTATCTTCAGCCCTTGTTCTATTAGTGACTTTTCTGATTGCGGCACCATGCTTCGCGCAAAAATCAAGTGAAGTCGTCGATTGGCGGGCCAAACGCAAATCGCTGGATCGTGCTTTCGCCGATACGCTTCAAGATATCGCGTTGTGGTGTCGTACCGAGGGAATCCCCCAACAGGTCGCGCAAACGTACGCGCTTTATCAGCCGCGCGATCTTGATCGCCAGTACATTTTCTTACCCTCAGAAAAAGGAATGCCGCCCGCCCGTAAGGGGAAATTGGGCCAATGGTTAGAGAAGATTGCCGGCGCAAAAAAAGAACACGCAGAAGCGATTTTTGAACTGGCTCAACAGGCGGCCGATAAGAGCGCCGATGCAATTGCCTTTCAGTTTCTGCACGAAGTCATCTATTTCGATCGCGATAATGAAAAGACACGGAAGATCTTGGGGCATAAATCGGTTGACGATGGATGGCGCGTTAACACCGACAAAATCAAGATTAAAAAGCCCAGCCGACCGTTCGAGATGTTGGGCTGGCCGGGTAAGACGTATCTGACCGTCAGTACGCCCCACTTCACAATTAACTCCACCGCCACCGAAGAAGAAACGAAGTTTCTGGCCGAACAACTTGAGCGCTGGCACGATGTTTGGCGACAAGTATTCTTTGAGTTCTGGTCGCCGGCGAAAGTTGCACGCTGGATCGACGGCAAGGGATCGTTCCGCGAACCGAAACAGCGTTATCGAGTTGCTTTTTTTAAGGACCATCAGCAATACGTTGGTTCGCTGGCGAAATGGGTCAAGGGCGTCGAGAATTCAGCCGGTTACTATAACCGAGATCTGAAGTTGTCTTTCTTTCCCGCCGGTGACGATTCGGCAACACGCGATACGTGGCGTCATGAATTGACGCATCAACTGTTTCGTGAAACGATCCGGGCACGTGAAAATCCTTTTGCTGATCAGCACCTCTGGTTGGACGAAGGTGTCGCGATGTATTTTGAATCGCTGATGGACCAAGGCGGCTATGTGACCCTCGGCGGATTTGACGCGCGGCGTATCCAGTTTGCTCGTGTGCGAAAATTGCGAGAGGGCTTCTTCGTTCCGTTGGAACAAATGGCGTTTATGTCCCAAGCAAACTTTCAACAGCGATCAGATATCGCGGCGTTGTATTCCCAGTCGGCGGGAATGACTCACATGCTGATGAACGATCAGCACGGCAAGATGCAGCAAAAAGTAACAGAGTTCATGAGAGTGATGCATAAACAAAATGTTAGCCGTGACGCCTTTGAGAACCTGATGGAAAAAAGCCTGCCACAGTTGGATCTTGAGTACCTAAAATATCTGGAAGTGAAATCCAGCGACGTCGTCAAATATCTTTCCAATCCAAAATCACGCACCGAACTTGCGTTGCCCAATGCCGAACTGACCGACGAAGCGATCGCCAAGGTTGCCGAATGTTCGAATCTTCGATGGCTGGACCTCACCGGGACGCGCATCACGGCCAAAACGTTGGCGATGCTCAGTCAATGCGATGCTCTCCGCCAACTGTTTCTGACCAGTTGCCCAATCGAGCCCTCGGGATATCGTCTTTTGGCCGAATTTGATAGTCTCCAAGAGGTCGACTTCAGCGGTTCTTCGTTAGCCGATCAGGATCTCGTTAAAGTGATCTCCAAGCTACCGTTGAAGGTCATCCGGCTGTCCCAGACACGTGTCACCGATGCGGGAGTGAACAGTCTTGCCAGTATGAAAACGCTGACGACCCTGGATTTATCCCGGACGAGTATTTCGGCACAGACCAAAGCGCTGTTGCGGTCCGCAATGCCAGCGTTGGAAATCATCGAGTAGGTGAAAACCCAATTTTGGGTCAAAACGAGAGTGCCAGAAATTCAACCGTTGACCGCGATTGAGTCGGCGCTTAAAATTCTCGTCTTACGGTGGGTATAGCTCAATTGGTTAGAGCGCTGGATTGTGATTCCAGAGGCTGGGGGTTCAAGTCCCCTTACTCACCCTTTTTTCTCAGCGCTGATCGCATCTGGCACGGCCGCGAAATTACATCTGAGCCAAGAACTCACCTTGGACGCCGGATTTTTTGCAGGCTTTCTTGTAGACCTTGGACATGGGTTTATTGGTAAGCGTCGAGGGATTGAGCTTATAGATGGCATCGTAAGCACCCACCAATTGATCGAATTTCTTTTGCTGTTCGTAGATGCCGGCCAATTTCGCGTAAGCCCCAATGTCATCTGGGACCATCTGGACGTATTTGTTGAACTCGTTTTCTGCGGCCTCCAATTTCTTTGAGCGCAACTCTGCCATCGCCAGTCGATAGATTGGAATCGAATCCTCTGGTTTCTGTCGGTGGGCGGCTTGGTAATGGTCTTTGGCTTCGTCAAGTTTCCCGTTCAGTTCACTCCACTTGCCCTGCACCAACTCATTCTCAAAATTCAAATTGTTGGCCAACAGCACGTTTGAAATCGAGTCTGCGTTCTCGATTTCCTTGAGACAATAAAGGTCGCCCATGATGCCGGCGATCATTGCGCCGATGTTAGCCGGCGGCGTCTCCGGTTCCAATTCAATTTCTGTCTGACCTTCACTAACAGCCATGATCAACGACTTAAATCGGTCAGCAACAGAATCCACCATCGGCTCAAGTTGTTCCACCGGGATGTGGGACCCCATTTTGCACTTTTTGCATTCGCGTAGAACTTGTGATGACTTGCCCATCGGGATCAGCGGAATGAAGTAGAGGTGCCCAAACTTTCGCGCTTTGTAGCTGGTCATCTTTCCGTAGACGCCACAGTGCTCGCATTCTTCAAATGACTTCACGACATTCTTCTTGAAGTACATTCTTGAGCCGTAAACGATCATGGGATCAGTTCCTTTGTGGAGTGTTTGGAGACACTGAAATTATAGTCGACAGTCGCATGCGGTTCACCAGATTCAACAACATGCCGGCAGTGGATCTCTTACCGCTCCGTCCAACGTCGACGCCACCTCGGTGAGCGGCAAGGCGCTGGCCGCCGGTTCTGCCCACCATTGACCGGCGGTTAGTGCCTCGCCGCTCACGAAAGTGGCGCTGTTCCGACTAACCTGCCAGCAGCAACCCATACAGATGCGGTGTGGAAGGAAGATGGGCATATTGAACGTGAGAAAATCCGCATTCTTTAAGCATCTCCTTAAGGAGATTCGGATCGTGCAATTGACCGGTTCCCGTTCGCAACGCCAATTCCATCTCTACCACGACGCGCGAAAGGTCTCCTTCGTCTTGCCCCGGAAAAATATCCACCAGCACCAATTCGCCCGTCTGCGTCAGCCAAGCATTAACGGATTGAAAGAACGTTCGGCAAGCCTCTGGGGATCGTGTGTGAAGAAAGTTCGTTGCCAACACGACATCGAACGAATTCGGATCGATTTCTGCACCAATCATATCGTTCAAGTCGTCGACCTCGACCGTGGTGACTTTGCCTTCCAATCCAACACTCTCGATGGTTTTCTGGGCTCGTTGCAGGCCCTCGGGCGTGTCCAATAGAACAACCTGCGACGTTGGATCCTTGTGAGCGATCGTGGCACCAAAGACTGCCGAACCGCATGCCACCTCAAGAATTTTCTGTCCCTTGCGGTGCTCGCCGATACCAAGAATTTTTGCCGCGTCTAGTGCGATCGGCGTTTGCATCCATTCCTCGGTGGCTTTTTGGATGACGAAATCAAATTCCGTTTTATCAATTGAGGGATCGTTATGAATCGAAACGCCCGATTTGACAAAGCTTGGTAATTGATCCCAAAACTCATCACCAAAATCAAGGAACTGATCAGGAATCAGCCGGCCGATCTGAGACAGGGCGTAATCCTGATCGTACATCTGCACCAGTTCAGTCGTGATCAGGATCGACATCAGAAGTTCCACGGCCTGCATATTACATCCCGTTTCTTCGGCCAACTGGATGCTGGTCTTCTGGCCGGAGCCTAACGCTTTAATGATCCCCAATTTGACCGCCGTACGGATGGCTTGGGTCTGAGCATTACGATTGCGCAACCGTTGATAATCCTCGATAGCTTTGACTTGTGGGTTGGACATGATTTCCTTCAGCGGCGCAGTTTTTCGAAGAAATCTATTTTGCCCTTTCAGGGAAATCAATCAATAGGATGACAGGCAAAGGCACAGCCTTTGATCCCAATAAAACGGTCAACTACGGAGATTCCCTCGATGGCTCCGCGAACACGGTTTTGCTCGTAGAAAATTTCGATCCAGACGTTTTCTGAATGAAACCTCAAGACATCCCCCCCTTTCGACAAATTTCTTAAGCCTACCAATCGAGAATCGGCCGCCAACCACCCGGGCACTCCAAATATTAGCTTGTTCGATGGCTCCACCCATTGCATCGCCACAGAGACTCCCAAGGAAGAGCTTCGCAAGCTCGTTATGATTGCCGATGGTGAAGAGGTTTATGTCTTCGATTGGTGCCCCCTGCTCAGGATTTAATTGCGTTGGGTCGATATAATGCTATCCAATACGGTGCGGATTAAGCGCGACTCGGTTGAAACTGATTCTGTTGTTGGCGGGTATAATGTTCCCAGCAACCGCTACTCAGCCCAAGGAGCACGGTGATGAATCCCCAAAATAGTTCGGATGATGAAAATGCGTATGCCGCACCTACTTCATCACCCGTTACAGCAAAAAAGAAACGTAGTTTTACGCTGGTCGAATTGGCTGTCGTGCTTGCGATCATTTTTCTTTTGGTGGGTATGGTGATGCCCATGGTCGGTCGTGGAGGCAGTCGAGAGCCCGTGCGCCGGACTCAGTGCTTGAACAAGGTGCGTGAAATTGCCCTCGCGACGCTCAATTACGAATCGGCCAATGGTCATTTTCCTCCGGCGTACATCGCGGACGAAAATGGCAAGCCAATGCACAGTTGGCGAGTGCTTCTTTTGCCTTACCTTGAGCATAAGGCTCTGTATGACAGCTACCGCATGGATGAAGCGTGGGATGGCCCCAACAATTCGGAGCTTCACGACGAAATCGTTTCCGTTTATCGCTGCCCAAGTTCCAGTAGCGACGAAAACTGCACCGACTTCGTCTTGATCACAGGCGAAGGTACCGCATTCGAGGATGATCAAACGATCAGCTGGGTTAATATCACCGATGGTTCTTCCAATACGGTCATGGTCACCGAAATCGCTGCATCGGATATTCACTGGATGAAACCGCAAGATATTTCTCTTGGCCAATTTCTGGGATTGGAAAAAAGTGCAGCAGAACCCAATCATTCGAGCACAAAAAATGTCGCCCTTTTCGACGGTTCAACTCATTCTATAGAAATTGATGCCAATGCTGAGGAACTGAAGAAACTGGTCCTGATCGCAGATGGTGAAGTCGTCAATGTTTTAGAGCTTTAATTGACAATGCTTAACGGAAATGTCTCCCTCCTTGCCAACACGCCTATCTCTGTTCGCCACTGGCTGACTAAACTATCAGTTCACCGAAATCAAAAATGACGCAACACTTCAGCCGTCTAGAGTCGCATCAAAAGCAGCGGTTTTTTTGTTAGCCGGAGTCGCCAGACTACGGGAACTGCTGCAACCCTGTAAATACTGAAGTCTGTCGACTCCTGTTACCAAATTACTTCAGACGGCTGAAGTGTTACAAATAGACTTGAACTGTAGGAAGACGATGGCTGAGCAAACCAACGAAGGCGATATCCAAGGGTTGATCTTTGACTGTGATGGCACACTGGCTGATACGATGCCGCTGCATTTTCATGCTTGGCGGTCCACGCTTGATCGCTACGGCATCGCTCTCGATGAAGACCGTTTCTATTCACTCGGCGGACAACCGACAGTGAAGATCGTGGAGCTATTGGCTGGCGAGCAAGGGCTTGAGCTTGATGCAGTGAACGTGGCAAAGGAGAAAGAAGAAGCGTTCTTGATCCGGCTCGACGAAGTCAAACCCATCACTCCGATCGTCGACATCGTCCGCGCCAACGAAGGCAAGTTGCCGATGGCCGTCGCGTCAGGTTCTCATCGGGCGGTGGTGTTTGATGTGCTCAAGATCATTGGACTAGATGATTTGTTTGACGAACACACCGTTGTGGGAGCCGAAGATACGGAACTGCATAAGCCAAACCCCGATGTGTTTCTCGAAGCCGCGCGTCGAATCGGCGTCGATCCCGAAAAATGCCGCGTCTACGAAGATGCCGAACTCGGTATCGAGGCCGCTGGTCGCGCGAACATGGCGTGCTTCGATGTGCGAGATGTCTTCACGCCCGCGCGTGTAACGTAACTCGGTTGCAGAGGTACGCACTGCTACGGCGGTTACAAACGATGTTTGCAAGGCTCCGCTACAAGTTTTCTATCCAATTTAGAGCCTGCTTCCGCGTTGAAAGCTCACCATCCAATTGAAGGTCACGCACCGATTGCAAGATCGTTTTAAATTTAGGCCCGGGACGTATTCCCATTTCAATCAAGTCTCCCCCAGTGACAAATGGCTTAGGATTCAGCTCAATCTCGGGCTGCATCCGTTTGGCTCGTGCAAATTCAACGCCACCCTGAGCGTCGACTCGAACTGCTTCGACAACATCCAACGCTGCGGCGGCGTCATCATGAATTAACCACGGTTGTACCTCTGACCACTTCCTTCGATCACAGTCGGCGAGAATTTCGATCGCGCTGACGATCCAGCCAATTGATTTGGTCAGGTCGTTGTTTAATTTCCAGACGTCCTGCAATTGCGTTAACAAGGCGTCAGCTTCTTTTGAGCCACGATGAACCGAAACTGCCGGTCGTACTAAGATAGCAATCACCGCAGCCACTTGATTGGAACTGTTTTTCGAAATCCTCAGCCGCGCCAATTCGTTCAGACGAGCATCGTTAGACTGTTTATTACCCAACAGTTCGTTTGGCAGAACCTCTGGCCACAGCTTAGACTCCAGCAGCAACTCAAACGCCACGCTGAAATTCGGATGACCGAACATCCTGACTAACTCCGCGCCGATCCGCTCAGGACTGACGACAACAATATCCTTTGCTCGTTTTTGAATAGCGGCTAAAGTTTCGGCCTCGATGGAGAACCCATACGTGGCGGCAAATCTAACCGCCCGCAGCATCCGAAGTTTGTCTTCGTCGATGCGCGCTTGAGCGTTGCCAATAGCACGGATTTGATTTCGTTTTAAATCTTCTTGGCCGCCCACATAGTCGATCACAGTGTCCTTCAAGGGATCGAAGAACATACCGTTGATCGTAAAGTCACGGCGTGAAGCATCCTCCCGCGCGTCGGTGAACTCAATTGAATCGGGACGGCGACCATCGCTGTAACCCCCATCACGACGAAACGTAGCAACCTCGATAGGCTGCACCGATCGTGGCCCCAGTACGGTGATGACGCCAAAAGATTCTCCGATCGCCAAGGTTCGTTTGTGTCCAAACAGGTCACGGACTTGATCGGGGGTCGCGCTGGTGGCGACGTCATAGTCCTTGGGTGTCTTGCCCAGTAGATCGTCGCGCACGCAACCGCCAGCAAACAACGCAGTGAAACCTGCGGCCTGCAGTTTTTGGGTGACTTCGGTGGCGAATTCTCGATCGGTCTTCATGGGCAAATTGTAACGCGTTCGTATAGATCGTGGCTATTGTTAAAACGGCTTGTATACCACCAACGGAGATAGAAGGGATGGACAATTGGTTCGCCGAAGAACACACTAATGATTCCGACCGCACGTCGAGTGAAAACAAATTCTTTCAAAATCTAAGCATTCAAGTACCCAACAATGAACCAAACGCCCGAGATTGAAATTTCTGTCCAAGCCGTTGCTGAGCTACTCAATCAATCGGAGGAATCCGAAACCCGCTGTTTATTGATCGACTGCCGCGAACCCAGCGAGCATGAACATTGTCAGATTAAGGGATCGCAACTGATACCGATGAACGCGATTCCCGATCGGTTGGCGGAGCTTGAATCGCACCGTGACCAAACGTTAATCGTGCACTGTCATCACGGCGGTCGGAGCTTGCGGGTGGTCGAGTACCTACGTGCCAACGGTTTCCCGACGGCGCAAAACATGACCGGCGGAATTGATGTGTGGAGTCAACAGATTGACGACTCGGTTCCGCGTTATTAGGGGAAGTTTTTTTTCCAAAGAAAAAGGTTACACGCAGCCAAGCGGCAAACTGCCCGGCAGGTGATAGAAAAATTGGCGGCAGTGGCGAGAAGTGAAATTTGAGGCTTGAGGGATTGGCAGGGGATAGCTTATAACAATGCCTCAATTCGGCGTGTTCAAGCGACACGCCATCAGCTCATGCGGATGTGGCGGAATTGGCAGACGCGCTGGCTTCAGGTGCCAGTGGGGGCAACCCCGTGGAGGTTCGAATCCTCTCATCCGCACTTATACCG
>Ga0114956_1002755_pt1 | contig 13752 bp, 2 predicted proteins | sample MaitaG_FD_87304 | JGI IMG/M metagenome (GOLD analysis project Ga0114956, IMG submission 87304) | Marine algal microbial communities from Maine, USA - Maine_Asex2 metaG | ecosystem: Host-associated > Algae > Red algae > Unclassified | place: Maine, USA | collected 2015-01-05 | reverse complement strand
TTATGTAGAAATAGGTAGTTCTCTAGAAGACTTAGTTAGGATTTTTAAGGAAAGTAATCATAGTAGGATAATTGTTATTGAAGGAGATTTAGAAAATGTTATAGGCTATGTATATCATCAGCAGTTAATAGAAAATCCAAAAAACATTAGGAATATGGTAATGATTATGCCATATGTTCCTGAAGCAATGAACATTCAAATGCTGCTAAATAAATTCGTTGCGGATAAAACAAAAATCGCCTGCGTAGTAGACGAGTTTGGAGGTACAGCCGGGATAATTACCATGGAAGACATCTTAGAAGAAATATTTGGAGAAATTGAAGATGAGCATGATGTAGAAGAGGTAGAAGATGTTCAAGTTTCAGAAACAGAATTTTTGTTTAAAGGCAGAATTGAGCTTGATCACATAAATCAAAAATACGATCAAATAAATATACCAGAAGGAGAATACCATACCTTATCAGGATATATAGTGATGACCTCAGGGAGCATTCCAGAACAGGGTTCAGAAATTGAACTAGATGGAATGCGTTTCGTACTTGAAAAAGTAAGTGAGAAGAAAATCGAAGAAATTAGAATGCATATTATTGAAACTCAAAAAGAGGATGACAAATAATACTCTGATTCTTTTTCTTTTCGTATTTGTAGCAATAGGGTGTAATGAGAACTCTTTATCATCTCCAATTGAAGGCTTTCATACAAATGGTAAGCTTTCCTATCGTTATACCGTGGTTGATGAAAAACGACATGGATTATATCAAGAGTTTTATCCTAATGGTAAACTTCAGATAGAAAGAATATATGATTTGGACTCTATCATTTCTGAAAAGATAATTGACATAAATGGTGAGGTTTTAGTAAACTATATAAAACGGGATGGAGAGCTCTATGGCTTATTGGGATCTTCAGAATGCATGAGCGTAAATACTCGGAAATAGAATCATTATGTGGCGAATTGTTATATGTCTTTTTCTTTTATGCTCTTGTTTTTCGAAACAACAAGAAATAGAATCTTTACCCTTTTTCAATTCTTCAGATTTTACTCCAATTTTCGACTCAGATAAATGTTCTCATCGAATCGCTGAGTTTAATTTCACAGATCAAAATGGGAAACCTATTTCAAAAAAGACTTTTGAGGATAAAGTGTATGTAGCCAATTTCTTTTTTACTGTATGTCCTGGTATTTGTCCAACCATGACGCAAAATATGATTGAAATACAGAATGAGTTTTTAGAAGATTCTACAGTTTTACTTCTTTCACATAGTGTTACACCTTGGATCGATTCGGTAGGCCAATTAAGAAAGTTTGCTACTGAAAAAGGCATACTGGATAGTAAATATTTCTTAGCAACAGGAGATGAAAATGAAATTTATAAAATGGCAAGATCCTCATATTTCATTGAAAAGAAACAGGACGTTTCCGATGAGGAGGAAGAATTTGTTCATTCCGAAAACCTAGTTTTAATTGATGAAAAATATCGAATAAGAGGGATTTATAATGGTACTTCTGATAAAGATATTAAACGACTAATAAGACACCTCAAAATATTATTAAAAACATATTAATCTTTTTTATATATATTTAATATGTTTCCTGTAACTTTGCAGGGAAATAACTTTCACCTTTTCACTCCTTAATTTATTCGAGCACTTTCTGCTTGAGATTAGATAAATGAACCTACCTCTGTTGTCATGTTGACAATGGAGCACTACAATTTAGTAATTAATGGTTGGTTTATCTTTTAGCAATTTGTTTAAGAGTAATGTTTTAATTCGTAGCTTTCTTTGTATTCTGGGTGTGTGCTTTATGGTTCAATTTGGATCGAGTCATGGTACGCAAACTGCATATTGTATAACAGGTGAAGGGAAAATTCGAGTTTGGATTGAACATTGGCATGGCAATATTTCTCCGCCTAATGTTGTAAACGCGTTAGTCTCTATTGATGTATTTGATTCATCTACCGGGATAACAACTAATTATCAACAAGTTCCCGATGGAGTGGTCTGGGACACACCAGTTGGTAGTCTTCCAGATTGCAAGGGTCCTTTGACTGTATTATCTTCATGTCCGGGAAGAGCAAACGTCTATAATGATTGGGTGTATTGGGAATTTTCTCCTCCAGCTTGCTTTGTAAATTTGGCAATAACTATAGTAGAGGTAGTTGGATCTCAATCTTGGTATTTTGATGAGGCATGTGCAGCCTTATATCCAGTAAGTTTTACAGATAATTTCATTGATTGTGCTCCTCCAAGCATGACTTGTCCTACTGATAAATCATATGAAGCACTGACAGGTTGCGTACGTACGATCACGGATGGTTTGCAACCTGCTATTTTGTTTGATGATTGTACTCCATTGGAAGATATTATTTTAACCTATGATGTAACTGGAGCAACTACAGGAAGTGGTACAGGGCCAGCTCATTTGACATATAATAAAGGGACCTCTACAGTAACTTACACAGCTGAAGATAATACAGGAAAGACATCAACATGTGATTTTACGGTAACAGTAGATGACACTACACCTCCTAATATTGTGTGCCCATCAAACTTGACGATCGAATGTGATGAATCGGGTAAAGGAGCTTTAATTTCGCAATGGTTGTCTTTGGTAACAACCACTGATAATTGTGGTGTGAATTCAATCACAAATAATTTTTCTGGAACAAATGGCTTAGGAACTATAAATGTGACATTTACAGCTACTGATAATTGTGGTAATGTTTCAACATGCCAAGCTAGTATAAATATTGTTGATACAACTGATCCTGTGATTTCTTGTCCTTCAAACATAGTATTGGAGTGTAGTGCTGTAAATTTTGAAGCAACTGTTACTAATTGGTTAAACAATGCTACAGCAATAGATGTATGTGAGGGACCGGTTGATGTAACACATAACTATGTTGCATCATTTCCTGGAGGATGCGATGGACCTACAGGGACAAGGACTGTTACGTTTACCGCAGTGGATGCATCAGGTAACTCAACAAATTGTACAGCTACAATCACTGTAGTAGATACAACACCTCCAGAGTTTTTGATGAAACCTCAAGATATCACTGTTGAGTGTATAAATACTGCAGGAAATGCAGCGGCACTTAATGCCTGGTTAGCTACAAATGGTGGTGGAATGGCACAAGATGATTGTGATCCGACGGTAACTTGGACTAGAACAACAGGATCAACCACAGACTTATGTGGATATACCTTTAGTAGAGAATATACTTTTACAATTACAGACAATTGCGGAAACTCTGCATCCACAACGGCAACTTTTACTGTGGAGGATACGACTTCTCCAATTATGAACGCACCAGTTGATAGAACCATTAATTGTAATACAGCTTCTAATCAAACCACACTCAACATATATTTAAATCAAGGATCAGCAACTGATGCGTGTTCTTTAAATTCTGTTATTGATATTAGTTACATTCTCAATAGCCATGAAGAACTATGTGGAGGAACATATATAGAGACCTACTTATATACAGCAACGGATGAGTGCGGTAATACAGCCACAGATTTATTTACATTTGAAGTAAGAGATGTTACTCCTCCAACATGGGCAAGCCCTCCAGGTACATTAATCTTGGAGTGTGGAGATGAAGATAACCCTACCATAATTACAGAATGGGTAGATGCCTTCGAAGAATCAATTTATGATACATGCGATGATGATCAAAATATAATTATTGAAAATAATTGGGATGGAACTTTAACAGAAGGGTGCAATAGAAACACAACAATTATTTGGACAGTTACGGATGATTGTGGAAACGCTAGAACTTTAAGCAGAGTGATAGCTGTAAGAGATACTCAAAATCCTACATTCTTAAATTGTCCAGATGATTTTACAGTAAATGTGGATGTAGATGTTTGTGGTTCAATCGTAACATTTCCAACACCAGTTGCTTTTGATCAATGCACACCTCAAAATGAATTAACAATAACTCAAATAAATGGACCAGCGAGTGGTTCTACTTTCCCGGTAGGAACAACATTTGTCCGATTTAGAGTTAGAGATGGGTGTAATCGACAAGGTCTATGTTCTTTTTTTATAACTGTAGCTGACACGGATACTCCATCAATAAATTGTCCGTCAAATGTTGAAGCTTGTACAAGACCAAATCTTTGCTACTGGACTTCTGATACTTCAGTAGATCCAATTACAGCAGATAATTGTAATGGCTTAACTGTGCAGTTTGAATTATCAGGTGCAACCGTTTTATCTAGGAGAAACGGAACAGCACGAAATAGAAATTTTAATATAGGTACAACAGAAGTTTGTTACTGGCTTAATGATTCGAATGGAAATGAAAGCACTTGTTGTTTTGATGTGATTGTTTCTGACTGTCAAGATCCAGTAATTTCTTGTCCAAACGATATAACAAATGCGGCTTGTGGTTCTTCATTGCCCGCAGCATTTAATGCTGCTGCAACAGATAATTGTAGTTCAGCCGCAAATATTACCATAACAAGAACTTTATACAATACTATTAGTGGTTGTGGTGGAACTGACACAGAGGTATATGTTTTTGTTGCAACGGATGAAGCTGGAAATTCCAGTCAATGTTTTGCATCTTTTACAACGATTGATAATGTTAATCCAGTAATAACGACTTCTGCTTCTAATGGTAGTTCAAATTGTACAAATGCAGATATTGATTTTTTAAGTTGGTTAAATAATAACGGAGGTGCTGTTGCATCAGATGCGTGTGGTGATGTTTCTTGGAGTTATGATTTTGTAGGAACTCCAACTACAGGTTGTTCGGGTGCGCCATCAGCGAATGTAATCTTTACCGTTACAGATGATTGTGGTAATACAGCATCTTCGCAAGCAAGTTTTAGCGTACCAGATAATACGGATCCAACAATTAATTGTCCTGAGGATCTTACATTAGAATGTGGAGATGCACTAAATGATTCAGTCATTCAATTATGGTTAAATTCTGCCTCCGGTGAGGACAATTGCTCAGAAGTAACAATTACAAACGATTTCAAAGTGGGGACTAGTTTGTCATGCGGAGAAAGTGTAACTGTAACTTTTACGGCTACCGATGATTGCGGAAATGATGTTGAGTGCGAAGCAACTATTACAATAGAGGATAACGCAAATCCCGTAATTGTTATTCAACCTCAAGATTTATACCTTACCTGTGGAGATGCAGGAAATGCTTCACAAATAGCAAAGTACATTGGAAATAATGCAGGAGCAGAGTTTTACGATTCATGTTCTGCAAATGATGATTTGACAATAACTGTTACAGAAATCGCAGATGCAACAATTTGTGGCAATGCAGAAAGAACAGATTATCGAATAGTCATTACAGACGAATGCGATAATTCTGTGCAAGCAGAATGGTCCATCTTTATAGAAGATAATACTCCGCCAAATTTAGCAGCAATAAGTACGCTCACTTTAGAATGTGATGGCTCAGGAAATACTGCTGCAATAAAGACATGGTTAGATGCTGCATCTGCAACAGACGAATGTGGATCAGTATCGGTAGTTAGCGCATTATGGAATTCTTCTAATTCTTGTGGTGATTTTGAAAACTATACTTATTTGTTTACAGCAACAGACGAGTGTGGAAATCAAAGTACAAGCTTAGCGGATGTTGTAATTACGGATTCAACAGATCCAAATATGAGTTGTCCAAGTGATTTGGTTTTAAGTTGTGGAGCAACGACCAATCCAACGTTAATTGCAAATTGGTTGACATCTACAACAGCAAGTGACAATTGTTCTAATGTAACTGTTTCACATAATTATACTGGTCTTTTACCTGCAAATTGCGGAGGTGAATTGACTGTGACTTTTGTTGCAACAGATGCCTGTGGAAATACATCAAGTTGCATGGCTGATATAATTTTAAATGACGTAATCAGTCCAGACTTTGTTAATTGTCCAGAAGACATGACCATCAATGTGGATGTCAGTAATTGTGGAAGTAACCCGATATTCTCAACACCAATAGCGGTGGATAACTGTGGAGTAACTGTTACACAGACTACAGGTCCTGCTTCAGGAACTCCTTTCCCGATAGGGCCAACAACTGTTGGATTTACTGCAACAGATGAGTGTGGAAATACTGCAACGTGTGAGTTTGTCATAACAGTTGTGGATTCTCAAGATCCATTGATCTTATGTCCAGGTGATTTATTTGATCGATGTATTACGGATGGAACATGTGCGTTAACCATAAATGATATCGCACCTGTTTTGGGTCAAGAAAATTGCCCAGGATTTAATATTACCTATGCCATAACTGGCGCAACGTCAGCGACCGGAGTAAATGATGCTTCAGGTACTTCATTTAATCTAGGAAATAGTACAGTGTGCTATACTTTAACCGATGCAGCCAGCAATACTTCGATGTGTTGTTTTGATATTCAGGTTTTGGATTGTACACCACCAACATTGACATGTCCATCGGACTTAGTTGTGAATTGTGATGGAAGTGGAAATGTGACAGATTTAAATACTTGGTTGGCAAGCGTGTCTTCAATGGATGCATGTAGTGCGCCAGTGACCTTGACCAATAGAATAGATAATACCATCAGTGGATGTGGAGACACCTATACTGTCGTATACGAATTTACAGCAACAGATGCAGTAGGAAATGAAACAGTTTGTTATGCTTCTTTTGGAATTCAAGATGTAACCCTGCCAATCATCATGGAAGATGCGGAAGATTTAACTGTAGAATGTGATGGAGCAAACAATAGCAATGACATTCAGTCTTGGTTAAATAGCTTTGGTGGTGCGGAAGCCACAGATGGCTGTGGTGATGTAACCTTCTCTCATGATTTTTCAGGAAACTTATCTGATGATTGTGGCGGAACGGGAGATATTACAGTAGTGTTTACAGCAACTGATGATTGTGGAAATACAGCAACGACAAGTGCTGTATTTACAATAGAAGATACAACAGCACCTGCATTAAGTTGTCCAACTTCAATTCAATTAGAATGTGGAGACGCGGCAAATGATGCAATTGTAGCAAACTGGATATCAACGGCCTCCGCATCTGATGCTTGTTCAAATGTGGTATTTACAAATGATTTTGCAACTAGTTTTTCAGGTACATGTGGTGACGCAGGATCGTATACTGTAACGTTTACAGCAACAGATGAGTGTGGTAATTCAACTACCTGCGAAAAAGTAATAACAGTTACAGATAGCTCGGTCCCAACGTTTAGTCAAACACCTACAGACCTAGAGTTGGAATGCGCTGATGCAAATAATGCAACGTTAATTTTACAATGGTTAACAAATAATGGAAATGGAATCGCTACAGATGAATGTGGAAGTGTAGCATGGAGTTATGTGGCTTTGGATGCGTTAAGTTCTTGTGGAAATACAGAAACAATTCCATATGTATTTACGATAACAGATGAGTGTGGATTAAGCTCAACTGCAATGGCAAATGTCATAACAACAGATAATATAGTACCTGCTATTAATGTTCCTGATGCAGAGGTTGTTGAGTGTGATGGTTCGGGTAATACAACAGATTTAGATGACTGGCTAGCAGAAATATCAGGTTCTGATACCTGCGGTGATGTAACAACGAGTTATGTATTAAACAATACAATTAGTGCTTGTGGTGGTGGTGAAATTGCGGAGTATATTTTCACTGTTACTGACGCTTGTGGAAATAGCTCAACTGGTGTTTCTTCATTTACAATAGAAGACATGACTGTTCCAATTATTGCATGTCCATCGGATCTTAGTCTCGAATGTGGTGACATAGGAAATGATCAAACGATAAATGCATGGTTGCTAAGTGCAACATCAAGTGATGTGTGTAGCAGTGTAAGCATAAGTCATGATTATAATGGAACATTGCCTGCGGATTGTAATGGCTCAGTTACGGTAGAGTTTACGGCTACAGATGCCTGTGGAAATACATCCACTTGTACGGCAGATATTTTGATGGATGATACAACAGATCCGATTTTTGTAAGTTGTCCAGATGATTTAACGATTAATGTAGATGTAGATGCATGTGGATCTAATCCCATTTTCTCTACACCAATTGCAGAAGACAATTGCACGGTGAGTGTTGCTCAGGTAGCAAACATAAATGGTGATTTATTAGTAAGCGGTACAACATTTCCTGTGGGAACTACAGAGATTGTTTTTGTTGCTACAGACGCGTGTGGAAATACAGTCGAATGTGTTTTTGACATCATCGTCATCGATTCTGACGTGCCACAAATATTTTGTCCTTCAAATACAGTAACGCAATGTGCAGATACTGGAAGGTGTACATGGACGAGTGATAATTCAGTTGCGCCAAGTACAAGTTTTGAAAATTGTGATGATTATACAATAGTTTATACCATAAGTGGAACTACAAATAGTAGCGGTTCAAATAGTGCTGCAGGAGTAGTGTTTAATATTGGATTATCCACAGTGTGTTATGTTATAACTGATCAATCTGATAATTCTTCACAATGTTGTTTTGATGTATTGATTGAAGATTGCGAAGCACCTCTATTGGTGTGTCCAAATGATTTAATTGTTGAATGTGCGAACTCTAATGCATTGCAACTGAACAACTGGCTTAATTCAACAGTTTCTTCTGACAATTGTGATTTAGCAGCAACGGTTACGTTCCAATTGTATAATACAACAAGTGGTTGTGGTGGGTCTTATTCAGAGGAGTATTTAATTACTGCTACTGATGCCGCTGGAAATGCAACAACATGTATACGCTCATTTGAAATTCAAGATAATGTTGCACCAGTAATCAATACTGCTGTTTCAAATGTTACAGTTGAGTGTAATGGAAATGGTAACCTAGATCAGTTGATCTCTTGGTTAGAAAATAATGGAAATATTTCAGATTCTGATGTTTCAGAATTCTGTAGTGCTTATAATTGGAATAATAATTTCAATCAAGTTTCATTTACGAATATTGACCCATGCAGTGATGATATTGGATTTTACGATGTCCAATTTTGGGTGATGGATGAATGTGGAAACGAAAGTAATCGAATTACAAAACGTTTTAGCATTGAAGATACAACGGATCCTGAGCTGACTGTTCCAGATCCAATTACACTAGTTTGTGGAGAGGAAGTAAATGCAGCAATTATTTCTTCTTGGGAAAATTCGTTTACTGCTTCAGACTTATGTGATGTATCTGTATCAGTAGTAGTTACAAATGTAGTGGTAGAGCAATGTGGCGAAACGAATACTACGACCTATACTTTTACAGCCACCGACGCTTGTGGAAATGAAGTGGATGAAGTGTCAACAATTACTATTATTGATAATGTGGCTCCAACTATATTAGTAGAGGCTACAGATTTAATGTTGGAATGTGATGATGCAGGAAATGCCGCGGCAATTTCAGCATGGGAGAATCTTTTCGGAGGTGCTCAAGCAAATGATAATTGCAGCGATGAAGATTTAGATTGGTCCATTTTAAGTGAAACTATAACTTCAAATTGTGGGGATACACAAAGTACCTTATATGTATTCGAGGTTGAAGATAACTGTGGGAATACTAGTACAACTTCGGCATCTGTAATTATTACGGATACCACTAATCCAATATTGACTGTACCAGAAAATCAAACAGAAGAGTGTAGTAATATTTCAACAAGCTTATCTGATTGGTTGGCAGAAGCTTCATCTACTGATGAATGTGGAGATGTAGCAGTTACAAATGAATTGTGGAACACTGTGAGCGGTTGTGGTGGAACGGAATCACAAACGTATTTGTTTACTGCAACTGATGCGTGTGGAAATGTATCTACAGGATTTGCAGATTATATTCTTGAGGATACTACTGATCCAAACATTGTTTGTCCAGCAGATTTGGTGTTAGAGTGTGGAGATGAAGAAAATGATCAACTAATTTTAGCCTGGCTAGCATCTGCTTCTTCAGTTGATGAATTTAATTGTAGTGAAGTAGTGATCACACATGACTATCCAAACGGGTTGCCAAATCCTTTATCATGTAATAGTGGTACTGGCATTGATGTAACCTTTAAGGCAACCGATGCATGTGGAAACTCTTCAGAGTGTACTAGAAACATTAGTATGAGCGATACGGAAGTTCCATATTTCGTAAACTGCCCATCTAATTTAATTGTAAATGTTGATGTAGATCTTTGTGAAACGAATGTGGTATATAGTACTCCAATTGCCTTAGATAATTGTGATGAGCAACTTACTGTAGTGCAAACTGCAGGACCAGCAAGTGGTACTGCTTTCCCATTAGGGGCATCAATGGTAACATTTGAGGCAACAGACGATTGTGGAAATGTTTCGACGTGTACATTCCAAATTACAGTTATCGATAGTGATACTCCAAGTATCGAATGTCCAAGTAATGATGTGGTCAAATGTGCTGATACTGATGCTTGTATTTGGACTTCAGATGATGATGTCGATCCAATGTTTAATGACAATTGTTCAGACATTCAAGTGGAATATGTTATAACAGGAGCTACAAATGAAACTTCTGCTGCTGTTGGAATAAATAAAATTTCAGAAGATGGAATAGAATTTCAACTAGGAACCAGCACAGTGTGTTATACTATAACAGATGGTTCGGCGAATACGGATCAATGTTGTTTTGATGTGATTGTAGAAGATTGTCAATCACCAAGCTTAACTTGTTCAGACGAATTAAATATTGCGTGTGGAGCAGAAGATGTTTCTACATGGATAAATACTATTGCAAATACGGCAATGGATAATTGTGATGCCTTAGCAGATTTAACTGTAGATGCATTGTTGTTAACTGATATAAGTAGTTGTGGAAATACCTTTGAAAGAGTATATCTATTTACAGTAACAGATCAAGCAGGAAATACAAGTACTTGTACTGCAACATATGAAACAGATGACGCAGTAGTACCAGCAATAGATACGGAAGCTGCAAACCTCACTTTAGAATGTACAAACGGAAATCAAAGTTCTGCTTTGCAAGCATGGTTAAATAATAATGGAGGAGCAAGCGCTTCAGATGTTTGCTCTGGTCCGATTGCTTGGACCAATGATTTCGATGGAGATCTAACAGGTTCATGCGGAACAAACGGTGGAGTAACCGTAGTGTTTACAGCTACTGATGAGTGTGGAAATACATCTACAACAGCTGCAGATTTTACAATAGAAGATAATACTAGCCCAACATTAACACTTCCTAATGACATCACCCTTGAATGTTCGGATGCATCAAATATGTCAATTATTGAAAATTGGCTTAATAGTGCATCCGCAGAAGATGTTTGCCAAGGCACACTAGCCGTTGAGCATGATTTTGATACCGCTGTTCAAACCGACGAATGTGGTTTGACAGGAACAACAACGATTACTTTCGAGGTTGAAGATGCTTGTGGAAACACGAGTACGGATACCCGTGATATAGTCGTTGTGGACAATACTTCTCCAGAGATAACAGCTGAGCCTTCTAATTTAATATTAGAATGTGCTGACTCTGGAAATGATGCTGCAATTGCTGCGTGGGAATTAGCATTCGGAGGCTCGGATGCTACTGATTCTTGTAGTGACGAAGATTTGGTGTGGAGTATTTTAAACACTTTCCCTGTAGAGGGCTGTGGAGATACACAATCTACATTGTATGTTTTTCAGGTAGTGGATAATTGTGACAATACAAGTACGACTAGTGCTAGTGTTATTGTTGAGGATAATACTGATCCAATATTGACTCTGCCAGATGCAGAAACAGTAGAGTGTAATGATCCACAAGTCACTTTGGCGGATTGGCTTGCTGAAGCGACGGCAACTGATTTATGTGGCGATGCTACAGTCACGTATTACTTAAACAATACGACTAGTGCATGTGGAGGTACATATTCTGATGAATATATTTTTATAGCGACCGATGAATGTGGAAACACTACAACCGGTAGCTCAACGTATACTTTAGAAGATACTACGGATCCAGAAATTATGTGTCCGGAAGATTTGATTATTGTTTGTGGAAACTCAAGCAATGATTTGATTATTTCGAACTGGTTAAACAGCGCAACGGCTTCTGATCCAAATGAATGTAGTACAGTTTCTATTTCGTTTACAGACCCTGGAGCGCTTCCGGCTTTATCTTGCGCGGGAGATACGGGTAGCACAATTACTTGGACAGCCACAGATGAATGTGGAAATACAAGTACATGTGATGCACGTATTATTATGATAGATAACATCGATCCAGTATTTACTAATTGTCCACCTGATTTGACCATTGCGGTGGATGTAGATGTGTGTACATCAAACCCGATATTCTCTACACCAATTGCAGAAGACAATTGTAATGTGACAGTGCAACAAGTGGCAAATGCCGCAGGCAATTTATTGACTAGCGGATCTTCATTTCCATTAGGTACAACAGAAATTGTATTTATTGCAACAGATGACTGTGGCAATACATCAGCGTGTATTTTTGATATCACTGTTTTAGATACTGACGAGCCAATCGTTCTTTGTCCTTCTTCAACATTAGAGCTTTCAACGGATGAAGGGGTGTGTACTTGGACTTCAGATGATCGAGTATCAACTGCATTCTCAGTGGAGAATTGTCCAGATCAAACCTTGACCTATACTATTACAGGAGCCACAAGTGCAACTGGATCTGATAATGCAGCGGGTGAAGTATTTGAATTAGGAACAAGCACAGTATGCTATACGCTTGAAGATGCCAGTGGTAATTCTTCCACGTGTTGTTTCGATGTAATCGTTACGGATAATGAGTTACCTCAATTTGAGTGTCCATCAAATGTAGTGACCACAACGAGCATTGCATCTACTGGCGATTGCTCAGCAGATGTAGATTGGTTCCATCCAGTAGTGACAGATAATTGTGATTTAACTGGAGTAGATCAATTAGAATTAATAATCCAACATCCAGATTTTAATATAGAAGGTCCATCAGTGGTGATTCCTGGTGCAGCTGAAAGCGATGTGTTTGATTTAGGTCAAACCACTCTGACATACTTTGCATATGATGCAAATGGAAACTCAAGCAGTTGTCAATGGACTGTAGTTGTTACGGATGATGAAGTCCCAATGATTACCTGTACTACGGATCAAACGTTTGAGATTAATGATGAATGTAGCTATACTGAGTTAAGCGATCAATTGGATCCATCGTTCTCAGATAATTGTGAAATAGATGTAGTCGTACATGATTATGTTTTTGGTCCGTTCAATAACACCTTGGAAGGAGCGAGTTTTGATATTGGTACGACCACAGTAACTTGGACTGCAGTAGATGCAAGTGGAAATACAAGCACGTGTTCTTATGATGTTACTATTGTGGATACCGCTTCACCAGAATTTGTCAATTGTCCTCAAGACACGTTGACAGTAGGAAACGATGTGGATCAATGTAGTGCCTTCGTAAATTGGAGCGATCCAATAGCGCAAGATGAATGTGGAGTATCAGTTACACAAACAACAGGCCCAAACAGTGGTGCAGAATTAGCACCTGGTTTTTACACCATAACGTATGTAGCAACAGATAATAACGGAAACACAAGTTCATGTGAATTTGTAATCCATGTGTTAGATACACAAATGCCAATCGTACTTTGTCCATCTAACGATGTGGAAGTAAATACGGATGAAGGTACATGTGAGTGGGACAGCCCAATAGGTTCTTTAACACCTACTACGGCATTAACAAATTGTCCTTTTGATTTGACATGGACCGTTACCAATCCAGATGCCACGGTTGCAAATGGAACAGATGACGTAAGTGGATA
>Ga0114956_1002754_pt1 | contig 13760 bp, 2 predicted proteins | sample MaitaG_FD_87304 | JGI IMG/M metagenome (GOLD analysis project Ga0114956, IMG submission 87304) | Marine algal microbial communities from Maine, USA - Maine_Asex2 metaG | ecosystem: Host-associated > Algae > Red algae > Unclassified | place: Maine, USA | collected 2015-01-05 | reverse complement strand
AGAGTGGATCGGATTCTTCGAGGCATACACCACACTCATCGATGATGGATGTACCATTAATGACTTCATTGCAGTCTTTGCAGCTTTCGTTAAATGTAGGATCATCTGGTTGTCTGCAATCTCCGCACTCGTCAAGCATGGCTGATCCACCTGCAGTTCCATTGCAATCCATGCAGGATTGATTAAAGTTCGGGTCACTTGCTTCCAGGCATTCACCACAATCATCAAGCACAGCAAAGCCATTTAGAGTCCCATTGCAGTCAGCACAGCTTTGATTAAAATTTTGATCATCTGGGTTGAGACAATTACCGCATTCGTCCATTACTGCTTCACCATTAATGACTCCAGCACAATCTAGGCAGGATTGATTAAATTCAGGATCTGATGGATCTAGGCAGACTCCACATTCGTCTAAGACGGAAGGGCCATTAGCCATGCCATTGCAGTCATCACAACCTTGATTAAAGTTTGGGTCGCTTGGTTCTAGGCAATTTCCGCAATTATCTTGGATAAAGTTTCCATTGGGCGTGCCATTGCAATCTATGCATGATTGATCAAAGTCTGGGTCCATGAGATCGAGGCATACTCCGCATTCATCTTCTATGGCGTTTCCGTTTAGGATTCCGTTGCAGTCGATGCATGTTTGGTCAAAGTCGGGATCGGCTGTTTCGAGGCAGAGGCCGCATTGGTCGATTTGGTGAGAGCCGTTGGCTTGGCAGTTGCAGTCTATTTCGGCATTGGAGTAACCGCCAACAGCATCTATAAATGTGTATTGCCATGTTATAGAAGACGGACTAAAGGGACAGTCTACGTTAGAATGATCAACAATCAAGATACGATCTATACTTAATATTCCTTCAGCAAGTCCATTTAGGTTACTATCTAAATCTATATTGTGAATATAAAATTGACCGGTTTGAATAATATTCTCAACAAAACCTACTTGAAAATAGTCAACAGCTTCTAATTCAGCTAGCCCTACATCTCTAAGTATGTTAATTGTATTTGCGTCTGCTGAACTTACAGAAATAGAATACCTGGTTTCAGGTTTTAATCCACAAAAGATATATATGTCATCTCGATCATCACCTGTGTTAGTTATCATATTATTGTCGTAACCTAAATAAACATGTCCAGATGGACCTAATTGAATAGCTATTTGGTCAGGTATACCTAATGGATCTTGTGTTTGATCTATATTAATATCGCAAGTTTGATTTTTATCAATTGTAAAATCAGCATAAGTAAAACCTGGAAAGAAATTGCAATTATCATTGAAGTTGGTCAAATATGTAATATCGATACATTCTGGATCAGCACAGTCACATAAGCCATCTCCGTCATTGTCTAATAAGTCTGAACAAAGAATGGCTGTATTTTCTTGGGAAAATGCAACATATGAATTAGTAAAAAGAGCTGATATTAACAGAATTCTAAGCATTGATCTTACCTTACTTTTATTACTTTGTAGGTGGTTTTTATGCCTTCAATTTCTATTTGTACCAAATAGCTATCGTTTGGAAGATTTTCAAATCCAAATTTATATTCAAAAATGAAATCATCTTCCTTTATCAACTTACCTAGTTTGTTCAAGATTTTAATTTGCGCTGGCTTATCACTAGCAACAGAAACTGTAATAAAATCAGCTGTTGGGTTTGGAAAGACATTTATTTGTTGAGTAATAGTTACTGCATTAGATTCATCCATTCTGTCTTCAATAACTTCGGATCCTTGCAAAGAGACAATTAAGGAAGCATTTGTCCTGTTACCTGAAGCATCATATCCAAAGCTAAGGTTTATAGTGTTACCGGGTTTCCCTACTTTAATAAAATCAATAGAGCTAGGTCCTGTTGCTACAAACCTAAATATAATGTAGCTCATACCTGCTAGAAAATTAATTTCTAGATTTTCAAGTTGCCAATTATTTGAATTTGAACTTGTCCAAATGTTGTTCCAAGAACTTCCATCTGTAGAATATTCAAGTTGAAGTTTATTATTTCCTGCAATGAAGTAAAAGCTGAATTCAGTCTGATCCAGACAACTAAAATCATATACACTACTCATCGCTGAATAAGTTTGACTATTATTAGTATAAGTATGAGATTCTAGAAAAAATGATCCATCATTACTCAAGTTTGGATCTTCTGTGATAACAAATGGGTACATTCCCAACATAGGTATGCAATTCGATTCATGACATACTTCCCAACTTGTACTCTCAGCACTCCCCTCAAAACTCTCCACATGCGGAAAGCGATCGATCACCTGTGCAGATAGTGTGAGTGTGATGAGGATGCATAGGGTGGTTAGGGTTTGTTTTATGGTTGTGTGTTTCATTTGTATTAAATTATTAGGTTTCAAATTAGTTGTTTTTTTATGGGTTTGAAGTTGAAGGCTTCAAACACTAGTCCTTGCTGTGTATGTCATTGTTTTCATTTAGTGATATAACAAAATTTAAATTTTTAATTAGCAAATTTAATCGTTGCTATAAGCTCCGAAAATCTGTGGAGCTTTTAATATCATATAATATCGCAACTTCGTGAAATTGTTTTATTTATATCTTCAAAGAAGTGGACTTTCCCATCTTTTATTTTATCTAAATAAACTAAATCTTTTGTTTTTCCTTTAGTAACAACCTCTAAAGAAGTGGCGTGTATTTTCGCTAATTTGAAACCTGTGCCAAAGAATTTTTTTACATAAATAGGAGCATAAACAAATTCTCCATCAATCAAACAAGGACCTCCAAAACGGTAATTGTTAATGAGGCTTCCATTAATTGATAAGTATCCAACTTCTGGTCCTCCTTGAGATATCTCCATTAGGTTAGTGTAGGCAACTTTTAGATTACACGACTCTTTTTGTAAACTAAACTGGATTGGGTCTTCGAACTTTATCATTATGGAATAATTTTAGAAGATTGATTAATCACATCTCTTGAATTGGTGATGAATTGTAATGAACCTCCAGGATGTTTCCATCCTTGAGGACCTATTAAGCCAAATTTCATAGGAGTTCCTTTTGGAATAATTCCTTTTGTGTATTGTGTCAAAGGATTCCAATTTGGTTTGATTGCGCCAAAAACTCTATTAGCAAATCTGCTTGTACCAATTCTTGGACCCCAAAAATCATTTCTGCTCAAACTCATATTTCCAAATCTTTGAACAGGAATATCAAACGGAGCTTGTACTGTAAACCCTTTAAATAAGAAGCCATCAAAAGTTGTTGCTGCACTTCTTACAAAACTAGCAATTTTTCCAGCTCCCATTGAAATAATTTCAAAGAAAAAAGGAACAGAGTTAATTGAACCAGTACTACTATATCTAAGTTCTCTAAGTGCTTGGTCTGAAGATAATCTAAATGCAGCGCGATCTTCAACCCCTTTCCAAAATTCTCGTTCAAGAGCTTGCCCAATTCCTATTCCTGGATCTGGACCATCTTTTGTCGGTAGGCTTGCAGTTTGATCAATATGCATTTCATGATTCGCTAAATTTATTATTAATCCTTGAGTTACACTCAACAATGGGTCTCCTCCTGATATTTCGCTAGAAATCAAACCTCCTCCTACTCCAGAAATGAACCAACCACCTTTAATTCCTTGGGTAAGTGATCCTAATCCTGAGCTTAAAGCTCCTGAAGCAAAGCCTGACCCAAAATTACCTCCTGATATCTCAGAAAATAGACCTGCACTTATGCCGTGTAAACCAGCGCTTACCAATTCACCACCAATGGATCCACTAATACCCGCAAAGACCGCACCTTCAATGAATAAATTACCGATACCAAAACCGACGAAGGCAGATGCAGCCCCAAATGCTACTGCATTCCAGCCACCTTTTCCATCATTGAACATTACATCAAATTGGTAGGCAATTAGAACAGATGCTAAGATGGGTAACTCTCCATCCGGATCTGTGTATTTTAGTGGATTATTGAGAGCATAAGAATATCTATTGTGACTTTGAGAAGTTCCAATAAAACCAGCGTTATTATCAGGACTTAGCATTCTTCCTATGACTGGATCGTAGAGTCTGCCATTCATGTTTATTAGGTCAAACTCAGGAAGCATTTCATGTCCTGTATAACCTCGATAAAGCCAGCTTAAATTATTTTCTGTGCTGTTTTTATACTCCCAAGAATTGGCATCTCTTTCTCGGCCCCAGGAATCATAGTTGTATCTGTTTATAACATTTCCTTGATTATCTGTTATCGCCAATATGGAACCTAAATAATCAGTATAGCTATAATAGATGTCCATTGGACCATTTTCACCTTCTATAACTCCGATTATGCCATTTCCGATATAGTGAATTTGATGAGTAGAGTTTGGAGTTTTATTTAATTCATAATTTCCACAGTAATACCTTTCGTAAACCAATTCTGGCTCTGCAACTCCTGCAAGATTTTTAAGCATCTTAGCATATCTCCTATTCTGATCGGGCGCATATTGATAAGTTAAATTATAACATCCTTCTGATATAGTTACAGGTTGTTGAAATGAGTTATATTGTATATTTTCAGTCCCTATATTAGTGCTAGCTATAACATTTTCAACACCTGTAACAGCGTGGAATTTTGTTGCATGATTATACAGATAGGATGAACCACTCACATCCGATTTGACATCTATATTTCCGTTTTCTAAATAAGACGTTGTGAAAGGGCCTTTACCCTCAATTGTACTTGATTCTAATCGATGATGATCATCGTACAGAAACTGTTCGGTAAGATTTGCAATATGATCTTCTCTGTTATTTAGATTTCCATTTAAGATATTGAAGTCATATTGCATGTCAAATACACTTGCAAACTCAGTTGATATTCTTTCCAGATAGCCAAACTGATCTTTAACTACAGTTGTTTGCTGTTGATTGCCTAATGTATATTTGAGTGTCTTGGTTGTGGCTGTATAAACATCACTATCTAACTCATATAATTTTTCATTGCCTCCGAAAATTGTTAGTAGGGTTCCAATATCGTCATAGTTATTCGTGATGGTATAGTTAGATGGGTAAGTTTCCGTCTTGATTCTATTCCAATCATCAAATGTATAGCTATGTGTAAAAGGCTCTCCATTTATTACTTCTGTTTTGGATTCAAGTCTTCTATAATCGTCATATAAATAGTTCTCGGTAGTACCATCATGCCCAATTATATCTTTAATTTGATTAATACCATTCCCATCATTATAATATATGTAATCAATTGTTCCTTCTGGAAGTGTAGAATCATCAATTCTATCCAAAAGATCATAATTATTTGTTGTCTTTCGATTTTCGGCATCTATATATTCTACTAATAGCCCATATGCGTTATAATTGTATTTATTAATACCAGAATCTGCATTTGTCATTTCTCTTTTTCGACCAGCATAATCATATTCTATAACTGTGTTAGAGATAGAATTGACTAATACTTCTTTAATTTGATTATTGCTATGGTATTTATATTCTGTTATACCGTTACCAGAATCAATAGATTTTATGGTTTTACCTGTAAAATCAATAAATTGACTATCTTCTTTTTGGTCAAGATGAGTTGTTTGAGTTATCAAAGTTCCTTCTTCATTTGACGTATAAGTATGAGTTATTTGTCCCAAATCGGTAGTAGTAGCTGATAGCATCCTATTTAATTCATCATACTCATAGGAAGTTTCAATTAGGTCTGCAGAGGACCTAAAGCCATTTGAGGAAACTACTTTACGACCTCGTTGATCATAGTTTGTAAAACTTTTTAAAACGCCTCCAAAATCCTGAATTGTGGTCATGATTTCTCTATCAAAATTATCGAAGTATGCTTTCTTTGTGGCTGTACCATCATTTTCAGAAGTAATCAAATACATGGCATTTGAAATTTGATTTTCAGAATAAATGCCAATTGGATCTTCTTGATTCCATTTATAGGAATAGGTTGTGGAATGTCTTCCTTGATTTGAGTTGGTTTTTACACGACCAAATTCGTCATAAGTAAAAGTTGTTGGAGGGGTATTTGCATTTGGATTGTCCAAAGAGATGACTTCATTTGCAGTTAAAGTTTTTCCCCATAGAGGGTCATAGGTTTGAGATTCCTTTTGGTTAAAATCAACGTTTGTAGTGGAAATATTAAACCGATACGATAGATCAAATTCATAGTCTACCGTTTTTGTTGGTGCAGTTGGGTCTGGTGAACTTTGTATTTTCCTTAAAGCATTGCCACAAATATCAATATAACCTTCAGGTATGGAAACAGTGAATTCTTTGTCTGTTCCTTTGAATTCTGTTAATGAAATTATAGATCCTTGATCATTGTATTCTCTTTGGGTAGTTTTGACATAAGGGAGACGATCTTTTCTAGTTTTCGTTACTCTAGTTGTAATAGGCTTATTTGGAATATAAGACCCATTGTTAACATAATTTATGTTTTCAACAACTGATTTCTCAAATTTGTGGTCTAGAGCCTCATCACCAGTAAAGTCAAGCCCTGATGTTGTTATCGTTTCTTTTTCAATGTTTCGAAATTCATCATATATATATACTCTGTATGATTTTCTTTTATTTATATGATCAGTAAGAATGGTGCTACCCAATCTCATATCAAATCCGCCATAATCCTTGGGCACAACATCATAATAGGTTACTTGTGAACTAATTGTTTCATCGCCAAATATTAATTGAGTTCCAGATAAAAATGGAAGGAACGTAAATCGTTCAGAATTAAAACTAAATTCATTTGTAACTTTTCTGTTATTTATAATGTCTAAAGTAGTGCTTTTGTGAAATCCTAAGAATCCTTTTCCTTGAAGATGAAATGTAGCATCTTCATATAAGTATGATGTGTTCGTTATGCCGTTATTTCCATCGTCAGTTTTTAACTTCGTTACAATACTAAGTGGAACAGTCATTGTCCTCAAAGGATATGCATCCAAATTTACTCCATTAACTATTGTGTTTTCATTGTTTGTATAAGAACCTGTATTGCAAAGAGTATTATATGAAAACTCAGTTTTGTAATTGAACCCATCGACGACGTCTGTTAACTTATGTAAAGAAGCATTCTTATTTAGAGTAAGCACATGAAGTGACCTATTTGGGGCAAGAAAATGTGTACCATCAATAAAATTTAAATTAACTACGTCCTTATCGTAGTCAGGAATTTCCTCGTCATGATCGTATAAATAAGTATCTATAATTATGTCGAGATTTCCATCTCCGTTAAAATCACCCGGAATCAATTCATTTACCCATGAATGAGTGTCATGACAACAGCTAACAGCTTGTCCTGCAACTTCAACTAAAATAGGCTCTGAGGTAATCGCTTTTTTCTCCACAATTTTGTTAAACCCTAACCCTGTTGAATGGTAAATGCTTACTCCTTCAATTAACTCTTCATTTGAATTTGAAACACCATATGAAGGTAGATATGCTATATCTTGTTTACCATCATTATTGAAATCTGCTAAAGAGATATTATATCCTTTTTCGAGTTTTAAAGCTCTCAGCTCCAAGTTGTATTCCAATTTTGGAGGGTAAGATTCTTCAAATTGAAAATTTGTAGGATCTACGAATTCGTAACCATTTGAATAAGCAATATTCCACAAACAACCATTGTCTGAGAAAATGATATCTGATTTTCCGTCACCATTGAAATCCGCAACATCAAAATAAGAGACAGGAGTTGGAATTGGTAAATTTACTGAAGATTTATCTCCCTGATTAGACATCGGAGTTAACATTCCGGTCTCAGCTTCATCATCGATATGTACGTCATAAATTTGTGTTCCATAGTCTTGACTTGTATATAATAAGTCTGAGACACCATCACCATTGAAATCACCGACCTTGATTGAAGCAAATTTTTGCCAATTGAAAAAATTTGTATTTCCGATCTCATTTGAAATAGGAATAGATATTGGTCCTTGGGAGCTAATTAATGAAAGATTGACTGTATTATTGCCTGTTTTAATTAGGTTTAAAATGTCAAGAAGGCCATCACCATCGAAATCACCAGGTAAGGATCTTCGGAGTTCGGTATCAGTTTCGAATGTTTCAATTGTAAAGCTCTCACCTATTTGTAATGCTGTGAATTTTGATAAGTTTCCATTATCTACATTGAAGTAAGGGACAACGATTTCATTGATTCCATCAGCGTTGAAATCAAAGAATCCAGGTAAGGCTTCAAATTGGGGCACAAAGAACGCACTTTCTCCAACTCCTGCTCCTAAATCCAAAAATGTCCCATCTGGTTGACCCGCATAGAAATGAGGGAATTTAGGTAATTGATCATTGTTATTAGTTGGAAATCCGGTAGTCCCTATTGTACCAAGATCCGCTGTAAAAATATCAGAGATTCCGTCACCATTAAAATCACCAACAATTGGCTTCGTCTTATAATCGATATTGGGTGTAGATAATACAGTGGATATTGTTTCATCATATTTGAAAATAGTAGAATTAAGTTTTAGTCCTTCTGTACCAAGTATGGATTCTCCAGATTCTTGAACTTCTTGTAAATAGGAAACAGAATGAGAGTTAGCCTTCGGGACATTATCTTTGTCTTTGTAAGAATAACCAATATTGTAAGTCTTAAATACTCTACCTTCTGAAACTATTTGTATACTAGTTAAAAGCATATTTTGCTCAAGGGTATTTCCACAAACGTAGGTTTTTGATTTGTCTCCTCTTTCCATATACTCGAAGTTCACCTCTACTTGTGGGGCAACTCCATTTTCATTCCCGGCGTATATTACTTTGTCCAATAGCAATTCTCTCCCATACTTTGAGTATTCATATTTAATATAATTGCCGTATGGGTCTTTACTTTCATTTAGTCTCCAGAAGATTACTTTATCTTGATCTTGGACTAAATCTCCATTACATCTTGAATCACCGGTATTACCATATTCAGATATGATACCTTGCTTTGTTTTTAGTTCAAAAAAGTCCAGGCCTGTTTCTTGATCTAGTTTGTATGTTATAATAGAGTAATTTTCTGTTTCCAATTTATATTCAGAATTAAGCTGCCCAATTTGACCATTTGAAACTAACAGTCTATTCCCATCTAAAGCATATGGGTCCTCAATGTCAAGCCTTATTTCTCTATATTCTTCGTCATAATATTGGCTCTTGTTTGATCTACTTATAGTTGAACTGCAACTAAGACCCCAACCTACTCCTAAACTTCCATTACCGCCTTGAGAATTATAGTTAAGGCTAATATTGGGTTTCATACCTTGAATTCCTGGAGGAACTTGAATAGGAATTGTATAAGCTGCTCCTCCAGCACTTGTTACACTCGCTTGTCCTTTAGTTCTTCCGACCTCCAGATTTATATTTATTTCTCTGTCTAAGTCACCTTCCTCAAATTTATCAGCATAATGATCAGGCCAGATTACTTCTTCAGGGCATGGAGGACAAATTCCTCCACAATCTATACCATTTTCACCATTATCTTTTACGCCATTGCAACAACTATCTGAGGTGATAGCAACTGGAGTAGATAAGAAATTATTTTCATAAACTTTGTCTTCTTCAAGATTAAATTGTGGAACAATTCCAGAGGGATGATAGGTGTAGGATTCTTTTGAATTTTCAACTTCTGCTATAATGAAATAATTTTGAAGTGAAGATGAAATGCTATTATCTAAATTAAATGTTAGATTACCGTCTATGAAACTATAAGGTCCAATGGTATTGGTTAATAATCTTCTTGCGATTAGATCTTTTGGATCATCGTGATTTGGACTTTCCGACAAATAAAATGATATTCTTTGGAATTTAGAATCAAATTGACTAATGTTAGTTATTCTATAATTTAGAGTTATAAATTGCGAGCTTTGAATCGGTTGAGTATTTAAAAATTCTAAAGACGTAAATTCAAGATCAACTAAACAAGTACAACACTCTCCCCCACAATCAATCCCGGTCTCACCCAAATCCTCATTCTGAACCCCATTAAAACAAGGATTAACCTCAATAGGGAAAGAATCAGAAATATAAACATTATTTGGAATATTTATCTCATTATTAATTTCATAAATGTCAGCGAAACCTTTTAAGAAATAGTTATTGGCATCTATGTCTTCAGGTGTTATTAAAGTTATGGTAGTTGAATAAGATTCTCCAGGGTCAAGTGAAGGCAACATGTGGTTTAACAAGTCAAGATCATTACTATAAACTGGATTCGGGTCTAGTGAAAGATAAAATCCTATCCTACTTGTGAAACTTTCCTCTTCTGAGGTAACTCCTCCAACATTAGTGACTACTATTGAAATTTCTATAGGGTCTCCGCCAATCGTAGGTGCACTGAGAATACTAAGTTCTGTAAATTCTAAATCAACAAAGCAAGGAGGACAACTCCCCCCACAATCTTCTTCTGTCTCATCACCGTCTGCTGTTCCATTATAGCAATGGGAGTCTATTATCTCTATGTCTATGTATTCTTTGTTATTGATATCATCATCAATTTCTATTTGAAGATTGAATGGATCAACGAGGGCATACAACTTATAAAAATCTGGTAGTGTCTCAACATCTATATTTATTTCCATTTCAAAGCTAATGGACTCATTGGGTCCTAAGGGGTTTATTATATTTTCTGACCCAACACTTTCTAGTACTAGTAACTCTTCATCTTGAGATAAAATGATGGATATCTGTGTGCTTTCTGTAGGTGTGCTTCCAATATTAGTGATCTCTACATTTACGTATCCAGTCTGCCCAGGGGCAAGAGAAGGAAGATCGTTCTCGCTGAGTTCAAATGAATTCACATCGAAAATTGTGATATCAAAATCTATCGTACTATTATTACAGTTCTCTATAACATCTACACTTCCACTTGCCGTATCACTATTTTGATCTGTAACTGTAACAGTATATGTGCCTGCCGCTAAATCAGAAATACTAGAAGTAGTTTCTCCATTATCCCAAGCATACATATAAGGCTCCGTTCCACCACTGACACTAACGGTGGCGATACCGGTTGATAAATTACATTCAGTTTCACTTGAAAAGAAGGAAGCTGTTAAGTCCTCACAAGCAGGGCAAGATCCACCACAATCGGTTCCTACTTCATCGCCATTTGGTATACCGTCATTGCAGGTATCTGGAAATTCACAATCATCACCATTGCAAAAGTTACTAAAATTTGCACCGTGTGAAAGTTGGTCGTTTCCATAAAATTGTATGTTTGCATTGGAGATACAATAGGTATCAAAACTTGTAGGGATACAACCACTTAAATTGTTGTAAGTCATATTCATGATAAACATGGAATTAAAGCCACCATAAACAGATGGGATTAATCCAGAGAAATCGTTGCCACTAAAATTTATAAATTCTAAATTGGAAGCCGCACTGAGAGAGGAGGGAAGTATGCCTGCAAAATTGCAAAACGCTATGTTGAAACTAGCTAATGCTGGCACTCCACTAAAATCCGTGGTTGTAAGATCTCCATAAAAATCATTATTGGAAATATCCAGTGTTATTAAATTTGGAAAATCTAATAAAGTACTTGGTATTCCTGCTTCAGAAAAATTGCAGTTATCTAAATATAGAGATTCCAAATTCTGGCAATTTGCTAATTCTACGGGGATAGGATTTGCAAAATTATTATTCCCTGCAAAGAAGGTTTTTAAATTTGTAAGATTTCCAATTTCAGATGGAATTATACCCGTCAAATTATTATCTGCAAGGTATAATTTTTCTAGTGAGATGATATCAAATAGACTGCTATTTAGAGGACTGGATAATCCATTTTCGTTTAGGTTTAATAATTTGAGTTCAGTTAGTTGAGAGATTTCATTGGGTAGATTTCCACTTAGATTATTCTCTGATAAACTTATTTCAACTACTCTGTTGTTTGCATCACATACGACTCCAAACCAATTACAGTAATTACAATCTGTTCCAGCTGCACCATCTTCCCAACCTGTTTTAATTGACCAATTTTGGTCTCCTCCAGTATTATTATATAGAGCAAGAAGCGCGTCAAGATCGGGATAATTTGAGCAATCTGATGTTGCGCAATCTTCACAAGAGCCTCCACAATCTACGCCTGTTTCTCCATAATTCTCAAGCCCGTCCGAACAAAAATCACATGGCGCACCAGTGCAAAAATTATTAAAATTTGCATCATGACTAAGATCTTCATTACCACTAAAAGTCACATAAACGGAAGAGTTACAATAGGTCATAAATTTTTCTGGTATACACCCATCCAAATCATTATGACTTAAGAATAGCTGAGTAATTGTGGTGAAATTTGCATATTCGCTTGGAATAAGGCCGTTAAAATTATTAGAATTAAGAGCTAATGTTTTAATGTTAGTAAGTTCAGAAATTGATACAGGTAAGTTTCCACTAATTTGGTTGTTTCCCAATCTTAAAAATTCTAAGTTTATCAGGTTCTGGTATTCTCCATTATCAGGAAGCGATCCAGTAAAATTGTTTTCTGTAATGTTAAAAATTTCAATTGAATTCCACTTATGGAATGGTGGGTAAGTTCCAGTAAACTGATTATAGGATACATCAAATCTTGTAAAATCTAAATTATTGATACTTGAAGGAATATTTCCCGAAAGATTATTATTTCTAATTTCGAACAGCGTAAGTAAATTTAGATCACCAAGATTGTCTGGTAGAAAGCCACTTAATTCATTATCACTTAATAATAAAGCATAGAGTAAACTGAGATCAGTTATCTCTACAGGAAAGACTCCTGATAAATTATTCTGACTTAAATTTAAAATCTCTAACTCATTTAGGTCTCCAATTTGACTTGGGATCGAACCATTTAGATTATTGTTTAGCATAAGGATTCTCCATACACGACCATTTGCATTACACGTCACACCCTTCCAGTCACAATAATCACAATCCGTCCCCGCTGCTCCATCAATCCATCCTGAATTATCTGTCCAATCCGGACCATCCGTAGCACAGTATATTGCCATCAATGCTTCATAATCTGGAAAACTTGGACAAACAGTTCCTGGAGAACAATCACATAATTCATTTACAATCGTTAAGTTTTGTTCTGCCGTTGACCCAGCATTATCAGTTACGGTTACTGAATAGGTATCTGCAGGAACTAGAGAAAGAGACGGAGAATTCGAGCCATTGCTCCATGCATATGTATAAGGTTCATTTCCTTCAATTATTGAAACGTTCAGAGAACCATCGTTACCACTGCACGTTTCATTTGTGCCGTCTAATGAAATGGTAAGCATACATTCTCCGCATTCGCCTCCACAATCGACTCCAATTTCGTCGTAATTCTCAATTCCATCTGAGCAAAATTCACATGGATTTCCATTACAGAAAGAAGTGAAATCACCATTATCAGATAAATCATTATTTCCAGTAAGAGCAACATTTGCATTAGATCCACAAAAGGACTGAAATTCAAGGGGAATACATCCTACTAATTCATTGTTTCTAAGATCTAGGGTTGTTATAGCCCCAAGGGTTGCCAATTCAAAAGGGATTTCTCCAGTTAGTTCGTTATTATATGCACTGAAATATATGAGTGTATTGATGGCTCCTAAATCAGATGGAATTTCTCCAGTAAGTTGGTTGTTATGCAGTCTTAGTTGCGTTAATTTAGGTAGCAAGCCCAATGATGCAGGAATGCTACCAGACAGTTGATTTCCTTGTAATCTTAATTCTAATAAGTTAGGCAATGAACCTAGAGATGAAGGGATCTCTCCTGTTAGATTATTATTTTCTAACCTGAGATATTGGAAACTTAAAATATTACCTAGGTCAGACGGGATATTTCCATTTATT
>Ga0114956_1002747_pt1 | contig 13780 bp, 8 predicted proteins | sample MaitaG_FD_87304 | JGI IMG/M metagenome (GOLD analysis project Ga0114956, IMG submission 87304) | Marine algal microbial communities from Maine, USA - Maine_Asex2 metaG | ecosystem: Host-associated > Algae > Red algae > Unclassified | place: Maine, USA | collected 2015-01-05 | reverse complement strand
TTGCTTTTGTCTTTCCCAAATTAAATTTGCAAATGTGACATGAATAGGTGTAATTGAAGTTTTAACAGCATGGTTAATTTTCTTTTCTTCTACATCTAATCTGTATAAATAACTCATCAGGAGATCTGGGTCACCTTTTAACATTTGTTCAACTCTATGCGCAATATGTTTGATCATCTCTTCATCACTTAATTCAAAAGGCAGTTTAAAATCCAAGTCTCTGGCAATTCTATTAGATATTTCAGAATTTTCATCCATTCTCTAAAAATAATGAATTAATACATTCATGGACCTTCTCAGCTATTAACAATGGATATCTTCTGGGTGAAATAAAGAGGTATATAGCTTTATCTTATAGTGATGAAAGTTCATCTTTTAATATCTCTCGATCAGATTCCAGAAAAAAGCAGGGCTTAACAGAATTGTTATTCAGAATTTCCCATACTTTTCTATTTTTGAGAAAATTAACCAATGGATACAGAACAAGTAGAAAAGTATATAGGCCAATTGACAGACTGGGGAATCGTTATGATTCCTAAAATTATCTTATCATTAATAGTACTTTGGATAGGATTTTTTATTGCCAAAAAGTTAAGTAAAGTTTTTAAAAGCGCCCTTGAAAAGGCCAACTTAGATATAGAAGTTAGAGATTTTTTGGCTTCTATCATAGATGCAGCTTTAAAGCTTTTAGTGGTCCTTATAGCCGTAAGTATCCTTGGCGTTAAAATGACAGCTTTGATAGGTTTATTAGCTGCAGCTGGTTTTGCGGTAGGAATGGCCTTGCAAGGATTTTTAGGAAATTTTGCCTCTGGTCTGACCATTTTATTCTTTAAGCCCTACCGCGTTGGGGATTGGGTTAAAATTTCTGACAGCTTTGGAAAAGTTAAAACTATTCAAATCTTCAATACCAGCTTGATAACACCCAATGATAAAACATTGGTTATCCCAAACGGACAAGTGACAGATAACATCATCACAAACATGAGTACCAATGGCAATATCAGATTAGAGTTAAATGTTATGATGCCTTATGAAGAAAGTTTTCCTAGGGTTAAGAAAATAATTAGAGAAGCACTTTCTAAAAGTGCCTATGTATTACCTGAGCCAGAAGCATTGATAGGTATTGAAACTTATGACAGCCATAATATCAGTTTGGCTATTCGTCCATATATCAATCCTGATGATTATTGGGAAGCGACCTTTGAAGTTTACGGGCAAATTAAAAATGCTTTTAGCGAAAACAATGTAAAGGCCGCATATTCTGAAGGCGTTGAATTAGGACCAATAGGTCAATAATTTAAAGTATCCGTAGATTGATTTAATTTCAAAATTTCTTCAAGAATCAATCTTGAATTCATGAGACGTGGTATCTTGTTTTGACCACCATATTTGCCTTTTTGCCTAAGCCATTTTTCAAAGGTCCCTTGGGGCACGGTGTGTATTTTCAAATTTCTTAAAATGAGATTCCCGCTTCTTTTAGCTGAATAATCAGAGTTAAGGTTTTGGATTTTTAAATCTAATTCATTTTCGAAAGCCTTTAGGTCTCGAGGTGGCTTACTGAATTCGATTATCCAATCGTGATGACCTGATTCTATTTTAGAAATGAAATGTGGTGCGACTGTATAATCCTCAATTCTCACATTAAAATCTGAAGCGGTTTCTGATATGGCCATGTCAGTGTTATGTACCATCAATTCTTCACCAACAACATTGATATTTTGTTTTTCTCTTCCAATAAAGTTGAATTTGTGGGGCCTCAGAGATATGAATTCAATGATGTCTCCCATTCGATATCTGTATAAGCCAGAACTGTTGGTAATCAAGACAATGTATTTTTTAAAGAGTTCAACTTGATCAATAGTTAAGGTTTCGGGTTCCGATTTAGAACTATCTTCGAAAGGAATAAATTCATAAAATATTTCATGATCACAAAGAAGCAATATGCCTTTGATATCTTTATTATTTTGAATTCCAAAATAACCTTCAGATGCATTATAAACTTCTCTAAAACCAACCTTTTTTGAAGGGATCAATTCTTTAAAAATTTCTTGATAAGGTTGGAAGCCGACACCACCATGCAAGTAACTTTTTAAGTTAGGCCAAACTTCAGAAATATGACTTTTACCTGTTTGCTTCAGAATCTCTTTTAAAAGTACCAGGGTCCAAGAGGGAACACCAGCCAATAGAGTCACGTTTTGTTGGGCTGTTATCTGTGCCATTTTTTTTATTTTTTCATCCCAGTCTTTCATTAAGGCCGTATCAAAATCAGGTGTATAAAACCGTCGACCAATTTTTGGAAAGTGATGTAAAATAATGGCAGAGATATCTCCACTGTAATTATTGTCATTCAGCTTTTCAATACTGCCTCCCATTATGAGTGATTTGTCTGCAAACAATTTGGCTTCTTGATCTTCATTGTATATGAAACTGGCTGCATCCCAGGCACACTTCAAATGACCATTTATCAAGTAGTTTTTTGTGACTGGAATAAATTTACTTCTGTCATTTGTTGTACCCGACGATTTGGCGAACCAGTTAACTTTTTCTGTGGTTAAAATTTGATTTTCACCAAGCATCATTTTATTTATCTCCTCATAGATGTCTTCATATGACACAAGGGGGACTGATGATTTGTAATCAGGGTAGTTTTTTAACGCGTTAAAATTATATTTTTTGCCATAGGAGCAGGATGCATTTTTAAGCAAAATTCTTTTCAAAATATTTTGCTGAGAAAATTGTGGATTGTTATAAACTAACTCAATTTTCTTTTGCCTCCATTTGAAGTAATTTCGAAGGCATATATCCGTGATTTGTAGCATCATCACAAATATATACCATATGTTTATTTAAGTTTGCTGCTCATTGATTAACTTACATTTCAATTCATCAAATAACATAACTAATGGAAATCTTATCACTCGAACCTCAAGCAATTTGGAAAAATTTTTCAGCTTTGAATGCAGTTCCACGTGCTTCCAAAAAAGAAGAAAGGGTTATTCAGTTCATGATGGATTTTGGGAAAACCCTTGGTCTGGAAACAATTAAAGATCATGTAGGAAATGTCATTATTAAAAAACCGGCGTCAGCAGGGATGGAAAATAAGCAAACAATTGTTTTGCAAAGTCATCTAGATATGGTCCATCAAAAGAATGCGGATACAAATTTTGATTTCAATACAGAAGGGATCAAAATGACTTATAATGATGATTGGATTAAAGCAGAGGGAACGACCCTTGGAGCAGATAATGGGATTGGCGTAGCAACGATTATGTCTGTATTAGAATCAAATGATATTGCTCATCCAGCCATTGAGGCTTTATTTACCATAGATGAAGAAACAGGGATGACTGGAGCCTTAGAATTAAAAGGTGGTCTTTTGTCCGGAAGCATAATGCTCAACTTAGATACAGAAGATGACAGAGAGTTAACAATAGGATGTGCTGGAGGTGTGGATATTACAGCAAGTGGTCAATATTTAATTGAGAAGCCCGATCAAAAATCCATCAGCTATGAATTGATGGTTAAAGGCTTAACAGGAGGTCATTCTGGAGTCGAAATACATCTGGGCAGAGGAAATGCCAATAAAATTATAAATAGGATTTTATTCGAATTGGCTGATCAAGTTCAAATTTCAGCAATTGACGGAGGAGGTTTAAGAAATGCGATTCCGAGAGAATCAAAAGCCATTATTTATGTTTCTGAAACGAATAAAGATTCTATTTCAAAGAAAATTTCTGAATTAGAACAGATTTTGAAATTAGAGTATGCCACAACAGATCCCGATTTAAACTTTTCGTTTCAACCATCAGAAGGTAGTGGGCAAGTTTTGCAATCCTATTTTCAAAAGACACTGCTTAGAACTTTGTATTCATGTCCCAACGGGATTTATAGAATGTCTCCAGATATTAAAGACTTGGTTCAAACTTCCAATAACTTAGCAAGGGTATTGGTTAATGAAGGGAAGTATCAAATTCAATGTTTGACGAGGAGCTCAGTAGAAACAGAAAAATCAGATTTGGTGAATGCCATTTCTGGAACATTTGAATTATTGAATGCTGAGATCAGCTTAGGAGGAGCGTATCCTGGTTGGGAACCCAAACCCAATGCAGCCATTGTAAAATTAATGAGTGATTTGTACAGAAAGAAGTACAATGAAGAGCCACATGTCAATGCCTGTCATGCAGGATTAGAATGTGGTATTCTAGGACAGAACTATCCAGATATGGATATGATTTCTTTTGGTCCCAACATTCAAGGTGCCCATTCTCCAGATGAAAGGGTGCAGGTAAGTTCCGTACAAAAGTTTTGGGATTACTTTTTAGATACTTTAAAAGCCATTCCCGAAAAAGCGACAAGTTAAGCTTAGAGAACAATTTTGATGAATAACTGATCGTTTTTATGAATACAGGCCCATAAGTACACACCATTCTTTATTTTTTAACACAACAAACTGATTTATAGCCCTAATCATATTAAATTTATATTTAATATATCATTGAAAGCTATACCTTTGCTGAGTTACCACAATAATAAAAATGGCTAAAAAGAAAGCGAGCAAGTCAAAACCAAAAGAACAGAGTATATTTTCTACTTTAATTAAATGCGCATGGATTTTATTAATCTGTGGACTATTAATGGTAGCAGCGATTTTTGTTTTGGTTTCTTATTCAAAGATGCCAGATACAGAAGAATTGGAAAACCCCAATTATGAAGCGGCATCCATCCTCTATTCGATAAACGAAAAGCAAATAGGAAAATATTTTTCGGAGAACAGAACTTTGATTACACATGATCAATTGAATCCCTATTTGGTAGATGCCTTGGTTTCTACTGAAGATGAAAGATATTATTCACATTCTGGAGTTGATGCAAAAGGGACAATGAGGGCCATTGTATACATGGGTGGTAAAGGAGGTGCCAGCACGATCACACAACAATTGGCTAAATTATTTTTCACAAAAAGATCCAGCTCATTTATCAAAAGGGTGTGGCAAAAATTAAAAGAATGGGTAATTGCCATCGAGTTTGAAAGAAGATATACGAAAGAAGAAATTCTGGCCATGTACCTCAATAAGTTTGATTACCTCTATGACTCACATGGGGTGAGTGCAGCTGCAGAAACTTACTTTGGAAAAAATCAAAAAGATTTAAGTTTAGATGAGGCTGCTATACTGGTAGGTATGCTCAAAAACCCCGACGCCTATAATCCGAAGAAATATCCTGAAAATGCCACTCGACGACGAAATGTAGTCATGCATCAAATGGTCAAGAATAAAAGATTGGCTAGAGAGGATTATGATAAGCTAAAGGAAAGAGAGATAGATATGAGTAAATTTAAGCGCTCTGTTCATTTCGAAGGAATGGCTCCTTACTTTAGAACAACATGTACTAAATTTTTAAAAAAATTATTAGAAAAAGACGAGCTAAAAAAGGCTGATGGAACAAAGTATGATATCTATAATGATGGATTAAAAATTTACACGACAATCGATGAGAAAATGCAAAAGCATGCAGAAGAGACAATGGTTATGCATATGTCAAAAGTGCAGGATAAATACTTTAAAAGATGGGAAAATAAAGACCCTTGGACTTATTCTGAGGAAGAGGATTCTGAATTAAAGAAAAAGCAAATCAATTACAGAAAGGACTTTTTGAAAAGAGCAATGAGAGAATCTGAAAGGTATAAGCGAATGAGAAATTATTCGATGACTAAAATTTCAGCAAAGATTAAAGCCGCTTATCCAGATGCAAGATTATGGGATGCAGATATCAATCGGATGATGAAAGAAGAAAAACAACCGGGATATTTGAAAAAATTAATCAGAGAGGATTTTATATCAAGGAAGCAATCTCAAGTTTATGCTGATATTTTAAAAGATCCTTTATGGAAAGACCTGAAAACATCGAGATTGCGATTAGAAGAAAAAGCAAGAAAAGTCTTTAATAAAAAAACCAAGATGAAGGTTTTTGCCTTCACGCCATCTGGCGAAAAAGAGGTTCGGTGGACACCCATGGATTCTATAAAATATCATCAAGAACATTTACAAATTGGTTCTGTGGCTATGGATCCTAAAACAGGATTTGTCAAAGCTTGGGTAGGTGGAATTAATAACAAGTATTTTAAAATTGACCACGTCAAAACGGATAATCAAGTAGGCTCTACTTTTAAGCCTTTTTTATACGCCACTGTAATTTCACAACAAGCGCTTTCGCCGTGCACAAAATTTCAAGATATCAAACATCAGATTCCTGCAGGGGATCCCAATTTTGGATTGTTAAAGACATGGTCTCCTGATAATGCTGACAAAAAGAATACTGGAGCTTACATAACTATGAAAGAAGGATTGAAGCTGTCAAAAAATTCAATTTCAGTTGCCTTAATCAAACAGTTGGGTAATGTCAATTTGATTCGAGATTTAGTGGACAGGATGGGAATAAATAAATCGAAGATACCTCAGTCTCCATCGATTGTTTTAGGGGCGTCTGATTTAAATGTTTTAGAAATGACTGGAGCCTATTCTTCTTTTGCGAATAACGGTTTATTTATAGAACCAACTTTCATATCAAGAATCGAAAATAAAGATGGACGTGTTATATATAGTGCAGTACCACAGACAAGAAAAGTCATGGGCGAAAAGTATAATTATGCCGTCATAAACTTATTGGAGTATGCTTCAAGCGCACATACACATAAATTAAAGTCCCAGTGGGGTGGTAAGACAGGCACAACCAATGATTATATAGATGGTTGGTTTATGGGTATATCTCCTGAATTGGTTGTAGGTACCTGGGTTGGTGGTGAAAATAGTTGGATAAGATTTTTGCATATATGGGAAGGATCAGGAGGTGCGATGGCCAGACCTTTTTATATTGACTTTATGAAAAAGCTTGAAAATGACCCCAATATCAGGCTCAATGAAGGTCAAGAATTCCAAGTACCAGAAGGTGACATGATCGTTTTGGATTGCAGCTTGTACGAGCAAAAAATACCTTCTAAAGAAGAGAAAGACAAAGCCGTTAAAATCAAAGTATTAAATGATGAAGGCTTTGAAGAAGAATTTCAATAAACCAAATTCTAAGGTTTTTCAATCAATTCAAATCCATCATTGTAGGCTCTTTCAACAGCTGGAATTCCTGAGTCCATCCATACAGGCATAGGTTTTCCTAAAAGATAATGGTCAAAAAACTGTTCCATTCTTTTATTAAAATCAATAATATTTTGCCTTTTGACTGGCCAATGGGGTTCTTCATTATAATTAAGTAGCCATGTGGGTTTCCCTAATCTTCTGAGAGCAACAAAATATTCAATCCCTTGGTACCAAGGAACGGCACCATCTTTATCGTTGTGTAAGATCAATACAGGGGTATTGACTTTGTCTATATTAAAAATAGGAGAGTTTTCAAGATATAAATCTGGCCTTTCCCAAAGTGTTGCACCCAATCGACTTTGAGTTCTTTCATACTGAAACATTCTACTCATTCCAGAGCCCCATCTTATACCTCCATAAGCACTAACCATATTGACAACAGGTGCGCCAGCTTCAGCACATTTATACATGTCTGTTTTTGTGAGAAGATGTGCAATTTGGTATCCTCCCCAACTGTGACCTTGTAATCCAATTCTGTCTTTGTCAACGAAGCCTTTTTCTATAATGAAGTTTGTGCCAGACACAACCGCTTCTTCACAACTTTTGCCAGGATATCCATTTTTATATCGAACATCAGGATTGAAAATAACATAACCCTTGTTAGTCCAGTAGCTATAGTTTATTGTCGATCTATTAGCGAAAGGGTCTCTATTTGAATACAATCTATGTGATGATCGTTCATAAAAGTTGACAATCATAGGGTATTTTTTTGCAGGATTAAAGTTGGGAGGTTTAGCCAATAATCCTTCAGACATTTCACCATCTGGATGTTTCCATGTTACAAGCTCTATGCTGCCCCATTCATAATCCTCACGCTGAGGATTGGCGTTGCTTATTGTTTTTTGGTTTTCAAATTTCGTATTTGTGAGAATTAAATCCGGGAATAAATCAAAATTACTTTTTGTAAAAATTACATCATCACTATTCTTGGCTTTTAAAACGCGAGTGGTATAGTTGTAAGGCCCCGATTCAATTTCTGTTATTTTTTTAGTTTTTAAATTGAGTAAGCTATATCCTGATTCTTTAGAAACATTATCAAAAGATTTCAACAAAACAGAAGTATCACTGGGTAAGAATTCCAGTTCTTTATCTAAAGAGATATAACGATATCTTATGTTTTTTCTTCGGCCATCCGTCAAGTTGGCCGAAGTGCTTGATGCATTTGGATCCACTTTCCATACATCGAAATGATCATACAAAAAGAGGAAATCATCGTTTTGACTCCAAGACATTTGACCACTTGGCATAGGGTCCATTGGTCTATCGTTTATTTCATCATAAAAGCCTGATTGGGTAATTTTATTTGTTACTCTGCTTTTAATATTGAAAGTCATCCATGCAGTATCAGGTCGACTGTACCAGTAAACAAATTTTCCTGCAGGAGACATTTCAGGGTTACCAGATATACCAGAAAGTATTTGCTGGCTGAGGCCCGTTTTCACATTTGAGATAAATACATCTTTTTTAGCGGCCCCTTCCCAAGAAATTGTTTGTTGATAAGGCAAGTCACTATAGCTCAGAAAGTTTTCACCTTGTTGTTTTAAACTGTATGATGATGATGGTGCATTTTTATTAGCAATTGACAAAAGCTTGTTAGAGTTAATATCAAAAACAACACTGTAAGATCTTTCCTTTTCTTTTTTTAATCGCACATTTTGTTGAGTTGATAAAAGGCCTTCCTTATAGTTCCAGATTTCAAGGTTCACTTTTTCGTCGTCTGTGATGGTGCTATCAACTTCAACAGGAATAGGTCCTATTCCAAAAAAAAGATGATCACCCTTTTCATTAAATTCTATTTTTCCAAATGGGCTTATTTGCCAATTTTCAGGAAGAAAAGAAGAATCATTATGAGCAATTGATTTGGGTTTATTATTTCCTTTTTTCCAAAGCATCAATTCATTTGGTCTGACATGATTTTTTGAAGTATCCCTGTCTACCAAAAAAGCTATTATGTTTCCATCTTGCGAGATAGTTAATTTATGATACTTGCCTTTTTCTTCAATTATTGATTTGGAATCATTTGAATCAGCATTATATAAAATAATCTTATTCTTTTGAATGGAGTCGACTCCACTAGAATGTACTAACAACTGATTGGCTTTTTTGGCCCACCTGTAGTCTTTTACATAATCAAATTGCTGATCGATTTTTTTATTGAAATTGATGACAAATAATTGTGTGCCATTTTTACCTTCTTTTTTGACGAGGGTAGAGTCTTTTTTCATTGATCTTTTTTCTTTCTTGTATGCCAGAACACTTCCGTGTTCTTGAGGCATTTTGAAAGAAGAAACATCAGGTATTTTTTTTAGTGATTGATTTTTAAATGTGAAATATCCCAAACTGTCCTTAGGCATTTTATCCTTTTTGACTTTTTTTCTTTTGAGTGATTGAATTGAATCGTAATGCGGTACAATTTTAAAGGCGATGAATTGATTATTAAAATCAAATTGAAATTTTTCTGCTCTTTCAAAACTAAATTCCTTTCCAGATCGGGTATTGTAAAGCTTTAAGACCTTATCTCCTTTTCCAGGAGTAAGATTGTATGCTATCCAGTTGCCATTAGAGGAGATTTGAGTGTTTTGGATCCTATTCCAAATATCATAGACGTCAGGTGTCATTTCTTTTGATTGTGCAAAAGAAAAGTTCATTGATCCTAGAAAAAACAAAATAAATAAGGCTCTGGATAATTTCATTTGGACTCGATTTTTAATAAAAATACAATTCAGAATTGATATTATATTTCCAATATCACATTATCAAATCAAATATTTTAAATATATAAGCATTTGTAAGTGAGCAAGTAGGGGGTAGTAGATGCTTTTTTTGTCATTTTATATATAAACACCTTCATTATGAACAAATTACTCTTCCTTTCCCTGTCGATATGCTTCTTTTTTTCATGCGACAAAGATTCTTCTGAATTATTAGATTCAGATCCAACAATTTCAACTCATTTACAGGAAGATTTAGATTTAAGATCCATACCTATCGCAGGTCGTGTCTGGAATGATGTCGATGCCGATGGTATTCAAGATGCAAGCGAAAAAAGTATAGATAATGCGCTGGTCCATTTTATCCATGCCAAAGGAGGATGGACTATTGCAACTCAAACCACTTCAGAGTCTGGTCAATATTCTTTCAATCCAGGCAAAGCCATAGATTATTACCTCAAAATTGAATTGCCTCTCTCTCTAAATAATTATGTTGGAAGCCCTAAGGTGGATATATTCAATAATACATTAGATGGTCTAGATAGCGATCTCGAAAATGAAAATGGCAAATTTACAAGTGCGACTTACAACTCTGGAGAGCCAAGAAAATTAGACTTCGGATTTTATGAAGGAGGGCAAATAGGTGGTCGTGTATGGAGTGATGCGCAGTTAGCAGGAATTTCCCATGTTTTTGATAGTATGGATGAACCTGTTGCAGGGGTTATTGTCAGGCTTATTGAAGTGAATATGAGTTTTTCCTCTAGGGTAGTTGATTCAACCTTAACAGACGCAAATGGGAATTATCTATTTGAAAAACTGAAAAGTGCTATTTATCAAGTTGAATTTGAAATTACCAACCCACAGCAGCATTTAACTTTTGTTACTCCAAATATCTCTGGAAACAGTAATGACGATAGAGATAGTGATGTAGTTCAATTCATCTATCAGAATAATTTAAATCTTGTAGGTCAAACGGGGATGTTTACTTTGGAAGCTTCAGAAAAGAATATGAATATAGATTGTGGTTTGGGAATAGGAATTGTATGCATATTTCCTAATGGAGGAGGTACTTTTCAATCTAAGCCCACTTCCTTTGAAGGTACTGTTTGGAATGATGCCAATAGAAATGGACAAAGAGATGAAAACGAACAGCTCTTGGAAGGCATAAGACTTTCAATTCATTTGCATAAAACATATGAAAAAATAGATGAATTGATTACTGATGAAAACGGCATGTACGTCTTTGACATCACACCATGTCGAGATTATTACCTCAAAATTTATCCTCCTGTTGATGGTTGGGTAACATTTAAAAATAGAACTTCTGATGTGACTTTGGACAGTGACTTTTTTCCATTGTCGAAAACTTCTGAAAAAATGTGGGCCAGCTATGGTCGCCACGAGCATATAGATGCAGGCCTTACTTTTAGAAGAAAGAATGATAATATGAGTCAAGCAGACTTTGCAAAACATTAGGTAATTAAGTTTTGTGATTCTAAATTTTCTTGGTTATAGTATTATTCTTTTAATATTAATTTGAAATGAACTAATATAATATTCCTATATATTTACATTAGATTCTTTATTAATCTATTGTACATTGAGTATTAAGCGTTTTCTAATTAATTTATTTTTTATGTTGCTTTTCGTCGCCTTAATTTTTGGCGGTGTATTGCTGTGGTTGAGATTTTATACAAATCATGGTCAAAAGTTAGAATTGCCAGAATATATCGGGACTGATTTTGAAGAGGCACGAAAAGATGCAAAGAAAAAGTCTTTTGAGCTCATCATTGATGATTCAATTCATATAGTGGGAAAACCGGGTGGCTTAGTATGGACACAGAACCCCATTGCAGGTTCTTTGGTGAAAGAGAATAGGAAGATTTATGTAGATGTGACCAAATACAGTGCAGACCTCATTGACATAAAATCTATAGGCACCATGTATGGCCAAGAATACAATAGGATGTCCTCAGCATTATTAGCCAGAAAAATTAACAGCACCATTAAAGGTTATAAGTACGATGCTGGAGAACCAGATCATATATTAGAAGTCTGGTATGAAGGAAAACTCATAGATGGGCAACAAGGAAAGAAAACAGGTGTAAAGATCAAAAAAGGAGATCAGCTTGAATTTGTACTGAGTAAATCAGATGGAGCTCAAATTAAAATCCCTGATTTACGATGTCAAAGTCTAATTGCAGTTAAATCTATACTTAAGTTCAGCAAATTAAAATTAGGCAATATTGAGATGGTTGGGGGCGCTGTGACCGACCTAGATAAGGCATATGTCATATCTCAGGATCCAGTTCCAAATGGTAATGATATGATTCAAAGTGGTCAATTATTTAATTTAACAGTTCAACAAGCAAAACCAGAAGATTGTGATTAAACAGGCTTCAAAATGTTAAAAATTTTAACCAAAATGTGTTACTTGTCAATAAAACATCAGTCTTAAAAGTACAGGTATCAATAAATCCTTAGATTTTTTTTTAAAATTAACTAATCAAATTCTTCTTATAATGGATCAAGTTACAGATCAAGTTTCGAACTTAAGTAGCGCATTACAAAATTCGCTCGGTGGCACTTTAGACAAAGTCATGGAATTCATTCCCAACCTTGTCAGTGCTTTAATTATTTTATTAATTGGATATTTTATTGCGAAGGCTGTTAAATGGGCTTTATATAAAATATTAAAAGCTGTCAAATTCAACGATATCGCTGATAAAGTAGGTATCAATGACAAATTGAAAACAGCGGGTTTAAAATCAGATGCCGCAGGTATGATGTCCAAATTAGGATATTGGATGATCATGTTTACTGTATTGGTTCTTTTCTTCGACACGCTTGGATTAACTGCCGTTTCAGACTTATTGAAAACAGTTGTATCATATATTCCAAAGCTAATTGTTGGATGTATTCTTTTGATTATCGGTATGTTCTTGGCTGATTTCGTTAGAGATATGGTTAAAGCTGCTTTAAAAACAGGTAGTTTTGATAATCCTAATTTAGTTGGAAATATTGCATACGGAGCTGTTATGTTCTTAACAGTATCTATCGTACTAAATCAATTACAAATTGGAGGAGACATTATTAACACAATTGTTACAGCAGTTTTAGGTGGTTTAAGTATTGCAGTAGCTATTGCCTTTGGATTAGGTGGTAGAGATTGGGCTGCTCAGACGATTAAGAAAGTATCAAAAATGGACTAGAACCTAGTCTATTTCAAGATAAATAGAAGACCAGTTGTTTGTTCAGCTGGTCTTTTTTTATGTCAAATTCATTTATTTTACGAATTGTTAAGAAAAATGCAATTTGATTTGACTAAAATATCGAATCACCATTGCATTATTAACTAAAAAACGGCTACTTTTGCAGTCACTTTAAAAAGATCTTTAAAATGCAGGGCCTAAGGCAGTTTTCAATTCCTTTTAAAGGATTGAAATTTGAAACACATCAATATAGTTTTGAATTAAACAATGCTTTCTTCGCAGAATTTCAAGATTCTCCTATTCAAAAAGGAAACTTGGTGAGCGAATTAAGCCTTCAAAAAAAATCTGATCATTTGATATTGGATTTTAAAACGGAGGGGTTTATCAACACTGATTGTGACAGATGTACTGCCTTAATTAACTTACCGGTAGCTTCGGATTTTCGAATTATTATCAAATTTGATATTAATGAAAGAGAAGAAGAAGAAGTGATTTACATTTCACCGGATAGTCATGAAATTAATGTGTCTCAGTTTATATATGAGCAAATAATTTTATCAATCCCTCTTATTAAGGTATATGATTGCGAAAGCGATCAACCATTACCTTGCAACCAAAAAGTATTAGGAATACTTGATGCAAATGATTTTTCTGGAGAAAATAATCCCATTGGGGATGCTTTGAAAAATTTGAAAATTACAAAAACTAA
>Ga0114956_1002745_pt1 | contig 13783 bp, 11 predicted proteins | sample MaitaG_FD_87304 | JGI IMG/M metagenome (GOLD analysis project Ga0114956, IMG submission 87304) | Marine algal microbial communities from Maine, USA - Maine_Asex2 metaG | ecosystem: Host-associated > Algae > Red algae > Unclassified | place: Maine, USA | collected 2015-01-05 | reverse complement strand
TTCTGTTTCCCTAATTTTTAAAATACTCTATGTATTAGCAAAATAAAAAGGAGACAAAACTCAATTGTGCCCCTCATTTTCTTTAATCCTGAGCTTATTTAGATATTTCTAAAGAAGTTCTACTTAAATTACTTTTTTAATGAAAACTTTATTAAAAAATGCGGCCATGCTGTGCCTAGCAGCTGCTCTTTTTGTGAATGTTGGTTGTAACAAAGAGGAAGATATGACACCAACGACTGTACAAGAAGTAACTAGCCAAAGCTATGGTGAAAAAGCGGATCAATTAGCGCAAACACTTGCTCAGTTAGTACAAGATCAAGATGTTCGTTCATTCATTAAAACGCAAGCAGCCGAGCAATTTGATGGTGATTACAACTTCTTAATTAAAGATGCTTTAAAGAAAGAAATGGCAGATGGCTCAACCTTCTTAAACCAAATGGATAGAAGTAATGAGATCAATATTGAGGAATTTGTTGCTGAAAATCCTAAATTACAAATTGCTGTTCCTGTTAATCTTGATACTTGGGATACAGAGACGCAAACTCCATTGGTTACCTTCTTAGATGAAAGAGGAGAAGATGTAGCAGAAGTTAAAGCGTATGATGCAGCGGGTAATGTAACGATGTTAAGTACGAAAGAAGCACCTAATTTTCCAGTTATTGTGATCTCTTTAAATGAAAGAGTAGATGAGAATGGAAATATTGAAAGTGGTATCTTAAATGTAGATGAAAATGGTTATGTAGAAACAGGTGTTGCTGCTAAAAGCATGGTACCAAGATTTCAAGTAACACGATACAAATTAAGTGATTTAAATGAGTCATGGATTAGTGGTAAGCCAGAAGTGAGATGTAAAGTATACAATAATCAAACAGGCGATCAATGGCAAAGCTATGCTGCTAAACCAAAAAGAAAAACGAATACTTGGTTTGATGTCAGCTGGTGGACACCTTATATCTATGATGATTACGGAGATCGTTTCACTTACTACTGGTATGAGCAAGATGGTGGTAACTGGATTAGCTTTGATATTAATGTAGAAGCTTCTTTAGGGCCTGTAGACATTAATACGACTATTCCTATCAGCATTGGTAACAAAGATGACGAATATGGCTTTACAACAGTTGACATAGATGATCCATCTCCATCAACTTACTCAGCAGGTTCTGTTACTTTTGATTTAACAATACACTAAATCTTTAGATAATAAATACATACTTTGCTTTGGCAAAGTATGTATTTACCTTACACTTTTTTTTATTATCTTTCGTTAATAAAACAATTAATGTTCATACAATTATTTTACAAAAATTAAATTATCTTTTCAATTATGAAATTAATATTGAGTTTTTTTAGCATTTTATTATTAGTAGTAAGTACTGGTTGCAACAAAGATTTTCAGTTATCAAAAGATTTAGATGGTATTTGGGAAATTGAAAAAATTATTACGTACAAAGATGATGCAAACACCACGACTATTACCGAAGGATTGGGTTCTTTAGAATTCAAAAAGTGTAATGAAAAAAAAGATGAAACCTGTGAATTCACTTACACGAATTCAGATGGAGAAATATACCAACATACTTATGCTGTCGATAATTTTGATGATATTATAGGAGAAGTTTTTATCAACGCTAATAATGAAACAGAGTCAAATAGTTCAGATGATTTTTCTGGTAACTGGCGAATTCAGACTTTAGAAGATGATGATTTAATGATCGAAATGGCATCTGGTAATTTAATGCGTTATTACGATGCAGACAAAATAGAGGTGTTTGCAAATATCAAATAAGGCATCTTCTAACCTTATAATCATTGTCGAAGTTATGTTGGTTCCTAAAGTATTAGACCAACATAACTTTACCAGCGTATTTCTCATCGTTTTCTTCCTAAGCATATTTGCCATTTCATATAAAGTCAATTGATTTTTTAGCCAATCTCCTACTAATTGGTTTATTTCCTTTTAACCTTAAACTAATTCATATAGTTTGTAAAAATTTATTTTAAATGAAAACTTTATTTAAAAACTCGTTTGTATTTTGTTTAACTGCTGTGCTCTTAATCAATATTAGCTGCAATAAAGAAGAAACCATTACACCAAATAATTTAGAAGAAGTTACAAATCAAAGCTATGGTGAAAAAGTAGATCACTTGGCTCAAAGTTTGGCCAAATTAGTAAAAGATCCAGCGACTCGTTCTTTTATCAAAGCGCAAGCTCAACAACAATTTGATGGCGACTATAATTTTTTAATTAAAGATGCCTTAAATCAAGAAATGGTAGATGGAAGCTCTTTTTTAAGCCAGATGGAAAGAAATAAAACCATTAATATAGAAACATTAGTAGCAGAAAATCCTAAGTTACAAATTGCTGTTCCTGTTAACTGTGATGCTTGGGATGTTGAAAATAAAATTCCTCTTGTCACATTCATGGACGAAAGAGGCGAAGATGTAGCAGAAGTTAAAGCGTATGATGCAGCAGGTAATGTAACGATGTTAAGTACAAAAGAAGCACCCGATTTTCCAGTAATTGTCATTTCTTTAAATGAAAGAGTCAATGAAGAAGGTGTGATCAAACAAGGCATATTAGAAGTAGATGATCAAGGCTATGCCGAAACAACAATTGTAGGCAAAAGCATGACTCCAAGATTTCAAGTATACAAATATAAATTAAGTAATTTGCAAGAATCTTGGATTAGTGGCAAGCCAGAAGTAAGATGTAAGGTATACAATAACCAAACAGGCGAACAATGGGTTACTCATTCTGCCAAGCCCAAAAGAAAAACCAACACTTGGTTTAATGTCAGTTGGTATACGCCTTATATTTCTTCAAGTTTAGGTGACCGTTTTACTTATTATTGGTACGAAGAAGATGGCGGAAATTGGTTTAGCTTTGATATTCCAGTCGTTGCTGCTTTTGGGCCAGTAGTCGTTAGTACTTCTATTCCAATTAGCATTGGTAATAAAGACGATGAATATGGTTACACAACCTTAAATATTAAAGATCCATCGCCTTCTGTTTATACAGCTGGATACGTTACTTTTGAAGCAAATATTTTCCAATAAAAATATTTAGGTGGTTCCTAAAATGGGGTTTTAAAGCTAGTCCAATAAAAAAAGTGATATTAAAAATATCATTTAAATTTATTGGGCTATTTTTTTGTTCACTATTAAGATTGTTTTATCGCAATGATTTTCTTAAAAACTTATTATAGCAAACTATCGTAAAAAACAATCAAGTTTGATTACTTTTGACCAAATAATTGATGACCAATTTTTATTTTTTGTTCAAAACTTAAATTTTAAACAACCTCATTATTGAAATCCATGAATAGCACGTATCAATATTTTAAAACAGGAATCATACTTTTATTATTTTTATTATATAATGCCTTTAATATTATTGCTCAAAACATCACTATTAGCGGATATGTAAAAGATATTGAAACCTCCGAAACATTAATTGGCGTCAATTTATTTTCTTCTCAATTACAAAAAGGAACCGTCAGCAACAGCTACGGTTTTTTTAGCTTATCCCTTCCAAAATCTGAAGAAACGATTGAAATAAAAATCAGTTATGTTGGCTATGAAGAACAAATACTTTCGCTAAAAGCCGACGAGACACAAGAATTAACCATTCAACTGAAAATAAATAATTATGATTTAGAGGTGATTGAAATCGTCGCCAAATCCGACGAGGTAGAGCAAACACAAATGAGCACCATTGATTTATCTATTAAAACCATTGAAAAACTGCCCGCTTTGATGGGCGAAGTAGATGTCATCAAAGCCATTCAATTAATGCCAGGCGTACAATCTGGTACAGAAGGCACCAGCGGCATTTATGTTCGAGGTGGTAGCCCAGATCAAAATCTCATTTTATTAGATGGTGTACCTGTTTATAATGCTGCTCATTTATTTGGTTTTTTCTCTGTTTTCAATAATGATGCCATCAAAAATGTTTCTTTATTAAAAGGCGGTTTTCCCGCTCGTTATGGTGGGCGTTTATCCTCTGTAGTGGACATCAATATGAAAGAAGGCAATATGCAAAAAGTGCAAGCCAGTGGCAATATTGGCTTAATTGCTTCTAAATTATTGGTAGAAGGACCGATCAAAAAAGACACAACTTCTTTTTTAGTAACCGCCCGACGAACCTATTACGATTTACTGGCTCGTCCCATTATTAACCAAATAGGTTCGAGTGTACCCAATTATTATTTTTATGATTTAAATGCCAAAATCAATCATATTTTTTCCTCTAAAGATAGGCTGTTTTTTAGTTTGTATACAGGGCGTGATCGGTTCTTAGAAGAAAATAAAAATACGGTCACTTTAGAAGATCAAACGCAAATTGAGGATAAAGAAGCGTTTAAATTAAGATGGGGAAATATTACTTCAGCTCTGCGTTGGAACCATTTATTTTCTAATAAACTCTTTGCCAATACAACGCTTACTTATTCATTTTATCAATTTCAAACCGACAAAGAAGAAAGCCTCAAAAGTGTTGACAATGATGATCTTTCTAACAGTAATTTTTTATCTTATCAATCTCAAATTAGAGATTTTGGAGCCAAAATTGATTTTGATTTTTATCCTTCTACTGCTCATACCATTAAGTTCGGTGCACAAGCAACGCACCACAATTTTTTACCTGGCGCCACTCAATATAATACAGACACCATCAATACCAACTTGAGCAATATTGATGATATTAATACCCAAGAATACGCCGCTTATGTGGAAGATGAAATTCAAATTGGAACGAATTTTAAAGCAAATTTAGGCATTCATTCCTCGGCTTTTCATGTTAGAGATAAATGGTATTTTTCTGTACAACCTAGAGTTTCTTTATATTATGCCGTCTCTGATAACTGGAGTACAAAAGCTTCTTTTGCAACCATGACGCAATACATTCATTTATTGAGTAACTCCAATGCAGGATTTCCAACGGACCTTTGGGTTCCTTCTACAGATCGAATTGCACCTCAAGAATCTTGGCAAGTCGCAGGTGGTGTTTCTGGCAAAATCAATAATCAAAAACTCACTTTAAGTATTGAAGGTTATTACAAAAAGCTGAATCAAGTCATTGATTATTCTCAAGGTGTCAATTTTTTACAAGATGGTCCTGATACAGATTTAGTAGAAGCAAGTCGGCAAGCTTGGGAAGATGCTATAGAGGTTGGACAAGGATGGAATTATGGCGGAGAAATTTTACTACAAAAAAATAAAGGCCGAACAACGGGTTGGATAGGTTATACGCTTTCTTGGTCAGATCGACAATTTGATAAGCTCAACTTTGGTGAGAAATTTCCTTATAAATATGATAAAAGACATGATTTTTCTTTGGTAGTGAGTCATCAGTTAAAAGAAAATATAGATCTTAGTGGCAGTTGGGTTTACAGCACTGGCAATGCCATTACCTTGCCTACGGGCGTTTATCCAGTACATCCAGAAATGGATTTTGGAGGCGGTATTATTTCAGTAGCAGATGATTATGAAAAACGAAATGGTTTTAGAAATAAAGCTTATCACCGTTTAGATTTTGGAATTAATTTTAATAAAAATAAAAAATGGGGCGAAAGAACCTGGTCTATCAGTTTGTACAATGCTTACAGTCGCCGCAATCCTTTTTACTTATATTTTGATGGACAGCCAGGCAATTATAAGTTGACGCAAGCCAGTTTATTTCCCATCATACCTTCTATTAGTTACAAATTCAAATTACAATAAAATGATTTCAATTAAAAATATATTCATTTTTATCTCACTAACAATAACTATTTCTTTTATTGCTTGTGAAAAAGAAATTGAAATTCCTTATCCCGACTATACGCCAACTTTAGTTTTAAATGCTTTTATTACGCCTGATAGTTTGTGGGAAGTGTATTTACATGCCAGTCAATCTAAAGTAGCTAATGAACTACCTATTGCTATCGAAACAGCAGAAATAGAAGTTTTTGAAAATGGCCTATCCATTGCTCAATTGGAACATCGAGAAGATACGTATTACGTGAGTAAACCAAACAGTACTTTACCAGCAGTCAATAAAACTTATACCATCAAAGTTCAAGCAGAAGGCTATCCAGCTATTGAGGCAACAACTTCCATTCCAACACCTACACCGATTGATCGAATTTTACTAACAGATTCTGTGGCCATTGATGAGAGTGGAGAATATCTAACCGAACTTCGTATTCGGTTCAAGGATACTCCCAACACTCAAAATTTTTATTATTTAAACCTTGTCAATTTCAGAACCGAACAAAATGATCTTTGGCCAGCTTTTTTTGAATTTGATCAGCCAGCAATTGAATTTAAAACTACTTCTAATAGCGGTTTAAAAAACAAAACATTTTTCTCTGATTTACTCTTTGATGGTCAATTTTATGAGATTGTGGGAACCATTCCAAGCAGGGATTTCATCAATCAAAAAAACAATTTCGATGAATTACGAATTACATTAGCAACCGTCAATGAAACTTATTTTAATTATTTCAAACAATATGAAAAGCAAAATTCTGTTCAAGAAAATCCTTTTGCAGAAGCCGTTTTTATTGATTCTAATGTTCAAAACGGTCTGGGTAATTTTGCTGGAGTCTCTATTGATGTAAAAATAATAGACATATAAAAAGGCGAAAATAACTTCTTAATTCATTAACTCTAACAATCTTATTAATGAGCCCAAATTTATGATTTTATATAATACCATAGAACTGATTAGAAACTTTTACATTGAATTATCAACTAAAAGAGGCGATTCTTTTGTTGTATCTGATGAGTTCAAATTCTGTGTCTTAAAAACTTATCAAAGAGAAAATAAAGGGAGTTTCAAAAATTACCGATGAAGATGACAAAGACTAATTCATTAAAGATGTAAACGAGTGTGTTATCGAAAACCAAGGAAAAAATAAAAATGACAGATAAAACAAAGTATTCAGAAAAAAACATAAGATCACTTAAATGGGATGAAGCCATTCGAACTAGACCAGAGATGTATGTTGGAAAAGTAAATTCAAAAGGATTTATAGAAATGTTTAAAGGCATTTTAAGTTCTACTTTAGTTAATACTAGTTCAGATAGAGTATCTCTTGATTTGTTAGGAGATTTAACAGCAAAATTGAGTTTTTTGAATATTAAGAAACCCATTAAAAATAATTGGAACCAATGGAAGCCTAATCCAATAAATCCATTTGTTATAGAATTCCAAACTTTAAACGCTTTAAGTGAAAAGTTTAGAATTTCATTTACTGATTCAACAAATGAAAAGATTGAAGAACAATATTTTGAAAAGGGGAAATTGATAAGCGGAAAAGAAATACAAGAAATCAACTGTTCAAACCTTTTTATCGAGTTCACTTTAGATGAAAAAATATGGGAATCAGATTTTGTATGGAACGAGATGTTTATTAATCATGAAATTAGAGAATTTGCTTACCTTTATAAAAAAGTAAAGTTCCAAATTAAATACGAAGTTGATGACGAAAAATGTAAAGTATTATATCATTTCAAAAATGGTTTAAGGGACAGAATTGATATTGAGATATTGAAAGGTCTAGGCAATAGTTATTTTGAAACTTCAATAGATGATAAGATTGGAGATTTACAGATTGAAGCTGCATTTGCATTTAGAGAGTATTCTGTAGATGAATCATACTTGAAATCATATGTTAACGACTTTTATACTTCTGAAAATGGCAGTCATGTAGATGGATTACTAAAAGGATTGACTTATGGAGTAATGAAATATTTTCAGAAACATAATTTAACAGATAAATACAAGATTTCAGAAAAAGGAGTGAAAGAAAATCTAACAGCATCAATAAATATAAAATTTGAAACTGCTGTTTTTAGTGGTTGTGTAAAAAATAAGTTGGCAAATTCTGAGATTATTGAGCCAATTGCGAATTATATTTCTGATTTGCTATTTAAAAAAATAGAGGAAGATGAAGACTCAACCAAGAAATTGATACGTAAGTTTGAAATATAGGAAATGGAAGACTGCCGCTAATCGGGTAGCCAACTCCATAGCCGTTAGGCTAAAAAACCTAATTGGTTAATTTTCGTACAATATTGTTATGCGAATAGCAAACTTCAACCAAGAATCTCTATTAAAAATTTACTGAATCATTAGAGCCTTAAAATGATAGAACTCACCAAAAAAACTTACAAATATTGGATTATTTGGGAATTAAGTTTAAATTAAGGCGTAAAAGAGGCTTGGTAGAAAATACAAACCTTACTCAGATGAAAAATATACGCAATATTGCGTGTATTTTAAGTTAGTAACAAGTAACAAATAAAATTTGAAATGAAAAAAATTAAACTACATCAATTTTCTGAATTAGAAGATAAGAAACCTGTTGGGAAACAGGTAAATGGATTAGATTTGGTACTTATCAAGTATGAACAAAATGTATCTGTTCTTTATGGTAGATGTCTTCATAGAGGTGCTCTAATGGCTGATGGTTATGTAGAGGGAGACAATATAATTTGTGGTGTGCATAATTGGGATTATCGGATAGATACAGGTGTGAGCGAATATAATAATAAGGAGGCATTGTATAAATTTTATTCAGAAATTAAAGATGGATATATTTATATTGATGAAGATGAAATCAATGATTATTTAGAAAAACACCCACAGCCATTTAACAGAGATAAATATTTAGGTCAATATGCTGATACAGATCCTGAAAATACAGAGCCTTATACCTCTTATATCAAGGAATTAGCTCAAAATGGATTGAAGAATTGGGGGCATCATGGTCCTTCGGCCTCAATGGGAGTGGACAGAAATACCTTGCCAAAATGGGAAAATATACAGTTTTTACCAGCTCAATTAGCTTATCGTCCACTATTGGATGAAGATGAGGTAAGTACTAAAGTTGTCATTGGCAAAATGGCTGCTAAACCATTAACCCTAGATATTCCATTACTTGTTTCTGATATGAGTTTTGGCGCTTTATCTAAAGAAGCTAAAATAGCCTTATCAATGGGTGCAGAATTGTCAGGAACTGGAATTTGTAGTGGTGAGGGAGGGATGCTACCCGAAGAACAAGCAAACAACTCTCGATATTTTTATGAATTAGCCTCTGGTAAATTTGGCTTTTCTTGGGATAAAGTAATGAAAGCACAAGCCTTTCATTTTAAAGGTGGTCAAGGTGCAAAAACAGGAACAGGTGGACACTTACCTGGTAGTAAAGTAACGAAAGAAATTGCAGAAGTAAGAGGCTTAGAAGTTGGTCAGACAGCTATTTCTCCAGCAGCGTTTCCTGACCTTTTTAGTGCAGAGGATTTTGCAGAATTTGCAAAAGAGGTTAGAACCAAAACAGGAGGCATTCCAATAGGATTTAAAATAGCAGCAAGTCGTATAGAAGCGGATATTGACTTTGCAATTAAAGTAGGAGTAGACTATATTATTCTTGACGGTAGAGGAGGAGCAACAGGTTCTGCACCAACTATACTGAGAGACAATATTAATGTACCTACAATACCTGCACTTGCGAGAGCAAGGAAACATTTAGATAATATAGGAGCTAAAGATATTACCCTAATAATTACTGGTGGACTAAGAGTAGCGGAAGATTTTGCTAAAGCTATGATGCTTGGTGCAGATGCTATTGCGGTTTCCAATTCTGCATTACAAGCTATTGGTTGTTTAGGGATGAGAGCTTGCCACTCCAATAATTGCCCAGTAGGGATTGCAACTCAAAAAAATCATTTGAGACAAAGATTAATTATTGAGGCATCTGCTAAACAATTAAACAATTTCTTTGAAGCTACAAATGAATTAATTAAAGTAGTAGCGAGAGCTTGTGGGCATGATGATATTTCAAAATTTAACCATAATGATCTTTCTACTTTCAATTATGACATTCACAAGCTAACGGGAATAAAGTATGCAGGAATTGGAATAAATAAAGTATAAAAAGCTTGTTGCCAACAAAGGCTAAAACGTTCATAGCCAGTAAAAAAAATGGCTATGAACATTTAGCCAGACCGTTCTAGGCAAGCAGAAGGAAGACCAAATTAACATGGAAGAATTTATTTTTAGAAAGGCATATTAATTGGTAGAAACAACAATATTTCTTATAATGAAACTGATGAAATATATGCTGTGCTAATTAAATTTTGTTTATCATTAAGCAAAAAAACTAAAATGAATACGTTAATTCACCCTGACACTATTAAGATAGATTCATCAATCCTTAATAAGATTGATATTGAATCTAAGTCAATTTATAGAGCCATCACTTTTTGCAAGAAAACATCTTCAAAAGCGTTGTTAGATAGTTTTGTTAATAGTACCAATAGTTTAACACAATTACTCTCTATAAAAAATGCTCAAATGGAAGCTGAAACAGAAGAGGAGTTAAAATTATACCAAAAAAATCTAAACAAAACAATTATTTATGTTGCGAACGAAATAAAAAATGAAATAAACTTGACCTCACAGGTTCAGCTTTTTCAACTATTTAGACTGATTTCTCCCGAATCACATAAACTTCATCCCAACCAATACAGGAGAACATTAGTGCAAATTGGTGCGTTTATTTGCCCAAATCCTGAGAACCTAAATACTCTGGTCAATCAATTATTTTATAATCTCAATCATATTTCTCACCCCTTGGTCAAAGCTATTTATCTCCATCATGAATTGGTTAGAATACACCCTTTTGTCGATGGAAATGGACGAACCTCAAGAATTGCAAAGAATTGGATTTTAATGTTTAATCTCTATCCTCCAATATTTATTAAAGATAAAATTGAGAAAAAAGAATATATCAGTTCGCTCAGTCAAAGCTTTAAAACCCTTGAAAGAAATGATTCTGCTTGGAATGAGAATACAAATTTGTTTTTTAATCAAGAGCTAAAAAGAGTTTCAAATAGCATTCAATATATTCTTGAAGAAATAAGATAGAGAATTGAATAACTGACCATAACAATTTTTATGACGCCATATGCTTTTTTGCCTTTATCGGTAGATTGTTTTTAGCACCAGTAGTAATTTTCTTGTTATATTAAATGAGGATCAATTTAAAAAAAAGAGCGATTCAAAATATGAATTTTAATTTTGTGCATAATCAATATTTTGTGTAAAAAATAAATAAGAAACCTCATTTTTTGACTATCCTTTAAAAAAAAAGCCCAAAGCTTTTAAGATACTAATAAACGGCTTCTCTAGATTTAACAGAAGATCAGAATAGTCTTTCCATAACCGAAATCTATCTACATCTGACCAAAAAAGCTTTGCTAATAGAACTAATAAATAAAGCTAAAAAATGATTTTTAAATTAAAATAATAAAATACTATGAAAGAAAATACGAATCAAAACCTTTCTTCTTATTGTGATTATAATGAAACATTTACAGTCTACGACCAGATAAGACAGCCTTATGGTTTAGAAAATCTCCTTCAAATTTTCAAGGAAAACAAAACTCCATTGAAGGAACAAAAAATCTTAGAAGGAGGATTTGGTACAGGGGCATATATCAATCATTTTACGGGGCTTGTATCGGAAATATATGGGGTAGAAGGTTCGAAACAAGGATTGGAACAGGCACTACGAAAAATGGGAGATAAAGATAATGTCCATTTACAGTTCGGAAATATTCTCCAACTCTCTTTTCCAGAAAATAATTTTGATGCCTATATGGTCAATCAAGTCTTGCATCATCTGGATACTACACCAACTTTTCCTAATCTTACTACTTTTTTGGAAGAGGGTAAAAGAGTGCTTAAACCAGGTGGCGTGTTAACGATCAATACCTCGACCCAAAAACAACTCCATCCAGATACTGGTGTTTATTGGAACTATAAATACATTCCTGAAGCGGCATTTGAGCTACGGTCGCGTTATGTGCCTATTGATGAGTTGTGCGCTCGACTTACGAAATTACAGTTTATAGAAATTAAAGTGATAATTCCGTCAGGAAAAATATTTAACGAGCGGTATTATAATGATCCTTCAATTGCATTAGAGCCTGTTTTTCAAAATGGAGATTCTGTCTATTCTTTTTTAACCACAGAAGAATATGAAAACGGAAATACAATGATAGGAGCAAGTATTGAAGATGGGACAGTCCTTACAGAAATGAAGCGCGCGGCGAAATGTATTGCAGACATCGGAGAGTCTGTAATTGTGTCTGCTCGAAAACCCATTATTTGATGAGATAATAATATCAGCTCATCCAACATTGTGTATGACGGTCATGTTCACTAGATGCGTCACACGTTGCATACACGCATCGTTTGGCGTTATTAGAAAAAAGCAATTCAAGAAAATGAAATTGATTAGAGGAATATTAATATTGTTAATTTGTTGCTCTTGTCAACCAAATAAAAAAGGTGGCGAGATTAAGTATGATAAGCTAAATACAAAAATTGATCGTTTAATATCAAATACTGATTTTAACGGAGTAATAGCAATTGCTAAAGACACTTCATTGATATATTCTAAAGCAATTGGCTTTTCTGATTTCGAAAATAAGAAAAACCTTAAATTGAACGACCAGTTTGTGATTGGTTCAATTAGCAAGCAAATAACAGCAGTTTTAATACTTCGAGAATATGAAAAGGGAACTATTAGGCTTGAAGATAAGATTGCTCAATATTTAAAAGAAATTGAACAAGCTTGGGCAAAAGACATAAGTGTTCATCATTTACTTATGCACACTCATGGAATTATAGAATTGAATCAGCCATTAGAATTTGAACCAGGAACTCAATTTAAATATTCTCAATTGGGATATGAATTATTAGCACAAATACTTCAATCAATTACTAATCAATCTTTCCATGAAATTTCAGAAGAGCTATTTGTGTTGTACGGTTTGAATAATTCCTTTCATCCTAAAAGTAAAGACTATAAAAACCTTGTAAAAGGTTATACAGAAGAGGGAAGTGGAAATTTGATGTTCTCTTCAAATAGCCTATATAATTATGCCGCAGCAGGTTCATTTATATCAAATGCGGAGGATTTAGTTAAATGGAATTATCTGCTTCATTCTAAGCAATTGCTAAAGAAGGAAACATTGGAGTTGATGAAGACAAGATATGCCACTCGGAATCATCCAATTTTTGAAACCATAGAATATGGTTATGGATTGCTTTTCAAAGAAGGAGAGAATAATGTTCAAATTGGTGCTTTAGGATATGCTCCAGGTTTTGTTTCTGCTTCTTATTATTATCCAGAAAGCAAACTGAATTTGATTGTGTTAGAAAACGCTGCAAGAAATTTAAATGACTTTAAAGAAACATTTAAAGTGCATCTAAAACTTATGAGCGAAATAAAGAAAACGAACGTCCAACAATATCTAAAACGGCAATAGTTCCCATATGTTTGCACGATGTGGATGCAAAATCGTTTCTAGTCGCCCAACACCTTTAGCTTTCGCCACATCTTAGTGAACTTGAAATAGTTTATCGCTTCTTGGTTCAAAATGATACTGATATTATGTAAAAATGAATTTTTATCATAAAAAGTGATGTTGGTCTTATTAGCCAGTTACTGTATTTGCATAGGGCCGTTGTGTTTTTTAGAAAAAAACCAAGAAATAGTTGACTAAATAAGCAACAATTTGTATATTTGTATTGATTAAAAGCACTATGAGATGCCCACAATACATATGATTGACTCAATCAAGATCTTGATGTATTTTGATGACCACTCCCCTCCCCATTTTCATGCAGAATATAATGAATATGAAGAGCTGATAGTAATAAAGAGCTTGGAAAGCTGCGGGGGAAAGTTACCAAATAAGCAGAGAAAAAAGGTAATAGAATGGG
>Ga0114956_1002744_pt1 | contig 13787 bp, 10 predicted proteins | sample MaitaG_FD_87304 | JGI IMG/M metagenome (GOLD analysis project Ga0114956, IMG submission 87304) | Marine algal microbial communities from Maine, USA - Maine_Asex2 metaG | ecosystem: Host-associated > Algae > Red algae > Unclassified | place: Maine, USA | collected 2015-01-05 | reverse complement strand
TATAAAAAATGACTTTTATGGTAAGCTTACCATAAAAGTCATTTTAATTTTAACTGCTTCTTTTTTTACAATATTTAGTGCAAATTAGTTCACACTAACTGATGAATTATTAGAAATTACATTTAAATCCATAGTTGGATATGGAATACCAACACCTGCTTTATCAAATTCTTTCTTTACATGCTCTTGCATATAAAAAAATGCATCCCAGTAATGTTCACTTTTTACAAATGGACGAGTCGCTAAATTAACTGAACTATCTCCCAACTCTGCCACCACTACTCCTTGTGAAGGATTATCTAAAATATGTGGACACCTTTTCCCTACTGCTAAAATAATTTCTCTTGCCTTATCTATATCATCACCGTAACCAATTCCAAAAGTCAACTCAACTCCAATCTCTCCTTCTCCTGAAATATTGGTAATTACATTACTTGTCACTACTCCGTTTGGAATGATAATTCTTTTGTTGTCTAACGTTGCTAAAACCGTATTAAATACTTGTACTGCTACAACTGATCCTGTTTGTCCTCCTCCTACTTCAACTAAATCTCCAACTCGGTAAGGTTTAAAAATCAAAATTAATACGCCACTTGCAAAGTGCCCAAGACTTCCTTGCAATGCCATACCTATCGCAAATGCTAATGCTCCAAATATTGCAACAAATGAAGTCGTCTCTACTCCGAACATTCCTGCTACACTTAATAATAACATGACTTTAAGAGCCACACTTACCAATGATCCTAAAAATGGTTGAATCGTTTCGTCCACACCATTTTTATTCATCATTTTTTTGACCGCATTCACAATCATCCCAATAATCCAAAAACCAATAATTAAAGTAAGTATCGCGCCGATTACTCTAGGTGCATAGCCAATTACCATGTCTGAAATTTTTCCAAGATTAAGGTTGTCCATCGTTTTGTAAAATTTTTAGTTAAATTAATAAAGTTAAAAAAAAGTTAATATCTGTTCTTCTGACGGGGCTTTCTCTAAAAAGCCACACTTATAATAACTTTTTAATATTATAAAAATAACCTACATATAATTACTCTTTTCTTTTGCCATCGTAATTACCTAAAATGATTCGCTTCAATTGTAAAAACTAATTACTAATTTTGCGTTTATTTCCTACTAAATTACAACCATCTTAAACTTCAAATAAACACTTTTTTTAAAACTAAGTACCCTGTAACAAAAGTTGTTTGATATTATGAGCTTTGCATTTTATTCAAATAGAGGAACGCACGGAACCTGATAGCCTTAGCTATCAAGGTGAGTACGTGACGAAGAGTTGGATGAAAAGAAATGCTCATAATATTAAAGAATTTCTGTTACAGAGTACTCAGGAATGAGCATTAAATAATGTAGGTTTTTCGGTAGTTTATTTTGTTCTGCATTTTCTTTTAAAAGAAAGAGTATTGTAGATACTATGACTGATCCTGCCTGCTGACCGCAGGAAGGCAGGTTTAATGAAGAAATGAGGGCAAAAGTAACAGCGAAGAACCTATAGTTATTTGATGCTCATTCCTAATTTGTACTATCACTATGACATTTTGTAATTTATTTTCCTAAATAAAATGAACCAATCTAGTTTACATTTAATTTCAAAAAGCATCACATCTCATCAAGAAGCATGAAATAAAAATGGAGACTTTACTAGACTTAGATTTTTCACCCAATTCTAATTATAACAACCATGAAAGAAAAACATATTCGGTTTACAAAATTACTAGTTGCTAACAGAGGAGAGATTGCCATCCGAATTCTTCGAGCCGGTTCAGAGTTGAAATTAAGAACTGTTGCCATATATACTTATGAAGATCGATATTCTTTGCATCGCTATAAAGCTGACGAAGCATATCAAATTGGAGAACAAGATGATCCGCTAAAACCCTATTTGGACATTGAAAAAATAATTCAAGTTGCCAAAAAAAATAATGTTGATGCTATTCATCCTGGCTATGGTTTTTTGTCAGAAAATGTACAATTCGCTCGCCGATGTCGGGAAGAAGGAATTATTTTTATCGGACCAACTCCAGAGGTGATGGATAAATTGGGAGATAAAGTTGCGGCAAAAAAAATAGCTCGTGCCGTCAATGTTCCATTAATTGAAGACAGCAAAAAGAATCTAACTTCCGATGATATCGTCCTAGAAGAAGCTAACCGAATTGGATTTCCTATCATGGTCAAAGCTGCCGCAGGTGGTGGTGGTCGAGGAATGCGAGTGGTCAGAAATGCGAAAACATTATTAAAAGCATTCAACGAAGCGAAAGGTGAAGCAAAAACTGCCTTTGGAGATGATACGATTTTTTTGGAAAAATTTGTCGAAAATCCAAAGCACGTTGAAGTCCAAATTCTAGGAGATCAATATGGAAATATCGTTCATCTTTACGAACGAGATTGCTCTGTCCAACGACGTTTCCAAAAAGTAGTCGAAGTCGCTCCTTGCGTCGATCTCAAACAAACAACCAAAGGTCAACTCTACGAACACGCATTAAAAATCGCTCGACAAGTGGGTTACTCTAATGCTGGAACAGTAGAATTTTTAGTTGATAAAAAAGAAAATATTTACTTCATAGAAGTGAATCCACGTATCCAAGTGGAACATACCATTACCGAAGAAATTACTGGAATCGATATTGTCGCTTCGCAAATTTTTATTGCGATGGGCTACCCTCTTTCTCATCGAACGATTGAAATCACCAAACAAGAAGATGTGCAATGTACTGGTTATGCCATACAGTGCCGAGTTACAACAGAGAACCCAACAGAAGATTTCAAACCTGACTATGGAACACTTGTCGCTTATCGAAGTGCAGGTGGATTTGGAATCCGACTAGATGCAGGAAGTGCTTATGCTGGCGCAAAAATTTCCCCATTTTTTGATTCGATGTTGGTAAAAGTTACTGCCAAAGGTCGCTCACTCAAAGGTGTTTGCGAGCGATTGCAAAGAGCCTTGGCAGAATTTAGAATTCGAGGGGTAAATACGAATATTGGTTTTTTACAAAACCTATTGCGCAACGAAACTTTTCAAAAAGGAGAGGCTCGGGTCAACTTCATCACCGATCATCCTGACTTGATGAACATTCCTCGATTCATGGATCGGGGAACTAAGATGTTGAGCTACCTTTCTGATGTCATCGTTAATGGAAACCGAGATGTAAAATTCGTTGATCCAAATAAAACATTTCGGACACCTATCGTTCCAGCTTTCGATGATGCCATCGCATACCCAAAAGGAACAAAAGATTTACTAGAACAAATTGGTCGAGAGAAATTTGTCAAGTGGGTAAAGAATCGAAAAGAAATTTTATTCACCGATACCACTTTTAGAGATGCACATCAATCACTTTTAGCTACTCGAGTTCGAACGAAAGACTTACTGAATGTTGCCGAAAGTTTTGCACGAAATCATGCACAAAGTGTTTTTAGTATGGAAGTTTGGGGAGGTGCGACGTTTGATGTTTGCATGAGATTTTTGAAAGAAGACCCTTGGGTTCGGTTGGCAAAAATCCGAGAAGCTGTACCTAATATTTTATTGCAAATGTTATTACGAGGTTCAAATGGAGTTGGTTACAAAGCTTATCCTGATAATTTGATTGAAAAATTTATTATCAAATCAGCTGAAACGGGAATCGATGTTTTCCGAATTTTTGATTCCTTGAATTGGTTGGAAAATATGAAATTTTCTATCAAAACAGTTCGGGAAAAAACAAACGCTTTGGCAGAAGCATGTATTTGTTACACAGGCGATATCACCGATCCAAGTCGAACAAAGTACACTTTGGAATACTATGTTGATCTAGCAAAAAAATTAGAAGCCGCAGGTGCACACATGCTTTGCATCAAAGACATGGCAGGTTTACTCAAACCTTATGCAGCTGAACTATTAGTTGCTAGTTTGAGAAAAGCGGTCAAAATTCCGATTCATCTACACACACATGATACCTCTTCGATTCAATCAACCACTTATTTAAAAGCCATCGAATCGAAAGTTGATATTGTAGATGTGGCACTAAGTTCAATTGCAGGTTTAACTTCTCAACCGAGTTTTAATTCTATCGTTGCGATGCTCGAAGGACAACCTCGTCAAAATATTATTGACCTCAATTCCTTACAACAATATTCAGACTATTGGGAAACGGTTCGGGAATATTATTATCCATTTGAAACAGAACTCAAAGGTGGAACGGCAGATGTTTATGAACATGAAATTCCTGGTGGACAATATTCTAACCTTCGCCCACAAGCTCGTGGACTCGGATTGGAAGATCAATTTGAAACGATTAAGAAAAATTACAGAATTGTAAATGACTTGTTAGGAGACATCGTAAAAGTTACGCCTTCGTCAAAAGTAGTTGGCGACATGGCGATGTTTATGACTGCCAATAAATTGACGAAAGAAGATATTTTGGAACGAGGAGAAACTTTAGCATTTCCAGATAGTTTAAAATCTTTGATGCGTGGCGACCTTGGACAAACGAAAGGTGGTTTTCCAAAAAAATTCCAAAAGATAGTTTTACGAGAGGAGAAACCATTTCGCAATCGACCGAATGCGCATTTGAAAGCAGTTAATTTTAAAAAAGAATATGCCGCTTTTCAAGCCAAATTTGGTGCGTATGTCAATGAATTAGATTTCCTTTCTTATCAATTGTATCCAAAAGTTTTTGAAGATTACCATGCTTTTTCATTGAAATATGGAACCGTTCGACATTTGCCAACACCTGCATTTTTTTATGGTCTAAATCAAAATGAAGAAACGCTCGTCAGTATCGAATCTGGTAAAAATCTTTTGGTTCAATTCCTCAGTAAAAGTGAACCGAACGAAGCTGGAATGCGAGAAGTTGCTTTTCGATTAAATGGTCAAACTCGGACTATTTTGGTAAAAGATAAATCTATCAAAAGCGAAATTACCATTCATCTAAAAGCGCAAAAAGAAAATGAAATTGGCGCACCCCTCCAAGGAAGTCTTTCAAAGATATTAGTAAAAGAAGGTCAGAAGGTAGAAGTAAATACGCCCTTATTTATTATCGAAGCAATGAAAATGGAAAGCACGATTACTTCGCCAATAAAAGGAAAAGTGAGCAAAATTCATATCAAAGAAAAATCTATGTTGGAACAAGATGATATGGTCATTGAGTTGGAATAACGTAAAATGACTCTCCGAGTCATAAAAGATTCAGAGAATCTTCCAACGAAAAAACCGCAATGAGTATATTACCCATTGCGGTTTTCTTTTTTCCCAAAAAGGATATTCATCCCAAAGAATTATACCATGGTGTTAACCATTCACCGTTAACAATTAACCATTAAAAAACTTATCTTTTTGAAGAAACAGTTGGACATCGAAGACTTCCAAAATAATATACGATTCCCGCTCCAAAAAAAACATAAGAATCATTTGCTTTACTATTGCCACGTTGTCTTCCTTCTTGTCCAATTTTCACTTCAGTAATTGATCGGTCTGCCAGAGCAACTGCCACATCTCCACGCAATGCTTCCAAGTCTCCAGTATCAGTATAAACTCCACTCACATCATCCAAATAATCTGTAAATAATCGTCGAGCAGAAAATTCAACATTGATACTCCACTCATAATTTATATCATATTTCAACCCAATTCCATAAACCAGACCACCTTGCGTCGCATAATATTCTTCTCCTCGAAATTGTCCTTCCGTACCCAACGTTCGCAAATCTACCATCTCACCATTGTACTCCGTTTGTGGATTAAAATTAAAAACATTAAAACCTGCAAAAAGATAAGGAGTGAAATTTTCATCTTTACTCCCATGTACATATGGTAAAAAATTAAACTCAAATTGCATCGCTCCATCAAAAATTCTTGACTCAAAATTTAAGTTTCGCTCTTGCTCAAATGTGTTTTTTGAGTTAGCATCATCGGCTGCAATTTTGCCATAATTAGCTGACATTTTCAAACAAAGCCGAGTATTGAAATTATATCTTGCAATCACTCCAGCCGCCAAGCCAGGTTTGTCTACTCTAAATTCAGTATTCAAATCTCCGTAATAATGAGTTGCTCCAACCCATCCTCCCAATTCCCAACCTTGTTGAGCATTAGCAAAAAAGACACAAATAATAAAGGTGAGTGTAAATAGTAATTTTTTCACGTTAAAATAATTTTAAGATCGTTCGTGGAATTTCTCCAAAAATTGGAGTTGTTCTTTTTTATAAATTATATTTGCAATTACAATGCCTTGTATGTTTAGACATTCAAATTTTCCGCAAAGTTAATTTAAAACGTGGAATTTCCCTTTTGTGTTATTCAAAAGAATAATTTAATTAGGAGTTAGATTTCAGGTCGCCCGTACGAGTTGTCAGGAGTCAGGAGCTTTTTGTTTTTCTCAAAATATCATTTCATTTACTCTTATTTCAAAATTGTGGGAAGCATAAAAAGCCCCTGACTCCTGACCGAGAGCGCAGCAACCAACCTGACCGCCTGACTCCTTCTCTACCCTTGAATTAAAAATATTGCAGGTCGTTTATGCAAATTCGGTAGCTTCATTTTCCGCCAATCTTTTATCTTTTTTGTCAGAATAAATTCCGTTTCTAAAGAAATATCTGCTGCCACGCAAAGACGAGTTTCAGCAGACAAAACTCTAAATGCTTCTTCCAACATCCCCATATTTCGATAAGGTGTTTCGATAAAAATTTGAGTCTGTCGATGCTTCCTAGAAAGTTGTTCTAAGCGAGTTAAATCTTTCGCCAACTCAGGTTTTTTCGCAGATAAATATCCTTGAAAACTAAACCCTTGTCCATTCATTCCCGATGCCATCAAAGCCAACAAAATCGAAGATGGCCCAACAAATGGAATGACTTCAATTCCTTTTTCATGCGCCATTTTCACAATTTCTGCACCTGGATCAGCTACTCCAGGACAACCTGCTTCGGAGAGTAATCCCATGTCATTTCCTTTTTCTGCTGGCTGCAAAAAAGTAGTAATTTCCTCGGGCGTAGTTCGCTTATTTAATTCAAAAAAAGTGAGGTCGGCGAAGGCTTTTTTAGGCTCAGTCGTTTTGATAAATGCACGGGCAGTCTTCGCTCTTTCTGCAATAAAAAAGTCCAAATCATGGAGTTTTTCAATGACGTAAGGAGGAATGGTGTGCACCGCATTTTCGCCCAGCGGAGTGGGAATTAAGTAGAGTTTTCCTTTTGACAAAATTAACAAGTTTTAATTCTAAAAAATCCTTTGTGTCCTGAGTCACAATGAAAAATAAATCGTAACTATTCAATTGACCACAAAGAGTTTTATCCAACAGTTTCTATTTTTTGCAAAATAGGAAGATGTATGGAATTTGCCTCCTTTTTAGTTATTTTTGTAAAAACAGTTTTAAAAAAGTACTTATGAATAATGCTGAAAAAAGTGACATTAAATTATTTTCCATTGCCGAGTATTTAGAACTTGAAGAAAAATCTTTGGAGAAAAATGAATACCAAAATGGCAAAATTGTGGCAATGTCTGGTGGGTCACTTGCACATGCAATCTTAGCTAATAGAATAGGAAGGCTTGTAGAAAATGGAATTGATGCAAATAAACAAGATTGCGTTGCTGGAAACAGCGATTTAAAAATTTTCATTGAAAAAGCCAACCGCTTTGTTTATCCTGATGTAACTGTACTTTGCGCCGATGCAGCTTATCATAAAAATGATAAAAATGCGATTACCAATCCAATTATAATTATCGAAGTCCTTTCTGATTCTACTGAAAAATATGACCGAGGTGAAAAATTTAGACTGTATTCTTCTCTTCCTTCTTTCAAAGAATATATTTTAATTGACCAACATCAACCAATTGTAGATACTCTCTTTAGAGCAGATGCTACTTATTGGAAAACGCAAACAACCATCGGTTTAGATAAATCTTTTCCAATCCATACTTTAGGTTTCGAAATCAACATGAGTGACCTTTACAAAAAAGTTCCTAATCTTAAAAGTCCACAAATCAACCTCGACTTTTAAACATTTTATCCACATTTATTTTAAATTTTTCTTGGTAAAAAAGAACTATTTTTAACTATTACCTACCCTTCTAATCGTATCTTTGTGCTTCTAAAAAAAGATAAACCTGCAATATGTCTGCAACTTCATATACTATCAATCTTCCTCAATTTGTTGGTCCATTCGACCTACTCCTTTTCTTCATCGAAAGGGATGAATTGGATATCAATGATATTCCGATTTCGACCGTAACCAAAGATTTTTTGGAATATATCAAAGCGATGGAAGCATTGAATATTGACTTGGCAAGTGAGTTTATTTTAGTTGCGGCAACCTTGATGCGAATCAAAGCAAAAATGTTGATTCCTCGAAAAGAGATAGACGATGAAGGAAATGAAATTGATCCAAGAGATGAATTAGTTGCTCGGTTGATGGAGTACAAACGATATAAAAGTGTACTCGAAGATTTGCGATTGATGGAGTCAGAACGCTCTGTAAAATTTGATCGTGGAAATGTGGAAAGAGAGTTAAAGTCATTGGCTAATATCGCTTTGGTCGATATTGAATTGGAACAATTGTCTTTGTATCATTTGATGAAGACTTTCCAACGGGTCTTGGATAAAATGGAAGATCGAAAAAAGAAAGTCGTTCACCAAGTTTATAATTTCAGTCACTCTATTCAAGGTCAACAGATTTTTATTTTAAAAAATTTAAAGAAAGGAGAACAGACGAGTTTTGAAAGTTTGTTTGGAGCTTGTAAAAATCGAATGCATGCCATTATCACTTTCCTCGCCTTGCTTGAATTATTGAATTTACAGACCATCAAAATAGTGAATGGAATCGGCATGAATAATTTTTGGTTGACACCTTATGATGAAGAGGAATATAATAAAATGCCAGATGTCAATAATGAGGAAGAATAACACGTAGTGGTCTGTTTCAGCAGACCTGAAAAATAAAAAACACATAGCTTTTAAGATTGGGAAAAGATCATTGCGGTCTTTTTTTGGGATCTGCTGAAGCAGACCGCTACGTGCGATATGCGCTACATACCTAATAACAATCGCACCGTTTCTAAAACTCCTTCTCCTCTTTTTTTATCAAAACCTTCATCTTTATTTTTTTTCTTCGAAGATTTTATTTGTCCTCTTTTTGCCAACTCCAACATCTTCTCTTTCTCAGGTGCAGAAAATTCAGCAAAAGTTCTTCGCAATAATGGAATCAAATTTTGAAAAGTCAGGAAATTCATTTCATCAATCCATTGATCCAAAATATTCCACAAATCCATATTGTGAATCAATAACAAACCACTTCCATGCAAAAATCCTTCTAACCAATTTGCCGCACTCGTCGTATCATTCCCTACCGAAAGCATCAAATACATTTCATTGGCAACATCTGGAATTGTGATTATTTTTTTGTCAAAAAGCATCCGCAAGCAACCACCTTTTAACAATGTATTTACATTTTGCAAACGAGTGATTTGATCGAGTGCTTTATTCCAACTTTCTAAATGTTCGTCATCGTCCATCAAACTAATTGAATGATTCGTATCTAATATTTTTTCAAATAAATCTTTTGTAAAATCCTCATTTACGCCCACACAAGCATTCGGCAACAACACACAAATCCGAGGAATCATTTCATTAATCACTCGCTCCAAACTACTCACATCCAACTTCCGAGTACTTCCATATCTGATCGCATAAATCAAGGGTCGCAATGCCATCATTAATTTTTCTACATCAGTTGTCAAAGCAGAAAGGTCTCGCAATCGCTTCACCAAATTCGGAATTGCATCAGTCAAATCTGCTTTCAGCGAAGTCTCTCCAACTCTGTCAACTCGGGCAAGTTTTCAATTTCTGTCGTTTTCTTTTTGACAAAATTAACGCTTGCTTCGTAAACGGTATTTCCCCACATGCCTGCGCTGATAATGTTCAAAGCATAATCTGGTTTCCAAACCAACTTCCATATTTCTTTAAATTGACCTTTCGAAAACTTAGAAACTTTTTTAGCTTGTCCCCATTTTATTCCTAGTAAATCTAAGCGATGCAACAGGTGACTTGCTCGCAAATTACTCTCCGTTCGCAAGTCCAATTCTTTGATAATTTCATCGGTTGAATTTCGCTCTTTGGTCAGTCGTGCAGACTTTACACTTTTATCAAAATCTTGTTGCAAGGGAATTACTGGAATCTCGGGCGGCACTTGTCCCATCACATCGCCGATAATTAATTTACTTTGGATGAGTTCCATTTGTGCTTCATGACCTTCACAAAAAATCGAAGTGGCTGCTTCGTACATTTCTCGAATTCCAGCAATTGGCAACTGCCGAATTGAAGCCAACGTATCTGCTAATCGAACTGCTTCGATCACATGTGCCGACGAAGCATCCATATCTTTTTCTCTAAAAAGTCGAGCCACTTTTGTCATCCAACGTACGCCAACTTCTTTTCGATTTTGATATAATAATTTATACCAAGCTGGAGAAATTACTCCTGCGCCGTAGCCATTTTGAGTCGAAAGTCGATTGTACGACCAAGGCACCCAAGTGCTTTTTGTTTTTACTTTTTTAATTCCTTTGAGTAATTTTTTATCGTCGCTCGCCTTGTATTTAGCTAAATCCTCGAGGACTGGCGAATGCCATGCACCACAAATTACTGCGATATTTTGGTAGCCATCTTTGATTGCTTTTCGCATCGTCTCTCGCATAAATGCTTCTCGTCGTTTTTCCATCGGAGGATCAGGACGTTTTATCTCGTCTCGTAGCAATCGCATGATTTGGATGATGCTGGGAAAAATCTCATCTGGATTTTCTCGCTCCTCAAAAGTTACTTCCCACCATCTTTCACTATCTGAGTAACCTGCAATTTCTGCCATGTAGCCGAGTGGATCTTTTTGGAGCTTATCATCTTCGGTAGCATTTTTTGCTTGGTCAGTTTCTTCTTCTCCGAAAAGTTGAAATGGATTTTCGGCTTCTTGTTTTTTTATTCCTAAAACTACTTCGTGGGGCAAGTCCATAAATTGGACAACAATATTTTTTTCTAAACCATATTTTATTGCTTGCCACTCTGGCGAAAATTCTGCGAAGGGAGAATAAATGGCTTGGGAAAAATCTTTTGGGTTATAGGTCAATAATGCAACGGGTGGTTGCATTCCAGGGTTAGTAACATGTTGTAACAATGCTTCTGCATCTTTGACTCCTTCGATGAGAAGGCAATCAGGTTCGAGATTTTGGAGTGCTCGAAGGAGGCTTTTAGTGGAGCCTGGGCCGTGGTGGCGGATGCCGAAAATTGTTATCATAGTAAGTCGGTTTTCCAAAACCGATTGTGATTGTTTAATTTTTTAACTAAAAAAAAATCTTAGAGTAAAATTCCACTTAGCTTCTCTATTATTTGATTAGGATACTTTCTTGTATTTGACTTAATAGAAAAATTAACATTTTTTTCACGAGCGTTTATAGAAAAGTAATTTTGCCTGCCACTTTCTGATTTGGAAAATAATGCTTCATCAAAAGGAGAACTAACTTTATGTCCGATCACCCCCCCTAGAATCAATGGCTTAGATCCAAACATAATTTTTTTCACTTTATTCATTGAACCTTCAGCAGAAATAATCAAACTGAAATAATCTCCATTTTCTCCTTTTAAATAAAATTCTGAACAATCACCAAACCTACATTCTGTAAATTTTACTTGAAGGTCTTCTCCATAAAATTCTTTTAAACTTAACTCTATTTCAGTTATCGTCTTTTGATTATATAAATACAATGTATTGTACAACACAAAAGAAAGAGAAATCAAAAAAGATAGAAGTAATATTTTATTTTTCATCTTTATCAATTTGCTCTACTAACAGTCCCTTCTGTTCAGCTACTTTCTCAATATGCTCATCTAAAAGATTAAATCTAAAAGCAATAAGTGTTTTCCTCAATTCTTCTAATTGATTATCTGTTAATCCTTGTGAAAACAATTTTAAGATTTCTACTTGTGTAGAATTGAATGGCGTTTGCAATGAATTTTCCATAAAATTTAAGATTTTTTAACTTAAATAAAGATACATATTCTTTAAGGTTTTTTCAAAATATCTTATCGTTTTGGTTTACGCTTATAAATTATTCATTTGACTCAATATCATTTTTTCGTTTTTCAAACGAATAAACTTGATACGTTCATAGGTTTTTTTATTAAAAAATAAACTAGTCTGATAAGAAAAGGTGTTCCTAAAATTTAGAAACACCTTTTCATTTTATCTATTTATTTTTCCCAAAAACTACACAATCTCCAAAGGCATCGACCGCAACCGCTGCCCTGTCAATCTAAAAACTGCATTCGCAATCGCTGCCGCAATCGGGCCCAAAGGTGGTTCACCAACTGCACCTGGCGCATCCGCATTTTCCAAAATCACTACATCAATTTCTTTTGGTGCATCTCGCATCAAAGCCATTTTATACGGCCCATAAATAGTTGGTGATAATTGATTGTCTTTCACTTCCATTTTTTCAAACATGGCAGCACTCATTCCCATGATGATACTTCCTTCGCATTGCGCTCGGATTTGATCTGGATTGATCGCAACTCCTGGGTCGATGGAACAAGTTACTTTATGCACTTTGATTTTTTTATCTTCAACCGAAACTTCGACGACGTGAGCGCAAGGTGTATTTGCATCGATAGAACAAGCAAAACCCATCGCTCGACCATTCCCTAATTTTCCATCTTTCCAAGTTGCTTTGTCCCGAGCTGCTTCGATGACTTTTTTGAGTCGAGTTCCTTTTTTGTCATCATTGATTTGATCTAATCGAAATTGGATTGGATCTTTTTTAGCGGTGATCGCCAACTCATCCATAAAACTTTCAATCGCAAACGTATTCGCAAGCAGTCCTAAACTTCGCCACCAGCTCGTCGCAAAAGGTAAATCTACTTTCCAAGAAATAGCTTGATAGTTTGGAATTTTTGAATAATTAATCATTCCTCCTCGCCATGCGCCAAGGTCTGCTCCCATAATTGATTCAGCTCCTGGAGGCAACATTGGCGAACCAAAAGCAACTGCTCCACTCGAAACATTGTGCTCAATTGCTTCTATCATTCCATTACTTTTTAATTTCGCTTTGAGTATATGATGTGTCGGTGGACGGAAGGTATCATTTTGAAATTCTTCTTTTCGATCAAAAAAACATTTGACAGGTTTGCCAACTGCTTTCGATAAAAGTGCGGTTTGTATTCCATTCGGCGTATGCAATCTTCTTCCAAATCCTCCTCCTAAAAATGTGGGAATTATATTTACATTTTCAACATCGAAACCTAGTCTTTCTGCAATTTCACTTCGAGTAATCATCACGACTTGTGTGGACATCATTACTGTTGCTTTTCCATCTTCAATATGCGCAACTGCTCCGTTGGGTTCAAGTTGTGCATGCGCTCCGATTGGACTATGGTATTCGGAAGTGATGGTTTTTTCATCATCAAAATCTGGGCTGCCTTCTTTTTGAATAGTGTAGGCTATTCCTTTTCCCACTTTTATAATTTCTTCAATATCTGAATTCTGCCATGCTTTATTTAGTTTCCATTTTGCTTTGATGGCTTTTTTTGCATTGCGAGCTTCGGTGATAGAAGTGGCAACTACACCTACAAAATCTTTTTCTTTTACAATCTTAATTACGCCTGGCATTTTCTCCGCTTCGGAAGTATCTGCACTCACATAAGTGGCATCAATCTGGGATGGACGAACTATATCTCCATACAACATACCAGGCATCGAAGCATCCATTCCAAAAATTGGCGTGCCGATTACTTTGTCTTTTAGATCTACACGAGGGATGGGTTTTC
>Ga0114956_1002740_pt1 | contig 13797 bp, 9 predicted proteins | sample MaitaG_FD_87304 | JGI IMG/M metagenome (GOLD analysis project Ga0114956, IMG submission 87304) | Marine algal microbial communities from Maine, USA - Maine_Asex2 metaG | ecosystem: Host-associated > Algae > Red algae > Unclassified | place: Maine, USA | collected 2015-01-05 | reverse complement strand
ACGGCGAATCGAAACTGGCCCGTTTGTTCGCGAGTGAGGTTCAACGAAGAAAGAACGAGTACGGCATCGGCTTAAGCAGCTGGGGACAGCGGCTTTACTATCGATAGTACAGTCGCTGTCTCAGCTACTGAAGCCCCTCGATTAAACAAACACAACACACCGGTCTTGAACAAAATTCGTTAAGGGCGAATCAAAACTGGCCCGCGAGCTCGCCAATGACCTTCACCGGTAGAAGAACGGGTACGGCATCGGCTAAAGCAGCTGGGGACAGCGGCTTTACTATCGATAGTACAGTCGCTGTCTCAATCACAGATGCACTTCGAATAAATAATCGCAACACTCTAGGCCGGAACTAGCCGAATTTAACCTGGAAGCATAACTCGCTATTTACCAACGACGTAACCAACCAAATTGTCATCGACGTTGGCAGAAGAATATTTAGATCCAACGAACGTCTATCTCGAGCCCCTGAACTAATCCAAAATCGTCATAAGTACACGGTTGGTCTGCGTCTCCGCAGGGATTATCCGAGGCTGCGGCGGTTTTCTGGTCTACGAGCAACATGCTTGTGTGACCTTCTTGCCGTTGCTCAAGTTCCACCAATTGCTCAGCGAGTTCAGCACCGAAAGCTTGGTGCCGATCATCATTAAAGCGAAGCGTCAGATCAAAACGAGAAATGGCAAAATATGTTACAGGACGGGCGAAAAAGCGATTGGTCATAAGAGTCTCCGATTAAATTTTGGAGACAGTCCCTGTCGGTAGGTCTTGCAATCTTTGCATGACAACTAAACACCGCGTGCTGGTGTTCGATTCGCATTCTTACACAGATGAGAATAAAACGCATCACCAATATTCAGTCGCCGTTCGTTGACGACAGCACGCCAGAATGACACTTTGGTGATTAAACGGGCATGAAAAAAGACCGAAGCAATTTGCCTCGGTCTTTCCAACTCTTTTAAGACTTCTTATTCAGGATGCGAATCTCGATGAGCATTGCGTTGAACCGTCATTCAACGGCCGGTTTCAGGCCGCGTCCAATCATGCCTGAACTAGATTCACTGCTGTTTTTATTTGGCAGCTTCAAAACGCTTTGCGACGGCATCCCAATCGACTACGTTGAAGAACGCTTCGATGTAATCAGGCCTTCTGTTTTGATAGTTTAAGTAGTAGGCGTGCTCCCAAACGTCTAAACCGACGATAGGTGTGCGACCTTTCATCAGTGGATTGTCTTGATTGGCTGTGCTTTCGACGACTAATTTTCCGCCGTCAACGCTCAGCCATGCCCAGCCACTGCCAAAACGCGTCGCGGCTGCTTTAGAGAATTCTTCTTTGAACTTATCGTAGCTTCCGAACGTGCTGTCGATCGCTTCGCCGAGCGCGCCGGAAGGAGCCCCGCCGCCGCTGCCGCTTAGAATCGACCAGAACAAAGAGTGGTTAGCATGTCCGCCACCGTTATTTTGAACGGCCGTCTTTTTATCTGCTGGAACAGAACCCAAGTCAGCGATGACTTCTTCGATAGGTTTGTCAGCCATCGGAGTGCCTTCTAAGGCCGCGTTCACTTTGGTGACGTATCCGTTGTGATGTTTCGAGTGATGAATCTCCATCGTCTTGGCATCGATATGCGGCTCAAGGGCATCGTATGCGAACGGTAATTCGGGAAGGCTGTAAGCCATAATTGTTAGTACCTTTTCTTAGAAATTACAAAATTGACAGTGCAAAAACTGCCTTTATCTTTCCTAATAAGTTACCTCAATCACGGTAATATGACAATCACCACGTCGGGAGTTTGCCCCCGTCGCCGGCGACGTTCTGGCAGCCATCGGCAAAAGATAAACGGCCAAGAATGAGAATTCCTGACCGTTTTAGATGCTTCGAGCGATTGACGCGGCGTCGGATTTTTTGTGTCACGTTGACCGAATTTGACTATCGTTTCTATTTCCTCGAACGTCCTCAGTCGCCATTTTAATGGAAAGATGAGAGGCTTCGTCGTTGATCATGAGATAGCTTCTGAGATCGCTGAGTAGATACGGAGCGACGTCGGTGTGATTGGTCGAGAACCACTTCTTTTTGCGTCCCGGGAAGATCGTGACGCGAATGAAGGTCTTCTTACAAGTTCGCCCGTTCACGCTGTCTTCACCTTCTTTGAATTCGATATTCATTGTGAAGCTACCTTTGCGGCTGTAGTCGGTCGGATCTTCAAAGTCTACTTCCATCGACAAGAACTCCTGATCAACCCGCTGCAGCCAAGCGTCTTTTTCGATGATGAATCCTCTCAGCTTTTCGACCAAGACAGGGACCGGTGTGGCGGTCTTAAATTCTTCGCAGATCAATGAGGTATGTTCGCGGCGCTGCTGACGCCACTGCATGCCTGAAAGAGATTCCGCATCCGTGAAATTTACGTCGCGGGGCGCCTCACGTTGATCCGCAATGACAACTCGATTACGTCCGGTCTCCTTCGCCCTTAGCAACGCAGTGTCAGCTCGCACAAAGAACTCCATCGCCGTATCGCCTTGACGCAGTTCAGAGACTCCAAAACTGGCTGAGATGGATTTCCCGTCCAGCATTTTTTGCGGAGTTTTAAACAGACCCATTCGAATCTGCTCAGCGCGCTGCAATGCGGAATTGGTGTCACAATCAGCACACAAAATCACGAACTCTTCGCCACCGTAACGCGCCACCAAATCCTGGGAGCGCACGTATTTCTTCAGCATCTCAGCAAACGCGACTAACGCTTGGTCACCGATGGTATGCCCGAAGTTGTCGTTAATAGATTTAAAGAAGTCGATATCACAGATGATGATCGAGCAGTTGAAGGATTCTGATTGATTGAAGGCTCGCACATATTCTTCGAGCACACGCTCAAATTCAGCTCGATTAGCTACTTGTGTCAGTGGGTCCAACACAGAAAATTCGTAAAGATCTTTCAACTGACGCTGCAGGTCAATCTCTGCCGAGTGATCGTCGAAGACAAGGATGGCTCCGTTGACGTAGCGCTGTTCGTCAATGACCGGGGCGATCGTGACTTCAATTTTCACTTCCTGGTTGGCTGCATTGAGCATCCGGTAGTCCGACGTTACGGTTTGCATCGTCTCTAAACACTGGACCAGCGGACACTGATCCAACGAGACGCCGGTTCCATCATCGAAACGCAGATTAATCGTCTGAGGATAAAGCGGACGATCCATGACGGCTTCGGAGATAATGCCCGTCATCGTCTCAGCACTTCTGCTCCACAATTGGACTCGGCGTTGATGATCCACAAAGACGACACCGCTGCGCAAGTTGCGTAGTAAATTGTGATTAAACAATTCCATAGGGAACGGCCGACGTTGAGCTGACCCGTCCTCGTTGACCTTGTCGACGATCGGCTTACCGGCGAGCTTTTCCTGTTGCTGAACTTCACCTGCGGCAGCAGGACTTCGTTGCTGTTGAAGATCTGCATTAAGTGGCTGTGCCGGGGGCTGTGCCGGGGGTTGTGCGGAGAGGTCCTCAAGGACTGTTTGCTGAGACTCATCAGAATCTGGCGTTTTGCTGTCCAACCCATAAGGACGAGCCGGTGTGTCGGGCCCATCGACGAGGGCTTTGGCACGTTCGGCCTTAATTCGCTGCGCCTGTTGCATCGCCGCCAACCGCGCGTCTTCTACTTCTTCGTTCTCCGCTTCGTTTTCCTCAAACGGCCGCTGCACCGATTGCGGCGTACCTTGCTGTGGTGCGATTTGCTGTGGTGTGGTTTGCTGTGGTGCGGTTTGTTGTGGTGCGGTTTGCTGAACTGTCGGCGGCACATTCATTGTTGGGGCACGATTCTCCGGAGCAGATGGGCCAAGCAGGTCTTGGGCTTGACTGACATCGGCTGTCGGCGACGTAGGAAGCTGGCCCGAGGGGCTGAAGCCTCCAGAGAATCCACCGGTCACCATCGGCGCACTTGGCAGCGCACTTGCTGAAGGTGAGTTCTGGAAAGAGCCGTTATCAGCGGGCACACTCTGCTCCGCTGTTGGCATCGGGGCATTGGTTCCGCTGGCGCGGCCCGGCTGAGTTTGATGAAACGAAATTTCTTGATGGAGGTCCAAAGCGTTAGCCGAGGCTCCTCCGGACCGTCCTTCGCCTTGCTCTGCGACGTTTTGATCACGGGGCACAGGTGATGGAGCTTCCCTTAACGGCGACTGCGGAGCAGAAGCTTGCGGTGGCTGCTGCTGATTATTTTCCGACGGGCTCTGGCTGGCTGGCAGTGAAGACAAAGCGCCCATCCCAGCGGTCGCCAACCCTGCAGACAATCCTGCCGTCCCGGTCAACCGTCGGGGCTCGCGTGGTTGCGTCGCTTCTGGTACTTCCGGTGCTGCTTCCGCCGGCACTTGCTGAACGGGTTCTGTTGCGGGCTCAAACACCGGTTGCTGCGGCGGCGTTGGTGCGAATGCCTGCGGCGACAATGATGGTTCAGCGTTATTATTGCCCACCGCGGATTCTTGGGCAGGTGCGGAATGTTCATTCGATTCAAGCGGTTCCGACGATTGAAGTTCGGCAGCTACGAATTCAGCCGGCTGCATCGGTTGCTGAAACGAATCAATCGTTGAATGAGAAACTACAGGCGTCTCAACATCAGGCGATACGTACGTTTGATCAGCTTCAAATGCTTGGGATTCTACGGGGTAAGTCTCAGGGGCAATTTCAGAAACAATATCGGGGACCAGCATGGGGCTGGGAGGCGTAGGATTCTGTGAATCTACAACCCGTTGGCGCTCATCCTCTTCGGCTTGTCGGAAGAACGAATCCATATTGTTCCGCACCGGAGGCGTTGGATCTACGGGTGCAACGTGTCCCGAAAATCGGCTTTGAAGTTCCGCCGGCGGAGCACTTTCTTCGTTTTGGTCAATATCTTTACGTGGATTCTGCACCTGCGAAAGATAAGCCTGAGACTCCAATTGTCGTGCAATTGGCATTGGCTGAGAGGTGGGGGAAAATGAACTGTTTGTGTCAAAATTCTGATTCGACATAGTCGTCAACCGGTTCTTTATATGTTTCAAAATGTATCAAAGCCGACAAAATCCGTGTAGTCAGCTAGGGGGGAATCCTTAACAGAGTGTATATTTTGAATAACACGCTGAGAGATTTTCATGGTAAACATTGAGTCCGATGCAAAAAATCTTAACGCTTGTATCAATCGTTCGGGCTGTTAGATTTCGAAAAAAAATCTTCAATTTTGGTCGTGGCTGTTCATGCGGATTTATTCAATTTTGAAGGGCTCACAACACAACGTCGCCGTCAAAAAATCTGTATCCATGTTTGCGATCTTGGACGCTAAAACGTTCGGGCCGTGTTCTGTTTTTCTTCTAATTTCGCGTGCTCCCCCACCGTAGAAACGCAGACCCAAACGGCCTTCGCTGGAGGCAGACCCAATCAGGTCGACATCCCTTCTGTGTTTCTGCTGAGATCGCACCTCCGACTGCTAATTCAACGCAATATTATCTAGGTCGGCCAGAACACGCGATTGGCGAAAAGGAAAACCATAGCCAGCGGTTGCAGGCTGAAAGTGCTGGCATTTCGTTGACTTGCTGTCACGTTTGTCTGACGATTGTTCGACTGATTAAAGCTACGCTTGTTTACTTAATCGATTCATTCAATTCAGACCAACTTCAGCGCCGATAAGAATTGAGTCCGCAATTACCTTCTTATCTTTTGCAAAGCAGCATGATTAACCGACGCAATGACCGCCGACGTCGATTAATGAGCGAAGAATACGTTTCGACGTTCGTTGAAGCTGACGATTCCGACATCCCTGAAAGCTCCGCCGTAGATAAAACCGAACCATCAAAGCGCGCTTATGCGTTTGGCGCTAACCGGCGTAGCCAATTGAAAACGACCGACCTCTTTCCGAAAAAGCTGTGGGTGATTGCGCTTTGTGGTTTGATTCTGTTGGGACTTGTGGCGGGTTTGAATGTGCTCAACGCTTACGCTCCTGACTGGCGTCCCTACATTGGTGAAGGCAGCGTTCGAGCCATTGCGCTGTCCGGTCCAGGCACGTTGGCAAGTTGGATGCTTTCGATGATGTTGCTGCTGACGGGTTTGGCTAGCGCCCAGATTTTTGCGTTGCGGCAACATCGCTGCGACGACTATGGAGGCACGTACCGAATCTGGTTGATCGTGCCGCCGATCTTTTTGGTCGCCAGCATTGCCTCAATCGTAGATTTTGAATCGATCATTTTTCACTTGGGCGCGCTGGCCCAACTATCGTCAGCGACGAACGAGTCCTTGATTCCGATGACGATTAAACTATCCCTTTTAGCGCTGATTATGGTGCGGATGCTGTTCGAAATCCGGGATTCAAAAGCGGCGTTTTCGATGTTGGTGGTGGCTTGGCTGGCGATTGCTGTTTCGACGGTGCTCAACACGCAGTGGGCTGAAAACAGAATCGCTTCGCAAGAGTTGGCGATGGCGTATCCCAACGCAACATTAGTCGCCGCAATTGCTCTTATGCTCTCGCATCTATTGTACGTTCGATTTGTCTACCTTCATGCTCACGGTGCCATCGCGGTGAAAAAACGATCGACCCCAAAGGGGAAGGCGAAAGTCAAACCAACCAGAAGGGCCAAGGCAACGAAAGCGAAACAGGCTGTGAGCGCGCCCGTTACTGCGCAGCACACGCCGACAGAATCCGTCACCGTGGAGAAGGTCGCTGAGGGTAAAACCCGCAAACGTTCTCGCAAAAAAACAGCGCAGGCTGTCAGTAAGACGACGCCCCAACAGCAACCTATTGTCACGCCCGCTGCTGAAACCAAAGCCGCTGCTCCCCAGCCAGATTCGAATTCAGCCAGCAAAAAGTCAACCACGATGAGCGACTTTCAAACGCTGCTCAAGCAGAGGCAGGCCGAAAAAGCGGCGGCACAAGTTTCTCCCGCTGTCGCGCCGCTGGATTCCACCCGCGACGATACAAACAATGGCGAAGCGGTCAAGATGTCCAAGGCCGAACGACGTCGGGCGCGTAAAGCGGCCAAATCCAAGCGGCGAGCAGCCTGATTCGGCTGACGGTCCGGGCTGTCATAAATTGCGGGGGGCAGAAGAGACCGCTTACGCTCATTTTTTTCCTAAGAATGCTTGGACTTGAGCCGGCTGCGACGAGTACGAGTTGGAGTACGAGTTGGAGTAGGGGTTGGAGTACGGGTTGGAGACAGTGAAAGAGGAACAAAGATATGCAAGCCGACATGGTTGCCAATAACGGAATTTTGACGGACCAGGCTAATGTTTTGGGCTGACGATTTGGGTGGATCAACGGAGCCGCACGGCGACACCCGCAGTTAGCGATTGTCCTCCGGTCGCGGTGGCGTCTAAGTCGGATCGGCGTCCTTGCCGCCGTCAAACGCGGGCGCGGGGGAGCCATAGGTTCTAAGGCGACTGGCAGACGACCTCTGACCACACGTCGGAAATGCCAATCATCGGTTTGTGTCTGCGGCGCATGGCAGGTAAAAAACCTGCCCCACATAGAACTGGTTTTCAACCTGCTTTGAGCGCTTATGTTAATTTAAAAATTAGAAACGTATATTTCTGACCCCATGTTTTATTAAGAACGTTAAATTTAAATCGAATACACCTGTGGAAAATACCTTCTACGAGTAGATTCTCATCTGCCACTCGCCTAACTGAGCCGTTTTGAAGGCCGTTTTTAAAAGTATCTGCATCGGGCGATCGCGTTCGTCAAAGACGGCCAAATCGCCGCTTCAACGTCAACGCCACTCACCTGGGAGAACTTTGAGCGACTTTTCTCAAGCCGCTGAATTGCAAGATGATCAACGCAAAGAGACTCTAATTGACGTCTGCGGAGGAATTTCGACCGGTTCTCACCTCTAATAAGTTCAACTAAAATCACGCACAGGCAGCTTCAGGAAATCGCAAACAGTCGAAACTCCCTGCGGGTCTCGCTATCACGATCGTAGAACTTATTTAATCCGTTACACCCCATGACCGTCCGCACTCGATTCGCTCCTTCGCCTACGGGCTACCTTCATATCGGCGGCGTCCGCACCGCACTGTTTAACTGGTTGCTGGCCAAGCAATCTGGGGGGCAATTCATCCTCCGCATCGACGACACCGACGCGCAACGCAATCAGCAAGAAGCACTTGCACCGATTTTGGAAGGGTTTCGCTGGTTGGGCATCGACTGGGACGAAGGACCCGAAGTCGGCGGACCTCACGAACCTTATTTCCAGTCGCAGCGCCTGTCCCGATATCAAAACGCCGCCGCAAAATTGTTGGATGCCGGTTTAGCATATCGCGATTATGCGACCACGGCCGAAATGACCGCTGAACGCGAAGCAGCGGAAAAATCAAAAACGGAATTCGTCTACAGCCGAAAATGGATGGCAGAATCGGATGAACAATCTGCCGCGTTCGAAGCCGAAGGACGCACCTTCGTCGTTCGATTAAAAATGCACCGCACGGGCAAATGCGAATTCCATGACTTGGTCGTGGGCGACGTTTCGGTCGATTGGAGCACCGAAGCGGATCACGCTATCCAACGCGCCGACGGGACTTGCTTGTACCACCTCGCCAACGTCGTTGACGATGCCGAATTCGAAATCTCGCATGTCGTTCGCGGTATCGAACACCTTTCCAATACGCCACGTCAAATTTTCATCGCAAAAGGTTTGGGGTACAAGCTACCTGCCTACGCTCATATTCCTTACGTTGCCGAACCCGGTAGTAAGAAGAAATTGAGCAAGCGTAAAATCGCTGAATATCTCAACAATAAGGACTTTAAACGCCTGTACCAATCGGGGGCCAATGTGGCTGAGAGAATCGGTTTGGAAACCGATCCAGCCACCTTCAGCCCCGTCCTGGTCGATTTTTATAAACAGATCGGCTTTGTGGCTGACGCCGTGGTGAACTATCTGTTGTTATTAGGTTGGTCGCTGGACGACAAAACTGAGACCTTCTCCCGCGCCGAGATGCTGGAGCACTTTTCGTTGGACCGGGTGGTTAAGTCAGCAGCCAGTTTCGATCCGCAGAAGTTGGTTGCGTTTCAAGGCCGTTACATGGACAACGTTCCACTGAAACCGAAGGCGAAGCTGTGTAAAAGATACTTGGAGCAGGCCCACGTCACCGCCGACCCGATGGACTGCGATCACTTGGCGATGATGAAGGACATTATCGAAGCCGCAGGCGATCGGTTGTCGATGGCCGGGGACATTCTCAAGTTCGACGACTTTTTTATTGAAGACGACCAATTGAGCTACGACGCAAAAGCGTGGCAAAAGCGTATGGTCAAACCCGAGCAAGCCGGTTTTCTAATCGGCGAATTATATAAGGTCCTCAACGTTCATCCGGAATTTGTGGCCGCAGAGCTAGAAACGGCCATCAAGGGGTTTTGTGAAAACCAAGGCATCGGCATTGGCGACATTATTCATGCGTTAAGAGTTTCGGTGACCGGGAAAGCCGCCGGTTTTGGCATGTTTGACACGCTGGAAATTTTGGGGCGTGACCGTGTGCTCAATAGAATGGCGCGGTCCCTTGAACGTCTATCCGACGAACAAAAATCGGACTCGGCGGTCTAAACCTTCGTAGCCGCAGTCCCCAAAAGCAACGTCGAGAATACCTTTCTCCTCGTTTAGTTAGCCGTTTTGGCCTCAGCCATAGTTCTGCGGTGACGAAACCGGGGCATAGGGCCTGTTGATGAAGTCGGCTTTCGATTTTTAATGTGACCCGTTGAGGCGCTAACCTCGGTTTTGCGATGACGAAACCGAGGCTATCGCCTAAGCGGTAAGCGGCTCTCTTAATCAACGGCCCGCATGCGTCCAAACGGCTGATGCGACCTTTCACGCATCATTAATTTGCTGCGGCGTTGCCTGAGGAGTCTCGATTGTTCCCTATCGTCTGAATCTGTCAAATTCGTTAAAACAACAGCTAACGATGGAAGTTCATTTCCGTACTACTTTAACGACACATTAAACACGGCCCTCTAAACGCGGCTAGATCATCATGAGCAAATCAGAAACTGAAGCGGTTGACTTCGTCCGTCAAATCGTCACCGAAGACATCGCCAACAAAAAGAACGGTGGAGCCGTCATCACGCGATTTCCGCCTGAACCCAACGGCTATCTGCATATCGGACACGCTAAATCGATCTGCCTCAATTTTGGTATCGCCAACGATTTCAATGGCGTCTGTCATTTGCGTTTTGACGACACCAATCCGGAAAAAGAAGACGTCGAATACGTCGAATCCATCAAAGCCGACGTGAAGTGGCTTGGATTCGACTGGGGCGAAAATCAATTCTTCGCCTCTGATTATTTTGAGCAATTATACCTCTGGGCGATCAAATTGATCGAAGACGGCAAGGCTTACGTCTGCGACCAGACCACCGAAGAGGTGCGCCAATACCGTGCGGGCTGGAACAAAGAAGGCAAAAACAGCCCTTACCGCGAACGTTCGCTCAAAGAGAATCTCGACCTGTTCCAACGCATGAAGGACGGCGAATTTAAGGACGGTGAAAAATCGCTACGCGCCAAAATCGACATGAGTGCGCCCAATATGAACTTGCGTGACCCGGCGATGTACCGCATTCGCCATCAAGCCCATCACCGCACCGGTGACACTTGGTGTATTTATCCGACCTACGATTGGACCCATGGCCAATCCGATAGTCTGGAAAACATCACCCACTCCATCTGCACGTTGGAATTCGAAAATCACCGGCCCTTATACGATTGGTATATCGACGCACTGGGCATCCATCATCCGCAACAGATCGAATTCGCGCGTTTGAATCTGACTCACACGGTGATGAGCAAACGTAAGTTACTGGAATTGGTGGAAGGCGACTACGTATCGGCGTGGGATGATCCGCGCATGCCAACGATCAGCGGCATGCGCCGTCGAGGCTATCCTGCGGTAGCAATTCGAGAATTCTGCGCTCATATTGGAGTCACAAAATTTAATGGCATGACGGATCTTGCCTTGTTGGAACTGTACGTTCGCAACAACCTTAATAAAACCGCTAATCGCGCCATGGCAATCTTGGATCCACTGAAAGTCGTGATCGAAAACTACGCAGAGGGCAAATCGGAGACACGAAAGGCAGTCAACAATCCCGAAGACGAATCAGCCGGGATTCGCGAGATGCCCTTCAGCCGTGAGCTTTACATTGAGCGCGAAGACTTCATGGAAGATCCGCCAAAGAAGTTTTTCCGCATGGCACCTGGACGCGAAGTTCGATTGAAGAACGGTTTTTTTCTAAAATGCAACGACGTCATCAAAGACGACGATGGAAACGTCACGGAATTACGCTGCACTTACGATCCAGAGACCGCCGGCGGCAAAGCGCCTGATGGACGAAAACCCAGCGGCACAATCCACTGGGTTTCTGCTCAACACGCCATTGATGCAGAAGTACGTGTCTACAACGTGTTGTTCGAAAAAGAAAAAGCCGACGATGTGCCAGAGGGAGTTGACTGGAAAGAGACGATCAACCCTGAAAGCTTGGTCGTGATGAAGAACGCGAAATTGGAGCCCTCACTCTCGGACGCCCAACCGGGGGCGTGTTACCAGTTTGAGCGTTTGGGCTATTTCTGCGTGGACAGCCTTGATTCGGCACCCGGGAGCTTGGTTTTCAACAGGACGGCGTCTCTGAGAGATAACAAAAAGAAAAAATAGGACAAATCAGGCACTTTCAAAACCAGTCTTGGTCGTGCATGATGAATCGCTATGTTCGAACGCTGGTCACTAAAATTTCCGATTACCCTTGGCGTGACGATGATCATTTTGATCATCGCCTTAATCGTCGGCTGGGTGGTTCTGACGACGGTGATCGCACTGCAGTCGCCGCAAGCCGGTTTCTATTGGGCGCTGCTGTCCATCGGCACCTCGTTTTTGGCGATCGTTCTAACAGGAGTAGTTTTTTACCTGACGCTGTCTGTCAAAGCCATCAATCTGACACGTCGCCAATCGAACTTCATTGACAGCGTGACGCACGAACTGAAATCACCGATCGCGTCACTGAAACTCTACCTGCAAACGCTTGAGATCCGCGACGTCAACGAACAGGAGCGCGAAACGTTTCGTCGTTTCATGATGGACGATGTGGAACGATTAGACAATTTGATTACACATTTGCTCGAAGCGGGTCACGCAGACAAAGTCCGCAGCTACGACGTCGAAGCTGTAGATTTGGCCGAGATCATTCAACAAGCGGTGCGGAGCGTGACGTTGCGTTACCGCGTGGATGAATCCGTTGTGGAATCCGAACTTCAACCTTGCCTCGTTAGCACGACGCGCGTTGACGCACTGATGATTTTCCGAAACTTGATCGACAACGCCGTCAAATACGCTGATCAGCAACCGGCGGTTCACATCTCTTTAAAGGTGGAAGACAATTTTGCGATCTGTCGAATCTCCGACAATGGTCCAGGCATACCCAAAGCGCTGCGGCGAAAGATATTTGGAAGGTTTGTTCGATTGGGAAGAGAGCTACGTAGAGAGAAACCTGGAACAGGGCTAGGGCTGTACATCGTCCGGACGCTCGTCAGACGCGCCGGCGGTAAGGTCACCGTCGTCGACGAAGCAGAGCTTAAGGACCTTAAAGAAAGTATGCAGACCACATTTGAAGTTCGGTTGCCAGCGACGCCTGTGCGTGCCGCCGTTTCACCAGCCGAAACCGATAGCACGGCTCAAACCTCCAAAACTTCCAATCCGGATCGGCTTGCCAATCCCAAGCGTCCCCTTGAAGATGAATCAACGCAAATCGACTCTCGCCAAAATGACACTCAATCGAACGTCATACGCTAACCCATGAACCATATTCTTGTCGTCGATGACGAACGCCACCTTGCGGTGGGCATCAAATTTAATCTCGAAGCCGAAGGCTACCAGGTCACCGTCGCCTCCAATGGTCCTATGGCGTTACAGATTGCATCGGACGATGCCAATCCGATTGATTTGATTGTCTTAGATCTTATGCTGCCGGGAATGAGCGGTTATGAGGTTTGCGAACTGCTACGCGAGTCGGGTAAACAGATGCCGGTGTTAATGCTGAGCGCGCGAACTCTGTCCGAAGACCGTTCCCGTGGGTTCGATGTGGGTGCCAACCAGTACATGGTCAAACCTTTCGAACTACAGGAATTGATCAGCCGCATCAAGAATCTGTTGGGGCAGGTCAACCGAGGAGGGCAGGGGACCAAAGAAATTGAGGCCTTTGAGTTTGCCGACGCCAAAATTAATTTCAATACCTACGAAGTCACCGTCGGTTCGAAACCCGTTCGGCTGACTCAGTTGCAGATCAAAGCGCTAAAGTATTTTGCGCAGAACGAAGGCAAAGTGATTTCCCGACATCAATTGCTGGAGGATGTCTGGGAATTGCCAGGTCACGTGACCACACGCGCACCCGACCAAATTTTGCGGCAGTTGAGAAAGACTTTTGAACCCAATCCCAGCAAGCCGGTTCATTTTCTGACGATCCGAGATGCGGGTTATCGATTTGTAAAAGACGGCGAAGCAGAGTCCGAGTGATTTGCAATCCATAGTAAAGCTGCTGTCCCCAGCTGCTTGGGGCCGATCCCTCACCCGTTCTTGCTCCGGTGAACGTCACTCGCGAACAAACGGGCCAATCCCGATTCGAACTTAACGAATTTTGTTCAAGACCGGTGTGTCGTGTTTGTTTAACCGTGGGGCTTCAGTAGCTGAGACAGCGACTGTACTATCGATAGTAAAGCCGCTGTCCCCAGCTGCTTAAGCCGATGCGGTACCCGTTCTTCTGCCGGGGATGGTCGTTGGCGACCGAGTGGGCCAGTTTCGATTCGCCCTTAACGAATTTTGTTT
>Ga0114956_1002738_pt1 | contig 13804 bp, 9 predicted proteins | sample MaitaG_FD_87304 | JGI IMG/M metagenome (GOLD analysis project Ga0114956, IMG submission 87304) | Marine algal microbial communities from Maine, USA - Maine_Asex2 metaG | ecosystem: Host-associated > Algae > Red algae > Unclassified | place: Maine, USA | collected 2015-01-05 | reverse complement strand
TTTCATGACGGGGTCCGCACCCCTCGATTCCGCATTGTGGAACAGATCCGTATTGTGGAACAGGGGCTCGGGGTGGCACACTCAGAGGAGGGCACCGTTGCATGTCGCCGAACCTTGGCGACGCTCGGGAGGGCGCGAAGACGTCGTCGGGCACCTACCTCTACTCAGGGGAAAGAATCTCCACTAGCATTCGACATCGGGAGGACCTACCGATGGCACGGCATAAGACGAAGCAGAAACAACCTCGCGCTCGGCTCACCACACCGCTCGTTCGCGAGAACGGTGAACTGCGCGAGGCGACGTGGGACGAAGCCCTCGACCGCGTCGCGCAAGGATTCACGAAGGTGCGCGACGAGTCTGGGCCAACGGCGTTTGGCATGTTCAGCTGTTCGAAATCCACGAACGAGATGAACTACGCCGCGCAGAGATTTGCTCGGGTGGTGATGGGGTCGAACAACATCGACTCCTGTAACCGAACTTGACACGCTCCTTCCGTGGTCGGTCTGGCCACAGTCTTCGGAGCAGGCGGCGGCACCTCGTCGTACAAAGAAATTGAAGAGACCGACCTGATCGTGTTGTGGGGATCGAATGCGCGAGAGGCGCACCCGATCTTCTTCCATCACCTGATGAAGGGTCTGAACAACGGCGCCCGCATGTTCTCGGTCGACCCCCGGCGCACTTCGTCGGCCAAGTTCGCCGACGTCTGGATGGGTATCAACGTCGGCAGCGACGTTGCACTCGCCAACGCGATCGGCCGCGAAATCATCGCCGCTGATCTGCAAAACAAGGAGTTCATCGCCCACAGCTCACAGGGCTTCGAGGAGTACAAGGCATCGGTCGAGCCGTACACGCTCGAGTTCGCCGAGAAAGAGTGCGGGGTTCCCGCCGAAGCTATCCGCGAACTCGCCCACGACTACGCCAGTGCCGAGAAGGCCCAGATTCTCTGGACGCTCGGCATCACCGAGCATCACAACGCGGTCGACAACGTGCTGTCGCTCTGCAACCTCGCGCTACTTACCGGTCACATCGGTCGTTGGGGTTCGGGTCTCGTTCCGCTCCGCGGCCAGAACAACGTGCAGGGCGGCGGCGATATGGGCGCGCTACCGAACAAGTTCCCGGGTTTTCAGGACATCACCGACCCCGTCGCTCTCGACAAGTTCGAAGCGACATGGGGAGCCAAGCTCAATCCCGAGCCGGGTATCCACCTGACGCTGATGTTCGAAGCGATGGAACGCCGCGAGATCAAAGCCGTCTACTGCATCGGTGAAAACCCCGCCGACTCCGAAGCCGACATCAACCACGCCCGCAAGATGCTCGAAGGACTCGACCTGCTGGTCGTGCAGGACATCTTCCTCACCCGCACCGCCGAGATGGCTGACGTCGTGTTGCCAGCATCGGTGGCGTGGGCCGAGTCGAATGGCACGGTCACGTCGTCGGAACGTCGGGTGCAGCGGGTACGAGCCGCGGTGTCGCCACCCGGCCAAGCGCGCGACGACATCGAGATCATCTACGACATCGCCCGCCGCATGGGCACCGACTGGGGCACCGTCGAGCCTGAACAACTGTGGGACGAACTGCGATCGCTCTCGCCGCTGCACAAAGGCATGAGCTGGGACCGCCTCGAAGCCGAAGGCGGTTTGCAGTGGCCCTGCCCGGCCGACGATCATCCCGGATCACCATTCCTTCACGGATGGCTCTGGGAAGACGACCTCGCCGGTCGCGACCCCGCCCCGTTCAGCACGCTCGTGCATGCTGGCCCGAAAGAAGAACTGAGTGACGAGTTTCCGCTTCGGCTTACGACCGGGCGCGCGCTCGACTCGTACAACACCGGTGTGCAGAGTGGCGGGTTTGACTCGCCTATTCGGTACGGCGACGCCCTCGACCTCAACCCGGCCGACGCCGAGGCGATGGCGATCGATGACGGTGAGACCGTACGGGTCAGTTCGGCTCGCGGATCGGTCGAGATGGCAATTCGATATCAGCCCGACCTGCCACGCGGCCTTGCGTTCACGACGTTCCACTTCCCGGAACTTGTCGACGCCAACGTGCTGACCAGCGATGCATGGGACCGGCGATCCGGAACGGCCGAGTTCAAGGCCGCCTCGATTCGAGTCGACAAGCTTGGCGCAGATGCGCCGGTAGGAGTCCCGGGTGGCTGATCTGCACCTCACCGACGCTCGCGCGACCGATGCCGAGATGCAGGCGATCGATCTCGCGCTCGGCGATGGTCCGAAAGCGGTCACGATTGAGACCGAGCGTCTCGTTCGCGGCGGTATGCAACGCCGCCGAAATCTCCGCCACCTGCTGCTGCCCGCGCTACATGCGCTACATCGCGAGTCGGGCTGGATTAGCGAGGGCGGGCTCAACTACATCGCCGACGTGCTGCAGGTTCCGCCTGCGGAGGCGTACGGCGTAGCGAGCTTCTACGAGATGTTCCGGGTCGATGACGCACCGGGCCACGACGAGTCTGTCGTGCACGTCTGTGTCGACGCGGCGTGTCAGATCGATGGCAGCGCGGAACTCATCGCGCAGCTCGAAGCCGACGGCAAACACGTGCACCAGAGCCCGTGCCTCGGCCAGTGCGAACGCCCGGCCGCGGTGTTCATTCAAGGTCGTCGCACCGCCGACGAAGTGCCCGCCGACGCGGGTGCCACGTTCGTGTTGCCCCAGGCCGGCGATCCGAACCTGCGGCTCCTGAATCGTCTCGGCGTTGTCGATCCGATGAGCCTCGACTCGTACCGTGAACACGGCGGCTATGCGGCTCTCACGAAGGCGCTCGAGATCGGCCCGGAAGCCGTGATCACGGCAATCGGCGACGCCGGCTTGTCCGGTCGTGGCGGCGCAGCGTTCCCGACCGGGTTCAAGTGGCAAGCGGTACGCGACGCCGAAGGCGACGCGAAGCGCGGCTACGACAAGCACATCGTCGCGAACTGCGACGAGAGCGAACCCGGCACGTTCAAAGACCGCATGGTCATGGAGAACGACCCGTTCGCACTCGTCGAAGCGATGACGATCGCCGGAGTCACCACTGGTGCCGAGAACGGCTGGATCTACATTCGCGGCGAATACCCGCTCGCGACCGGTCGCCTTGAAAATGCGATCGCAGTCGCTCGCGACGCCGGGCTGCTCGGCCGCGATGTTGCCGGAAGTGGTCAGGCCTTCGACATCGAGGTTCGTCGCGGAGCCGGCGCCTACATCTGCGGCGAAGAAACGGCGCTGTTCAACAGCATCGAAGGTTTCCGTGGCGAGCCTCGAAATAAACCGCCGTTCCCCACCACCCACGGCTTGTTCAACCAGCCCACCGCCATCAACAACCCCGAGACGCTGCTGAACGTGCTGCCGATCGTGCTCGACGGTGCCGACGAGTATCGCTCGGTCGGTACCGAGCGTTCGCCTGGCACCCGGCTGTTCTGCGTATCCGGTCATGTCACCACGCCCGGCCTCTACGAACACGCCTTCGGGGTCACCTTGCGCGAACTTCTCGATGCAGCCGGCGGCTTGCGCGACGGCGCCGATCTGCAGGCGGTGCTCATGGGTGGTGCCGCTGGCACGTTCGTGACTCCCGGCTCTCTCGACCTGCCGCTCACCCTCGAAGACACCCGTGAGGCCGGCACCACGCTTGGCTCCGGTGTTGTCATGGCGTTCGATTCGACGGTCGACCTGACTGCCGTCTGCCTCCGTATCGCCGAGTTCTTCAAGAACGAATCGTGCGGCCAGTGCGTGCCCTGCCGAGTTGGCGCCGTCCGTCAACATGAAATGCTCGTACAGATCGGCACCGGCCCAATGCCGGCCGCGAAACGTGATCTGCACCGCGAGATGGAACAGGCCATGGTCGACGCGTCGATCTGTGGCCTCGGCCATACCGCCGCCTCGGCCGTCCGGTCGGCGCTCGATCTTGGACTCATCGGAGGCTGATGTGACCAGTACTGAAATCAACTCCGCCGAACCCCGCACGCCAATGCCCCAAGAGACCGCGGTCACGATCAGCGTCGATGGCGCCGATGTGACGGTGCCAGAAGGCGCGACGATCCTCGACGCCTGCACGGCTGCCGGCATCGATACTCCAACCATCTGTTACGCCCCGAACCTCTCGCCAGTGAACGTCTGTCGCGTCTGTGTTGTCGAGGTCGAAGGTTCCCGTGCGCTCGTGCCGTCATGTTCCCGCCCAGCCGAAGAGGGCATGGTCGTCAACACTGACAACGAACGCGTGAACCACAGTCGCAAGATGGTGCTCGAGTTTCTGAGCACCGGTGTCGACCTGTCCCAGGCTCCCGAGATTCAGCAATGGGGTGAGCACTACGGCGCCGACCCGTCGCGGTACGACGAGCCCGAGAAGATAAACGAGCCCATCAAGATTCAAGACAACCTGTACATCCGCGACTACGACCAATGCGTGCTTTGTTACAAGTGCGTCGAAGCGTGCGGCGACGACGCGCAGCAAACGTTCGCTATCGCAGTCGCGGGTCGCGGATTCGGCGCGCGGATCTCGACAGAATTCGATGTCACCTTGCCCGATTCGGCATGCGTCTACTGCGGCAACTGTGTCGGCGTTTGTCCGACCGGGGCACTGCAGTTCAAGACCGAATTCGACCTACGAGAGGCCGGCAACTGGCGTCCCGACGACCAATCGGTGACGACCACGATCTGCTCGTATTGCGGTGTCGGCTGCAACCTCGAACTGCACACCCAGGATGACCGCATCGTGAAGGTCACCTCGCCGGCGGACCACAGCGTCACCGAAGGCCACCTCTGCATCAAGGGTCGTTTCGGCTGGGAATATGTTCACGGCGACCCGGCCGAGTAAGGGGCCCAGCCAGTAGGCGCTTCGCGGCGGGTGGGGCGCTTGAGTTCATTCTGGTTCGGAACTTCGTACAGTCTCCTACCGGCTGAACTCCTAGGCACCACTCCCTCGCGGGTTTCTCGGACCGGTCGCGAAGGGGCTACAAATGGGGGCCGTGGTGGACTTCCGTATTGCACATTGCCGACTGACAGACGAAGGTCTGGAGATCGGCTTCGAGGGGCTCGTGCGTCGCACGACGTTCCCGTGGCACTGGTTGCGCGACAACGCCGAAGACGACTACACGTTTAATCCCGCGACCGGGCAACGGCGAATCGATTCATTTTCGATTCCCCCACACCTCGCCGGGATCGTCGAGATCAACGACCAGTGCGACGAGATCCGCATCTCATGGAGCGACAACTCCCAGCGCAGTGTGTACACGTCGTACCGGCTGGCCGAAGCGGTGGCCGGTACCCGGATGCCCGAAGCACCGTCTGCGGTCACCCGGCAACGGCCGGGCAGTGACCGCACCCGCGAGCTCTGGGAGGGCACGCCGCCCATGGCAGCCTGCGGTTTCACTCCCTACGTCGATGTCATCGGGTCCGACGACGTGCTGCTGCAGTGGCTCGACGCAATCCACCGATGGGGTTTCGCCTGCCTCGAAGGTGTGCCGTCGGGGAAGGTCGCGGTTGTCACACTCGCGAACCGGATCGCCTACGTGCGCAGCACGGTCTTCGGTGGTGTCTGGGATCTCGCGACCGACGTCACCGATCACTCTGACACCGCGTACACCTCGGGTTCGCTGATGCCGCATACCGATGGCACCTATATGAACGATGCGCCCGGACTGCAGATTTTTAGTTGCCAGCGAGCAGCCGATAACGGCGGTGAGAGCATTCTCGTCGATGGGTTCTCGGTCGCCGATCGCATTTTCGGCACCGACCTTGAGGCCTTGGAAATGTTGGCTCGAGTCTCGGTGCCTGGCCGGTACGCCGAGGACGGCGTCGACCTGCGAGCTGATCGGCCGGCACTTCGGTTCGATCATCGCGGGCGGCTCGAACAGGTGAGCTTCAACAACTTTGACCGCAGCGACATCCTCATGGCGCCCCAGCACTACAAGAGTTTCATCAACGCCTACTCAGCCTTCAACCGACTCGCGATGGATCAGGAACGCTGGCTCGGCTTCGCATGGGAAGAAGGCCAGTTGCTTGCGATCGACAACTGGCGCCTACTCCACGGCCGTCGGCGTTTCACGGGCAACCGGCACTACGTCGGTTGTTACATCAACTACGACGACTTCCAGAGCAAACGACGGGTGCTGCGAACCGAGCGAGATCGGGCGCTCGGTCGAGTCTGACCGTCGAAGCTCAGCTTGGCGCTGTTGCTGAGCGATAGCCAGCGAACCGGGCGAGGCGCAGACTGTTCGTGACAACGAAGACCGACGACAGGCCCATTGCCGCCGCGGCGATCATCGGATTGAGTAGACCGAACGCGGCGAGTGGAATCGCGGCTGCGTTGTAGGCGAACGCCCAGAACAGGTTGCCTTTGATCGTCGCAAGCGTTCGGCGGGCGAGCGCGATCGCGTCGGCGACGGCGCGAAGGTCGCCGGTAACAATCGTGAGGTCCGATGCCTCGATGGCAACGTCGGTGCCCGTGCCGACGGCAATGCCCAGGTCAGCCTGCGCGAGCGCAGGTGCGTCGTTGATGCCGTCGCCGATCATGGCGACCCGTTGGCCGAGGTTCTGAAGTCGCTCGACCTCCGCGGCTTTGTCGCTGGGAAGAACTTCGGCGATGACATTGTCGGCGCCGATCGCGGCACCGACCGCGGCGGCCGTTCGGCTGTTGTCGCCGGTCAGTAGCGTGACGGACAGGCCTTGTTCGTGGAGCGCGGTGACTGCGGCGGCGGAGGTGGCCTTGATGCGGTCGGCGACGACGAACACGATCTCGGCGTGGCCGTTGCGGCCGGCAAGGACCGCAGTCGATCCGGCTTGTTCGGCAGCGGTTGCTGCAGCGTCGACGGCCACTGGAACGTGGTCGAACAACGTGCGGCGCCCGACCCGAACCGGTGCACCATCGACGCGGCCGGTGACACCGATGCCGGGCTGGTTCACAAAGTCGTCAACCGACACGGTGGTCCATTCGCTTCGGGTTGCCGTGGTCGATGCGGCGACCGCTTGTGCGATCGGGTGTTCGGATCGGCTTTCGAGCGCGGCGGCAAGCCGGTGCACGAAGTCGCGTTCGGCGTCGGCGAGTTCGGGGCCAAGTACCGACGTCACCGTCATCGCGCCTTCGGTCACCGTGCCAGTTTTATCGAGGATCACCGTGTCGATCGTGCGAGTGTCTTCGAGGACTTCGCCGCCTTTGATGATGACGCCGAGCTGGGCACCTCGGCCGGTGCCCACCATGATGCCGAGCGGTGTTGCGAGACCGAGCGCGCAGGGGCAGGCGATGATCAGCACGGCGACGGCGGCGGTGAATGCTTCGTTCGCGGCATGCCCGGTGATGAGCCAGCCGGCCAGTGCGGCGACTGCAACGGTGATGGCCACGGGAACGAAGATGCCGGCGACCCGGTCGGCGAGTCGTTGCACGTCGGCTCGGCTGCCCTGCGCTTCGTCGACGAGGCGGATGATCTGGGCAAGCGCCGTGGCCGAACCAACCCGGGTCGCCTCGACCGTCAGTGCGCCGTTCGCGTTGATGGTCGCTCCGATGACTTCGTCGCCAGGGCCGACTTCGACCGGTACCGGTTCGCCGGTGATCATCGACGCATCGACTGCAGAGTGGCCGTCGACGACAACACCGTCGGTCGCGATTTTCTCGCCCGGTCGCACGCTGAAGCGCATACCGACCTCGAGTTGGTCGGCCGGCAGCTCGCGGCCGTCGACGAGTCGGGCGGTGCGCACGCCGAGATCGGCCAACGCTCGAATCGCGTCGCCCGATCGGCGCTTCGCTCGAACCTCAAACCACTTGCCGAGCAGTATGAGCCCGACGATGACTGCGCCAGTTTCGAAGTAGATGTGATCCGTGCCGACGTCGCCGACGAGCACGACGGCCGACCAGAGCAGCGCCGAAAGCGAACCGAGCGACACGAGCGTGTCCATCGTCGTTGCCCGGCGGCGAAGGTTCTTCGCGGCTGCTCGGTGGAACGGCCAACCCGACCACACGATGACGGGCGTCGCGAGGGCGGCGACGACCCAGCGCCAGCCGTCGAACTGCAGGGCCGGGATCATCGAAATCACCAGCGCCGGGAGTCCGAGCCCGACCGCGACGACAAAGCGACGCCAGAGGTCGGCCTCGCGACGGTCTTCGGAACTATCGGCCGCGTCGTTAGCGATCACGGTGTAGCCGAGCGCTTCGACTTCCGTTGCGAGCGATGCGTCGGCGAAGTCGGCGGTGTGGATGATCGTCGCTCGGCCCGTTGCGAAATTCACGAGTGCAGAATCGACGGCGTCGAGGCTTTCGAGGCCGCGTTCGATGCCGCTCGCGCACGCACCGCAGGTCATTCCCTCGATGGCGACGTCAGATCGGACTAGTGGCCGTACGGCCTCCCGTGACATGCCACCAGCGTATTGACCTAGAGCGGACCTGCGCGATCGAGCCGGTGCGTCTCGACGTCTGGCCGTTCCAGGATGTAGTCGGCAACTTCATCGTCGAACAGCACCCCAGCCGTCGTCAGTCCCGTTGGCTGGTCGACGGTGCCGGCACAGATTGAAACTGCGGCCGGCTTGTCGTCGGCTTTCCAGAACAAGGTCGACCCACAGCGGTTGCAGAAGCCGTAGTGGACCCCGGGCTGCGCCGAGTACCACGTGAGGGTCTCGTCGTGCGTGAAGCGCAGCTCATCGGCGTTGGCGGCAGTCGCAGCCATGTGGTGCCCGGTGATCCGGCGGCAGTCTTCGCAGTGGCAGTACCACACGTCACGCAGCGCGCCGTCGACGACGTATCGAACGCCACCGCACCGACAACCACCAGCAGGGGAGGAGTTGCTCATCGGCTCACCCTACCGAGCCCGCGATCATTGAAAAATGGCAAAGCCCGGACGCCGACCGTTCCGAAGTTCGGTCGTGCGTCCGGGCTTGCTGGACCAGGCAGATGGGTCAGGCCCGCTGCCAGGTGGCCGTTAGGCCGAGGCACACACCGAGCGGGGAATGCCCTGGTAGTGGACCTGGTAGATGGCACTAGCGGTCGGTGCCGGGTCGGTAAAGGTCGGCGAGTTTAGGGCTCGCCCAATCCAACGGAACGTATTGCCACCGTCGACCGACTTGTAGACCCAGTACTTCGGCTGGAGGTGGTCGGTCCAGGTGAGGACGCCGTTGTCGGCAATGCACCCAAACGCACTATCGGGTGGTGTGACGTGCTTGCTGATGATCATGTGATCAAGATTGATCTGCGCCCCGTCTTTCCAGGTGAGGCGGATTTTGTGCAGCGCTGGATTGATATTGGCGGTGCCAGCAGTGAGGGTCCGGAAGGTCCACCAACCGCGAGGATTGACGTCTACTTGGCCGACACGGTTGCCGTCGATCGTGACTTCGATCGCGCCCGGGTCGGGGTGACCACTTGCGACTTTCAGGTCGAAGCGGTACCGGGCAGCTTCGTCGAAGCGGACCGAGTATTCGAGCCATTCACCGTCGCGGGTGCGGCCGATCGTGAGGCCGTCGTCGCCGACGGTGTTCCAGATGTCGACCGGCGAGGTCCGGTACGAGGCGGCGGTTCCGTAGGCGAAGCTGTCGCGGTCGTTGTAGCCGGCGTTCTGCGGACCGAGGTTGAAGTCTTCGGCCTGCACGACGCCCGGTGCCCGGAGGTCAGCGAACGCGCCGCCTGAGAGGCCTGGCGGCACCGCGGTCGGCGTTACGGGAACCGGGGTGACAGGTTCCGGAGTTGTCGGCGATGGAGTGACCGGTTCCGGGGTCACTGGCGGCTGCGGGGCATCGCCGGCAGTGATGGTCATGCGAACACCGGTCGAGTGCCACAGGTTCTCACCCTCGTCGGGGGAGTGTGGCATCCAGCCGGTGTACCAAAGGACGACGTCAGCAGAATCGATGTTCTCGCCTTCGTTGCCGACTTTGTAGTCGCGGGTTGGCCCGCCTGACCATTCGCCTTCGTTCGACTTGTACGCCCGGCCGTAGACACGATTTTTGTCGTAGTCGGTGATCGGCACAACACTGCCGGGAACGTTCCACGTGCCGTCGTCGAAGTTGATGGCAACCGAGCTGCCGGTCACCGAGTCTTGCACGACCCAGCCGTGGTCGATGGCGGCATCGGCGCGACGATCAAACTCGGTCGACTCAACGAGGAGGCCGCCGGCCTGACGGCGCAGAATCTGATCGTTCTGGTAGCCGTCGATGTCGAAATCGAGGCGCCAGAACGGCAGGTGCTCGTGGTAGGTCTGGCACTGCAGGCCCTTCGAGAAGATATGGGCATCGATGACGCCGTTCTCGCTGAGGTAGAAGACCTGATACATGACGTAGGCACCGATGGTGTCTTCCATGCCGATCTCGATCCAGCGCTCGCCGCCGTAGGTGATTTCGCGGGCCGTGATCGGTTCCGCTCCACCGAGGCGGTCGGCGTACGGACCGCAGTCGTTGTCCTCGTAGTACACGTTCATGACGGGCAAGCTGGCCCGTTCGAGGATCTTGTTGCCGTTGAAGTTGACGTTCTTCAGTGACATACCGTCGAAGAGGCCGGAGATCTCGTAGTCGAGGCTCCAGCCTTCCCATTCGACGTGTCCGTTATCGGGGCTGATCTGGGCCGAGGTCGGTGACGCCGACGTGACGGCAAGGCCGAGTCCCGCGAGCAGGAAGAGGGCAAAGACGATGGCTGATCGGGTACGACGAATCACTGGTCCAACCATCCCTTCGCAACGACCTCGTTGGTGAGGTCGACATTGGTGAGCAACTCGGGTACGTGGTCGGCAGATTCGTGGAAGCTGACGTACACCATACGCACCGGGTGGTAGGAGCCATCGGCCTGGAATGCACGGATCGAGAAACCCTTGAGGTCGTTGACCCGGTCATTGCCTTCGGCATTCCACCACTCGCGTGCGATTTCGATCGCCAGGTCCTGCTCGGCAGGGGTCAGCGGTGGCTGCTCTTCAGAAGCGGGCACAGTTTCGACGCCGGCAACCTGGCCGTCTTTCATCGTCGTGCGCACGGTCTGGTTTTCGCTGTACGAGAAGTGAACGACGGTTACTTCGTCGTCGACCTTGCCATCACCCTTGCCGGCGTCGGTCGGCTTGTCGTGAAGGTCGGCGAGGTCGGTCGCCGAGGCTTCGAAACGATCACCGAGTTCGGCGACCACCTCGGGGTCCTCGAGGGCGACCTTGACCGCTTCGATTTCGTCGCGATTGCCGTCGATGTCGTCGACCGGCAACGCCGCTTCGTTCTTGGCGCCCTTCGGCTGTGGTGGCCAAACCTGGCCGGGGCCAGTAAATCGGCCATTGTGGTCGAGCACGGACGCATGGTCACCGTGATCATGCGCACCGTGATCATGCGCCGCGCCATCGACCGGATCGTCGGCCAGGGCCGTACCTCCAATTGCGATGACCGCGAGAACTGCTGCGAAGAACAGCAGAAATGGCAGCACCCATGTGGATGATTGCCCTGAATCGGCTGGGACCGACATTCGTTACCTCAAATCTGTGAGACCGGGGGGAGTGTGCACGTCGAAGTGAGAGAGCAGATCTGAGAACACGGCCGCCCGGGCGGTGGCAGATGTGGTCGCGGGTCTAGGTTCTGAGGCAATCATTGCCTCGAGGGCTCGGTCGACTTCCGTCGTGCAGCACCGATACAAACACCATAACCGACCTCGACGGTGCTGCCCGAGGTCGAAATTCCCCAGCTTGCGCGGCGAACGCTGAGTCGATCTACCCAGCCGCCTACCGCATTTGGAAGAAACGTCAGAGAATCTCCGTGATCGCAGCACCATTCGTTCGTCAGTTGGTGTCTCGGAGCTGAGCGGTGAGTTTCATGGCGCTCAGCCTTGGACTCCCGCACTGGATACATCCCACACGTGGCTGTCGTGGTCACGAATGCCCATCGCAATTTTGACCCTCTTTGAGTACCGTCGAGGTAGGTCATGAATGTCGAGTTCGCTGCCACGCGAGCATTTCCTGGACCTGCTGCCTACTCCTCTTTACAGGACAGAATCGAGCCGAGCCTTGTCGCTCCTGCCACCACCAGCTGCAGATACTGACCTCGAACACCATGTTCGACGGGCCCGTATTGGCGAGCAGCAGGCGAACGGCGCGCTGTACGAGCACTTCTTCCCCGTCATCGAACAGTTTGCCGCTCGGCGAGGCGTCGATGATCCCGAACTGTTGGCCTCGCGCGTGCTGGTCCGCGTCCTCGACAAGGTCGATGGTCTCGAGGGTGCGACTATCGATTCGTTTCGGGCGTACCTCTTTCAGGCCGCTCGTAACGAAATTGCGAACGACTTCCGGCGTCGCAGCCGTCGACCCCAGACCTACCCGTTGTCGGGCGCCAACAACGAGGTCGACAACAGCATTGAGCCCGAGGACTTCGTCGTCAGTTCCTCATGGGTCGACGAACTCCTCGCCGAGCTGACCGAAGCGCAGCGCGAAGTCGTCACCCTGCGCTTTATCGATGGCTTGTCGGTGAATGACACTGCCGTCGCACTCGACCGCGATCCGATCGCCGTGAAGTCGCTGCAGCGCCGAGCGCTTGCGGCTCTGCGCGCCGCGCTGTTGGCCATCGTGCTCATCGCCGCTGGCGTTTGGGTTGTCATGCGGGGCGAATCGCAGGAAATGATCTTCACCGAGTCGCCCGAAAGGCAACAGATCATCGAAGGCGATGGTGACGGTGAGGGCTCGATCGGCATCGATGGGGAGCGGTCGGTGCGAGAGCCGGGCGTCGTCGTCGAAGACCCTCCGACTGAGAGCCTTCAGACTTTTGACCCGGACGCGGAGATTGACGCAGGCGACGAGCCAGCGGCCGCCCCTGAGGCCGTCGAAGATGCGCTTGCCGCGAATCGGGGCTCTCGCGAATCAAGCGTTACGGCCGAAGGCGACGACGCCGACCTCGTTGAACCCGCGGTCGTAGAGGGTGCCGGCGACGACCCCAACATTGACGAGCCGACTGATTCGAGCGCCGTCGCCTCGGACGACGCTGACGCGGTGTCTGTGATTACCATCGAAGCCGGCGGCGGTGCCGATCAGCCCGAAGCGGCTGCCTCTGCCAATGGTGCCCAAGTGAACGACGTCGGATCAAGCGGTGCCTCGGCGTCTGGTTCCTCGGCGAGTGGCGTGTCGGGGAGTGGTTCATCGGCGAGTGGCGTGTCGGGGAGTGGTTCATCGGCGAGTGGCGTGTCGGGGAGTGGTTCATCGGCGTCTGGTTCGTCAGCGAGCGGCGCGTCGGCATCCGGCTCATCTGCGAGTCCGTCGCCGTCGGGTGCTGTCGCATCCGAAAGCGCAGCGGCAGGCGCGGCGGCGGACGACAACGGTGCAAGTCAGGCCTCGTCGGCTATCACCCCAACGTCGACTCCCGCTCCTTCTGCTTCATTGAACGCAGCCAGGTCATCCAGCGCATCTGAATCATCGAGGGCGAGCGACTCGTCGGCCGCAAACGAGGATTCGGGCGTTGTTGCTGCCGAACAGCGCCGTAACGTCGAAGCATCGACGCCGGTCCAGGGCAGTTCCCCCGCAGCTGAGCCCACGCCAACGGTCGAAGCCGATGCATCGGCGGGTGCCGGAGACGGGAGCGGCGACGTAGCGAATGCGGTCGGGTCTCGGAACGAACGAGCGGCCGAAGCACCACCAGTCGTGGTGACCCCCGAAGCGATCCCAGAAGACGTCGCAGTTGCTCCGACGCCGACGGCCATTTCCGCACCAACGGCGCTGTCGGTCCTTCCGACTGCGGTGCCGCTGCCAGATTTTTCGGCCTTCCCGACCGCGGTGCCGGTCTTGGAGACGCCGGTGTTCCCGACGGCGGTGCCGGTCTTGGAGACGCCGGTGTTCCCGACGGCGGTGCCGGTCTTGGAGACGCCGGTGTTCCCGACGGCGGTGCCGGTCTTGGA
>Ga0114956_1002735_pt1 | contig 13810 bp, 10 predicted proteins | sample MaitaG_FD_87304 | JGI IMG/M metagenome (GOLD analysis project Ga0114956, IMG submission 87304) | Marine algal microbial communities from Maine, USA - Maine_Asex2 metaG | ecosystem: Host-associated > Algae > Red algae > Unclassified | place: Maine, USA | collected 2015-01-05 | reverse complement strand
GCCTAGAACCGCCCAGTTATGCCGATGTCAGGTAGGTCCAGCACCAAATAGGGCACCACGGCGTAAGACAGAAAGCCCATAGTTTCGCCCATTATCGTGATTTCCCGGCGACGCCTACCCCATTTTCGGTATTGTTTGGATCCGAAAGTCCGTGGAGCGCGGCACAGTTTCACCAAGATCGCACTCCGTCACCGAGGCTGTGCTCGCCAAGAGAGCGCGCGTTTAGCGCAACCCCACGTCGGATTCAGCCCGACGGGAGTCAAGGCCCGGAAGGCGCGCAAAGCAGGATCACCACCCTGCCTTCAGTGCCGCGCTCACGAATCGAGAGCGTTCGGACTACCCCACCTGAGACAGCCCGCCGGGACCGAGGATTCAGTTCAGGCCGAGCTCAGCGCGTAGTTCGGCGAGCTTGTCGTCGGCTTTGGCCAGCGACACGGCTTCGCGGAGTTCCGCTTCGGCCCCTTCGGGTGTGGATTGAGCAATCTCGGCGTGAGCCTTGGCGTTCGCCATGCGTTCTTGGATCTTGCCTTCGACGCGTTCCAGGCTCGGCGTGTCTGTCTCGAGTGCGCCCGACATTGCTTCGACGGCCTTGTTGACTTCCTCTTGCATTTTGGCCTGTTGAATCTGACCAAGAAGTTGCATGCGCTTTGCAGCCAGCTCTTGGACCCGCATGGCGTTTCCCTGCACCGCATTGTTAGCTTCGTCGGCCTGGGTAACTGCGATCTCGTATTGACCTTTCAGGCTCTCAAGACTGCTCTCCGAAGACTGCAGTTTCATCGCCAAGCTCGAAGCGGTATTGGTCCACTTCTCCAACCCGGCGATGTCTTCTTCGGCCTTTGCCCGCTCGGCGCGAAGGAGCGCTTGCTTAGCCATCTCGCGAGCTTCTCCTACGGTGTCCGCAGATTTCTCGATGCGGCTCTCCAGCTGCTCGCGGTGCGCAATCACCTTGGCAGCTTGGTTTCGCAGCTGACGGTCCTGCTTGCGAGCATCCTCGATGGCTTGCTCAATTTCGATTTCAGGGTCCATGGCCGCTTCGGCCTTGACGCGAAACAGTGTTTTTAGGTAATTGAAAACTCGCTTAAACACGAAAGCCCCTCTTGGTTTTGAGATCGGTGGTTGATTGTACGTTGCCGGTGAGCCCGAAAAGACACTGGGCGGCCTTGGACGGCCGGCCCACAGGGATTAGCGCCGACGACGGCGGCGACTCGTTGAAGGTCGGCTGGTGCGCGGCGTGCGCGAGCGCGACCGAGACGACGAGCGAGAAGGAGTGCGACGAGGCGATGTGCGGGAACGGCTGTTTGATGTGCGTGACCGACTGCTGCCGCCAAAGACACCACCGCCGGAGCGGCGTTGCGGTTGCGACTGGCGAGAAGATCCGCCACCGAACATGCCACCGCTGCTTCGTCTATTGCGCTGGGATCCGCCGAACATGCCACCGCCGCGCGATCGGCCCCCGAGCATGCCGGAACCAGCGATCAAGATGTCGAGTAAACCGCCACCGCTCCGGCGCCGCGACTGGCTGTAAGGAACTCGGGGCCGAGCTTGGCGTTGTGGCATACGTTGGCGCTGCTCAGCCCGGCGTTGCTGAGTTTTCGTGTCTACCTTCGGTGCCGGCGGTGGCGGTACGTTTGGCTTTTCGGGAACGGGTTCGCCGTCCATCAACGCTTCGGCTGCATCCATTTGCCAACGGGCATGGGCGACTCGAGTCCCAAACTCGGCGAGCTCCCGCAGGTCGGCGCCCTCGAGCTTTTGTGCGTCTGGGACCTCGTCGGAGATGTCAAGATAGGCGTCGGCCGCCTCGCGATAGTAGGTAACCACCTCGGTGTTCTCCGAGAGGTCAACCGGTCCCGAAAGCACGAGTACGTCGTTTGCGAGCTCGTCGAGCTCGGTCTGGAGTTCTGCACGGATCTTCTGCGCGTTGCCCAGATCTTGCGCCGATTTCTTCTTTTTGCCACTGCGGCTCATGAACCACAAACCACCCCCGACCACAGCTGGAATCCCGATGAGCAACCACGGGAATCCGCCTCCGCCTGACGACGAAGAACCAGTGCTGGCTGAGCTTTCGCTCGAGGAGCCGCTGTTACCTGCGGTGGAGCTCACGGCTAGACGATCAAACTCAGCTACGACTTCGGCCATGAACTCGGCAGGCTGCTCCCAGTCGCCGTCGAATGGGGCGAGCGCTCTCTGCTCAACCGCGGACGTCTCGTCGGACGCAAGCTGGACCACGTAGTCCGGTCCGTCGAAATGCAGCACCAACACGTTGCCTCGAGGGGCAATCGCGTCGAACACGTCGTTCGCAAAAGTGTCCGCCACGTCGTCGGTGAGCGATACGAAGTACCACACGTCGTTGGCGGTCTGCGACTGGCGAGCCAAGTCAGCAAACGAGGAGTTGCTGCCATCGGCGCCAGCCTCGATGTAGTAACCGTTGTCCTCCAGCTCTTGAACTATCTGGTCGATGTCTTGTGCTGACGCTTCTGGCATCGCGGCCTGAAAGGCCACCGTTGCCATGAGTAGTGCCACCGCAATTGCCACAGGTCTCAGGGATCGCCTCACACCGGCTCCTTCTCCCAGGAACTGCCCGGGGATTGCGAGTGTAGGACCCCGCGCATAAATAGGCGCTCTGTTCCCGCTGCCTCGGTTACGGGGGTCGCTTCTTCGCTCGCGGGGTGTGCAGGACCGGCCCAGCTGTTAGAACGCAATGATGGATGCCATTCTTGATGTCGACTTGATCGCCTTTGAACAAGGATCAACTGCTGAGCGCAACGCCGTCGTCGACGGCACAATGCGAAGTCTTGCAACCGGATTTGTGTATACCGGTCACGATGTCAGCACGAGCCTTATCGACGAGGCTTATGAGATGTTGGCGTCGTTCTTCTCTCTCGAAGCTGACATTAAGTCCGGCACTACTGTCGAGGGAACACACGGTCAGACCGGCTACACCGGGCTGCTCGTCGAAACCGCAGCGTCGAGCGATCACCCTGACTGGAAAGAGATGCTCAACTGGGGCGACAGACTGCCAACAGGGCATCCGCTGGCCACGCAGTTCCCGACCCGCTACCACGATCCAGTGTTGCCCGAAGCAGATGTGCCGGGCATCACCGAAGTGCTGCTGAACTTTCACCGGTCGATCGCGGATCTTCAGCGCCGATTTCTGCGCATCATTGCCGTGGGTGTCGGGGCACACGAATCACTCTTTGATGACACCGTTGCGGTCGGCGCCAATCTGACCCGGGCAATTCGGTATCCACCCATGGGGCAGGCACCGGGATCTCAGCATGTGTGGGCTGGCGCGCATGCGGACATCAATCTGATTACGGCACTCCCCCGAGCTACCGCTCGCGGGTTGCAGGTCGAAGTCGACGGCGAGTGGATCGATGCCGTACCACCTGACGGCCACGTGATTATCAATACCGGACTCATGCTCGAACGCATTACGAATGGCCGTATCCCGCCGGGGATGCATCGTGTTGTTGCTGATCCTGCCCAACCTGGGCAACGGCTGTCTGTGGTGCAATTCTGCCACCCGGCCCCATGGACCATGCTCACGCCGCTGGCCTCTTGCATCAGCGCCGAACAACCTCAGCGCTTCTTGCCGATTCGGGCCGCCGATGCGCTCGACGAAGTTCTCTGGCAGATCAACCTCGTCGAAGATGGCCGGCGCATCAGCGACTGACCAACCCACTCACGCAGCGGTCCGGGCTAATTGTCTCCGTTGAGGATCGCGGCTAGGGCGGTTGCCGTCTCGACCGAGAATCCGCCGGAAACCACGAGACGGTCACCGGTCGGGGGCCGCGACAATTGCGGTGCAGTGATGACCGAACCGTCTACCTCGACTGCGAGAACGACAGATTCCCGGCCGTTTGCAAAGTTGGCTTCGATGAACGTTTGCAGCGGGCGACTCATGCGCACTTCGACAGACGGTCGCCGGTTGAACATCACGGCCCGAGCGCTCTCGACGCCGTCAATTGCACCGACTGTGTCCGTCGCCGTCACGAAACAACGGACTGGACCCGACAGCACCCGCTCGGGCAACTGCTCTGCCTCACACGGCTCGCTGCTTATTGATTCGACAACGCGAAACGACGCCTGCGCTCCGGTTGTGGTTTCATCAACGTCGATCCACGGCTCGGGCGCAGGACCCAAATTGCTGAGCTCGGACAAGATGGGCTGGCTCGGGGGCACGACCGGCAACGAGTCAGCTGGCGCAAAGGCGATTTGGTACAGCTCCCCATCGGCGAGATAACGAATATTGCCTGGATCTTCGAAGATTCTTTCGATCGCCGAGTCTGGCGACGAACTAGCCCATCGATCGACAAACACCCGGCCCGGCACACCGTCGCACAAGTCGCCGTCGCGCCAGGTGCCACCGCCGGGCAACGTGAGCTCGCCTTGGGAGAGTTCGAAACCCATGGCATCACCGAACAAGCTGATCGTTGCTGCCTCGTAACCCGATTCGTCAAAGAATGGATGTATGTGCATGACCCCATCTGCGTGACTGTGAATGCCAAGGGGGTCTTCTGCTGAATCGAAGGGCGCAAGCACCTCGTCGCAGATGCGGACCACGTACGCGGCATGCCAATGCGACGATGCAGGAATTGGGCCAATCGCCGGCAAGGTGCCTTCGACCGGCAGGACGCCTGCTCGATCTGCCGCGGCCGTTGAAATTTCTTCGGTTGAAATACTGCAGCCGGTCAAGAACAGCAGAAACCCAAGCACGAGCACCCAGATCGCAGGGCCTCGGAGCGGACTAGTACTTCGTTGCTGTGTCAGGGCGCTGGTCGACAGTCGGCGCATACGCCAGAGAACAGTACATCGAAGCGGCGCAGCTCAAACGCCAGCACGGCAGTAGACAACCGAGGTTCAGTGCCTGGTTCGAGCTGAACGTCCTGGAGGAGCCCGCACGCCTCGCACAGAAGATGATGGTGTTTGTCGGCCGCGTTCGGGTCATACGTGCGAGCTCGACCCGCAACGTTCAGTTCCCCAACCTCGCCCAGTTCGACCAGTTCATTGAGCACGTTGTAGACCGTGGCGCGACTCGTATCTGGGAGTGCCTGGTGCACTCGCTCAAGGACCTGGTCCGCACTCAGGTGCACATTTGCTCCTGCAAGCGCGTCGACCACGGCACGGCGTTGCGGAGTAAACCGCCATGGCCGCCGATTCAGGCGCTCTAGTAGATCGTCCATACCAACCTCGCCTGGCACTTTACCAGCGCCGATCGCTTCGATCTGCGTATCCAATAGTCACCAGCGGCGTCAAGGCCGGCTGCGCCTTTCCCAAGGCGGCCCCACATGCACGTGACTGCCATGGGCTCTGCGGCGTGCCGCAGAGCCCGTGGTTGTAGTAACGAATTGTGCGCAGTTGCGCCTGCTACTCGGGACTACGGCGACGTCGACCAGTCACCGTGAGCATGCCGCCGAGAGCGAGCAATACCGCAGAGAGCAAGCCCAACAGATTCGTAGCCGAGCCGGTAATGGCAAGTCCGAGCACCTCGTCGGGAGGTAGCAAAGGTGTTGGCGGGTCGAACGGGCCGGGATACTCAGGACGGGGGTCCGGTACGAATGGCGGCGGGACCCTTGTCCGGGTAGTCGACGTATCTGTGTTGTTGCTGTCGTCGGGGTCCTTGGTGGGTGACTCGACGGTGGCTGTATTAACCAGATCTGAACCAGCCACCGCAGAACCGTTCGCGACTGCAACGTAGGTCAGAGTGTCAGAGTCGCCGTTGGCCAAGGACTCGTCGCGCAGACAAGTGAAGCTGCGTTCGCCTTCGTCGAGCGAACAGTCCCAACCTTCGCTGCTCGGCACGCTCACATAGTCAAGTCCGGCCGAAAGTTCATCGATAACCCGCACATTGTCGGCCGCATGTGGCCCGTTGTTACTCACAACGATCGTGTAGGTCACTTCGACGCCAACGCCGATCGGGCCGGCGTTAGAGTTCGTCTTGGAAACCGCAGAATCGGCAACTGTCGTATCGATCGTGGCGGGGTCATCGTCTTCCACGATCGGCGCCTGATCGAGCACATCGTCGTTCTCGTCGAGTGGCTGGCCCTCAACTCGAGCCTCGTTGACGATGCCATCTTGTGGTGCTGCCGAGGTGGTACTGACCACGAACGACTCGCCAGGCGCAATGATCTGCTCGCCGTCTGGTACCTGAATGATGATGCCCAGAGTGATGTCTTCGACCTCGGTGATCAGCAGGCTCACCGTTCCGGTATTGGTAGCGGTGAAACACCACGTGACGATCGAGCCGGTTGGCACCGTGATCGACTCGGTTGCGTCGGCGCAGTCGCCAGTCTCACCGGCTACGACTGTGGTCTCAAGGTCCACAGAAGCCTCGCGGACTTCGGCGTCGTCGGCATCGCTCACAGGTTCCAGATCAATGCGATTGCCGTTTATGTCGGCAGGGTCACCGGTCACCGACCCGTTGCTCGCCAAACCGCCAGCGGCGATAGTGCCAGGCACCGAAATGAGGACTTCTTCACCCGGTTGAAGCACGCTTGAGTCTCTTCCGGCCAATACATCGAAATCGGCAATGCCGAGTTCGGGCGAGGTGAGCCTGACATTGATCAGCGCAACGTTGCCAGCGTTGACGACCCTAGCGCACCACTCGACATCGGTGTCGATGACATTGGCGACCAGGCTGTTGAGGTCCTTGGCAACGGTGAGACACTCTTCGTCGGCCTTTGCGACCGAGTGAATCAATGTGATGTTCGGGGCCGGCGTGTCGTGGTTGATCTCGGCGTCATCGGAGGCTTGTGGCAACGGACCTGTCGGGCCGGTTCCGGTCACGGTCGCCACGTTGACAAACTCGGTCTCGAGATCAACGAGCACGTCGAACTGCACGGCTTCGCCGTCGCCCGGCTGAAGCACGTTGATTGCGTACGGGCTGAGCGGGCTTTGATCATCGGTGATCTGAACGTTGCTGGCAACACCAAGACCGGTGTTGCGGATTGCCAGGCAGTAGGTGACGGTGTCGCCGAGCTCGATTTCGAGTACCTCGCCGCGGCCGCGCACGCCGTCTTCGAATGTTGGGCAGGTGCCCTCTGGGCCAGGCACGACCGTCTTGACGATCTCCAGGCCCGGTTCGAGTTGTGGGGATGGATCGATGATGGCTGGATCAGATACTGGGCCGAGGTCTCCGGTCGGGCCTTGACCGGTCGCGGTAGCGACATTGGTATCAGGCGTTCCGGCGTCGATGATGACGTCGTAGCTCAGCGTGCGTTCTTCGCCAGCAGGCACCGTGCCTACGTCGAAGCCGCCGCCCGGCGCTTGGCTGTCTGCGATGCTCACATTGGTTGCTGCATTGCCGCCGCTGTTACGCACGGTTATGCAGTACGTAACGGTGTCGTCGTAACGAACGGCCAAGGCGTCGCCCTCGTCGTCGATGCCATTGGCAAACACAGGGCAGTCTCCGAGCGGGCCGTTCACAACGGTTTTGACGATGTTCAATACAGGGTCGGCTGGAGCGATGAGCGCCGTGTCAGCCACGGGCGCGGTGTCACCGTTTGGACCGATACCGGTGGCGGTCGCGGTGTTCTGCAGCTCGGTGGACTCATCGACAACCACGTCGTAGCTGTCGTCGAGTTCGCCACCGACGGCAATCGTGCCGAGTGTGATGGACGTTGGCGCCTGGGCATCGACAACCGTGACATTGCTGGCGTCGCTTCCGCCCACGTTGCGCACGCTAATGCAGAAGGTAACGGTGTCGCCGTAACTCACGATGAGCGCATCGCCATCGTCGGGTGTTCCGCCAAGGAAGTTGGCTGGGCAGGTGCCCTCTGGGCCAGGCACGACCGTCTTGACGATCTCAAGGACTGGGTCTGGTTGCGGGCTCGTGGAGATGAGTGCAGTATCCGATGCCGGCGGCAGCGCACCCGTTGGACCGGTGCCGTTGGCCGTGGCGGTGTTCTGCACGGGCGTCGTTGCAGTGACAGTTACGTCGTAGGCAGTGCTCTTCTGCTCGTTGATGTCCAGGGTCCCGAGCGAGACCTGCGCGGGCGCTTGGAGATCAGTGATGGTCACGCCAGTGGCCTGATTCTGACCGCTGTTGAGGACCGTGATGCAGAAGGTAACAACATCGCCGTAGAGCACGTCGACTGCGTCGCCATCGTCGGGTGTCCCCGCGGCGAACCTTTCAGGGCAGGTACCACCTGGTCCGGGAACGGCGGTCTTTACGATCTCGAGCACGGGCTGCAATTCGGATATGGCGATGACCGCTGTATCTGAATCTGGCGTGACCGCGCCGGCAGCGTCAGTGCCGTTCACTGTGGCCGTGTTTAGAGTCGGCGTCTGCGGCTGAATCGCAACGTCGTAGGACGCTGAGTCAGTCTCGCCAGCGTTGAGATTACTCAAGTTAAATACGCCCGGGGCCTGAGCATCGGTCACCCGGATGTTCGACACCGGCCCGGGACCAGTATTCAGCACAGACAAGCAGTAGGTGACGATGTCACCGACCGTCACGGGGAGTGCAGGACCATCGTCCAGGGTGCCGTTGGCAAAGGTAGGGCAAACGCCCTCTGGCCCGTCGACCACGGTCTTTACAATCTGCAAGCCACCGGGAGGACACGGGAAATTCACGGGGGTGGGGTCATCTACGCCGCCCGCGCCGTTGTTGTCGCCGGGGCGGGCACTTACGCCGTCGTCAGACAGGTCAGCTACGTCGACGTTTGCTGCGGTTCCGGTGAGCTCGGTCTGATTGAGATAGTTGTAGCCCGCACCGCAGTCGCTCCAGTTTGCGGTTGCGAGGTCCGGGGTGTACTCCACGGTCAACGTGATAATTTCGTTCTGCTCTGCAGCCACAGCGCCGGCGCTGATGAGATCAAAGTCGGTCTGGCCATCGAAGTTGTCGTTCAGGACCAGCCCACCGTTTGTGCTTCGTTCGGTAACGACGATTGAGGAGAACGCATCGTCGCGAAGATCGTCGGTGAGTTGCAGGTTCTCAAGGATGATGCCCTGCGGAGTCGAGGTAACGAACTGAGCGCCAAACGCACTGACTGCGTCATCGAGAACTGCCTGGATCGTGGCCGACGAAGGCAGGTTGTTGCGGACCCGCAGGTCGTAGGTGACCTCGAAACCTGTGCCATTCCAGGTTGGGCCAGAGGTCACGACCTTGGCCGCGCCGGCGGCTTCGCAACCACCGCCGACGGCGAAACCAGATTGGCCTTCGCTGGGGAATGTGCGCAGCATGTCGATGCCGGTTACTGCGCCGAGGAAATCAACCTGAACTCGACCGGCGAGCGCTTGGGAAAGTTCGTTCGGAGGGTCGAGTTCTAGACTTTCGTCGAGTTCGACCGCCAAGTTTGTTGTGCCCTCGAACGTGAAATCATTGTCGCCACCGAATACCGCAGCTTGACCCGGCTGGGTCCATGCTGGGGTAACGGTAAAACCCTCGCCCGGCCTATCAACGTCGGTGAAGATCCACTGGCTATAGAACAGGGGCGCAGGGTTGCCGGCTGCGTCGGTCAGTGTGATGCGGGCGCCATCGCCTTGGCCGAGTTCGATGCCCTTGGCTCGGTCATTCGTTGAGCCCTCGCCACCGCTGGGAAAGAAGCCTGGGTACTGGTCGCCTGGAACTCCTTCGGAAGTCACCTCGAGGTTCATGGTGATTGCGCCGGTGGTAACCGTGGCTGTACTGCCAAGATCCATTCGACCGATCGGATTTACGTTCTCGGGGAACGGGTCGAAATAGGTTGGACTGTCGCAGTAGGGAAACGGGTTGGGCGCCGGGCCAAAGAGGGCCGGCCCATCGGCTTGGGTGCTCGGGCCGTTGTACGACGGACCGCGCGCATCCGCGGTGTCGTTCACCACGCTCACCGAGGCCAACGTTGCGACAATCATCGCAATCGTGACCACACTTGCGAATACGATTCGCGCCGCGCGTCCGTGCCCTTGACTACTCCGCTTACCCAGCATCACTACTCCTTGATTTGGGTCCCGATCCTTCTTCCGCTATGTCGCGGCGTTTATCCAGCTCGGGTGTTAGCAAGCTAGGCGCGATATTGGAGTCAAGCCAACAGAAATTTTCGAAAACAACGCCAATCAAGCACCTTGCCCACCCAGTGCGTCCAGGCACTCTCCTAGAGTGATAAAAAGGCCACTTCGATGAACTTTCCCCATGACGGCTCCAGCGACCAGGCTTGTTGACTTCGCTTCTACGTTGGCACTTCCGGTCCGGACCAGTCACCAGAATGGCGCCGCAGCGAAGTGATTGTGGCAGCCATTGCATCGACTTCGCCCCCCGTAAGACCAGCAAGCCCAAAGCCAGCTTTTTCGAGCGCTGCCGCACATTGCGGCGCCAGGTCCGCGCCGGCAGCGGTGAGCTTGACGAGCGTCGTCCGCCGATCGGTCGGGTGCGCCACGCGCTCGACCAGGTCATCTTGTGCCAGGCGATTCACCAGACTGGTGACACTCGTTGGGTGGACTTGCAAGCGGTCGCCAATCTTGCCCATAGGCAATGAGTTTTCGCGGGCGAAGAACAGCAAAGCGAGCACTTCGAAGCGGCTAAAGGTCAGATCGAATCGAGCCAGCGCCGTATTGACGTGAGCCAACACGATTTGGTGGGCTCGCGTGATCGACGTGGCCGCGACCATTGCCTGACCGTCTCCCCATCCGTTCGCCTGCCAGTTGCGGCGCGCTTCCTCTATTGGATCGAAGCTAAGCCCCATGGGTCATCCTCATTCGAGATTCGGCACTCAGGAAACGATAGCCCGGCGCAAACTAGTAGGATCGCAAATAGTTGGACTTCCTACTACTTGGAGCGCACATGGCCGAGCACGACAGAAACGACCCGGAGTACCAAGCATGGAAGGCGGCCTACGACGCCACTCGCCTCCGCGACGTTCCGTTCGAGACCATGTCAGGCGTTCCGGTTGACCCGCTCTACGGCGAGGGTCCCTATCCCGGCCAGTATCCCTATACCCGTGGCTTGCACGCTGCCGGCTACCGGTCGCGTTTGTGGACTATGCGCATGTTCGCTGGTTTTGGCACCGCCGAAGACACCAACGCCCGCTTCAAGGAGCTGCTCCGCGCTGGCGGTGGCGGCCTGTCGACCGCATTCGACATGCCAACGCTCATGGGGCGCGACAGCGATTACGACTGGTCCCTCGGCGAAGTCGGCCACTGCGGCGTGGCGGTTGACACCCTCGCCGATATGGAAGATCTGTTCGCAGACATTGACCTGAGTTCGGTCTCAACCTCGATGACCATCAATGGTCCCGCAGCCATGATCATGGCCATGTACATCGCGGTCGGCGAGAAGACCGGCGTCGAACGCTCCCAGCTCGCCGGCACGATCCAGAACGACATCCTCAAGGAATACCAGGCGCAAAAGGAGTACATCTTCCCGCCTCGCCCTTCGATGCGGATCATCACCGACATGATGAAGTTCACGTCGGCCGAGATGCCAAAATGGCATCCCATATCCATCTCCGGATACCACATCCGCGAAGCCGGTTCCAACGCCGCCCAAGAGTTGGCGTTCACCCTGGCGAACGGCTTTGCTTATGTCGAAGCGGCGGTGGCTGCTGGTCTCGACGTCGACGACTTTGCGCCCCGGCTTTCGTTCTTCTTCAATAGCCACAGCGATTTCTTCGAAGAGATCGGCAAGTTCCGAGCCGCCCGCCGGATCTGGGCGCGGTGGATGAAAGAGCGTTACGGCGCCAAGAACGAAAAAAGCCTGATGATGAAATTCCACACCCAGACCGCGGGTGTGTCGCTGACGGCGCAGCAGGCCGAGATCAACATCGGCCGTGTTGCAATCCAAGCACTGGCCGGCGCACTTGGCGGCACGCAGTCGTTGCATACCGATGCCTACGACGAAGCCATGGCGCTGCCGACCGAAGATGCAGCTCGCATTGCGCTGCGCACTCAGCAAATCGTGGCACACGAGACTGGCGTTACCAATGTGGTCGACCCGCTCGGCGGAGCACCGTTCGTTGAATGGATGACCGACGAGATGGAGCGCCGAGCCGAAGAGATCTTCGCTCACTTGCTCGATATCGGCAACGACTCGATTCTCGAAGGCGCCTACGCCGGCATCGACGACGGTTATTTCGTCGGCGAGATCGCCGATGCGGCCTATCGCTTTGAGCGCGAGGTCAACGAGGGCAAGCGCATCATCGTTGGCGTCAACGAGTTCACCGAAGGCGACGACGGCGAACGCAATCTTTTGCGCATCGGCGCCGAGGTCGAGGAATATCAACTCAAACGACTCAACGATGTCAAGCAACGCCGCGATAGCGCCGCAGTGACTCGGGCATTGGAGCAGCTCAAGACCGATGCCGCCGATAGCGAAGTCAACCTGATGCCGACCATGATCGAGGCAGTCAAGGCCTTCGCAACCGAAGGCGAGATAGTGGCATCGCTCGAAGAAGTATTTGGCACCTACGTAGAAAAGGTCTTCCTCTAGTGGATGATCAGCAGCAGATTCGTGTCGTGCTGGCCAAGCTCGGCTTTGATGGCCATGACCGCGGCATCAAGATCGTTGCCCGCATCCTTCGCGATGCCGGCATGGAAGTGATCTACCTCGGCCTGCGCCAGAGCTACAAGAACGTGATCAATGCGGTCGAGCAAGAAGACGCCGACGCCGTTGGCCTATCGATGCACAACGCCAGTCATATGACGCTTGCTCCCAAGATGGTCGAGGCAATGGCCGAAGCCGGTCTCGATGTGCCCGTCATCGTCGGTGGGATCGTTCCCGACGAAGACATCGAGCCGTTGCTCGAGAAGGGCGTTGCCGCAATTCTTGGGCCTGGCGCCTCGGCCGAAGAAGTTGCGCAGACCGTTCGAGATGCGGTTGCGGTTGTTCGCGGTGAACCTGCGGAGTGAGCCTTCGCGGAGTACCCCCAGCTGACATCTTTGATATGGCCACGGGCGGCGAGCGCCGTGCCCTTGGCCGGCTCATCACCTTTGTCGAACGCGACGCAGCCGAGGCCGAGGTCGTTGCCGAGCTCGCCCATGGACGCGCTGGAAATGCCCACGTGATCGGTATCACCGGCTCGCCCGGCTCAGGCAAGTCAACGCTCACGGGGCAGTTGGTCAAGCTGCTCGGCGAGGCTGGCAAACGAGCTGCTGTGCTCGCGGTGGACCCATCGTCGCCTCTGACCGGCGGCGCGATTCTTGGCGACCGAGTCCGGATGGAAGATGTCGCAGCGCCCGACACCTTTATTCGCTCTATGGCGACCCGGGGCCACCAAGGCGGACTGTCACTGGCCGTGCCCGGTGTCGTGCGACTGCTCGATGCGACTGGTTACGACCCGATCGTGATCGAAACGGTCGGGGTGGGCCAGGTCGAAGTAGATATTGCCGGTACTGCCGACACCACTGTGGTCGTTGCCACCCCCGGCATGGGCGACTCAGTCCAGGCCAACAAGGCAGGCCTGCTCGAACTCGCCGACCTGTTCGTGGTGAACAAGGCCGACCGGCCTGGCGCCAAAGATGTGCGCCGCGACCTCGATTTGATGCTCGACCTGAGTCATGTCTCTGGTCAGGATCAGCGCACCGGCATGCGGCCCGAGATCATCATGACTACCGCTCTATCGGGCGAAGGCGCTCCGGAACTTTGGGACGCGATCGAACGCCACCGCGATGCCATCGCTGGCAACGGCCAGCTTGCATTGCGGCGAATCAATCGCGATGTCGAAGAGGTCCGCAACCGACTCCTGGCCGATCTCGAAGGACGCGTCGAGACCATGCTGGCTGGCGACAGTCTCGCCGGCGTTACCCAAGTGCTCGACCAAGTCGCCGCTCGATCCCTCTCTCCTACCGCCGCAGCTCGCGATCTGGCAGCACGCATTAGCGAGCTCTAGAAGCCATT
>Ga0114956_1002734_pt1 | contig 13812 bp, 10 predicted proteins | sample MaitaG_FD_87304 | JGI IMG/M metagenome (GOLD analysis project Ga0114956, IMG submission 87304) | Marine algal microbial communities from Maine, USA - Maine_Asex2 metaG | ecosystem: Host-associated > Algae > Red algae > Unclassified | place: Maine, USA | collected 2015-01-05 | reverse complement strand
GCCCGCCGTGGGCTGGCCGTTCTGCACCAAAGCGACGTGTACCGCCCAGTCGGTCCGGGGAATCTCGCCGAATTCACGTGTGCCGTCGAGTGGGTCGATGATCCAGGTGCGATCGGCGCTGAGACGGGCGGCGTCGTCCTTGCCTTCTTCAGACAAAATGGCATCAGCTGGGCGAGCGGCCTGCAGTTCGTGCATCAGCAGGTTGTGCGCACGCCGGTCGCCTTCGTTTTTGCGCACGGCGACTTCGGCTTCGGACAGCTCGGCTCGAACCGCAATCAGCAGTCCCCCGGCCAGTGTTGCCAACCGGGCCGCCAATTCATGATCATTTTCCACGACTGGCCAGCCTACCTCGCGACGAGTTCTCAACGTGGTTACCCTCGACACATGGCATCGATAGGTATCGCGGGCGCGGGTTTCTCCGGAGCGGTAATCGCCCGCGAATTGGCCGAAGCGGGCCACCAGTGCCATGTATTCGACACTCGTGATCATGTCGGGGGCAACTGCCATACGGAACGCCACGAGACCGGCGTGCTCGTCCATCGTTATGGCCCGCATATCTTTCACACCGACAACGAGCGAGTGTGGGACTACATCAATCGCTTCGGCCACATGGTCGAGTACAACCACAAGGTCAAGACGACGGTTGAAGGCACGGTGTTCAGTCTTCCCGTCAACCTGCACACGATCAATCAGGTCTATGGCACGGCGCTGTCGCCGACCGAGGCCCAGGAGTTCATCACCGGCACCGAGGCGCTCGAGCTGGGGCACGAGCCCAAGAACTTCGAAGAGCAGGCGTTGACCATGATCGGCCGCCGGCTCTACGAACTCTTCTTCGAGGGATACACCCGCAAACAATGGGGCGTGTCGCCCACTGCGCTGCCTGCTTCGATTCTGAAACGGCTGCCGCTTCGGTTCAACTACGAGGACTCGTACTTCAATCATCCCCACCAGGCCATCCCGGCCGATGGATACACGCCGATCGTCCAGGCGATTCTGGATCACCCCGGCATTCAGGTCTCCTTGAGTACTGGGCTCGACCCGGCGTCGGCGACGGAGTACGACCATGTGGTTTGGAGCGGCCCGCTCGACGCGTTCTTCGACTATGACCTCGGTCGGCTCGGCTATCGCACGCTCGACTTCGAAGAGTTCGTCGTCGACGGTGACTTCCAGGGCACACCCGTCATGAACTACGGCGACGAGCAGGTGCCGTTCACCCGGATCACCGAACACAAGCACTTCGCACCCGCGGAGACCCACGACAAGACAGTGTGTTTTCGCGAGTTCAGCCGAGAACACGGCCCCGACGACATTCCGTACTATCCGGTACGCCTGGTCGACGACAAGGAGCTACTCGAGAGCTACGAAGCGCGCGCTGCGGCCACCGACAACGTGACGTTCGTCGGCCGTTTGGGCACCTATCGTTACATGGATATGGACGTCACCATCGCCGAAGCGTTAGATGCCGCGGATCGCCTATCCACCTCGATACGTGAACGTACTGGGCAAGCGTAAGTCGAGATGCAGCACAACAGCGCCGTACCAAGTGTGGCCGTCATCGTTCTCACCAGTGGCGGGCGCGATACTGAACTGGCCGAAATGGCCGCTTCGTTGGCGGGCCAAGTGGTGCATGAACGCGTGCTCGTGGCGAACGGCGTCGAGGTTGAACCGATACCCGGCTGGTCTATCGTCAGTTCGCCAACGAATCTCGGCGTCCCAGGCGGTCGATCCTTTGGCATACAGCACTCCACGAGCGATGTTTTGGTGTTCCTCGATGACGACTCGACAGCACGATCTGCTGACTTGGCTGCCCGGACTCAGGATCTTTTCAAGAACAATCCGGCTCTCGGGGCGCTTGCGTATCGAGTCGTGGTTTCTGGGTCGGAGCGGTCGCTTCGCCGATGGAAACCAGCCCATCTGCGGCCATCAGGCAACGAACCCTGCGACGCTGTCACCTTCCCGGGAAACGGCCATGCCTTGCGGCGCCAAGCTTTTGACGGAGTCGGCGGATACACCAACGAGTTCTTCTTCAAACACGAAGAAACAGAACTCAGTTGGAAGTTGCTCGATGCGGGCTGGAACGTGCAGTACTGCCCAGACCTGGTGGTGCAGCATCCCGATACGCCCGAAGGCCGCAACCCCACCGCCGTGCATTATGCAGTGCGCAACAAGGTCTGGTTGGCGCGAGGGCTGCTACCCAAGGGGATACGCGGTCTCGCAATCGTCATCGCTACGTTGCGAGTTCTGGTCCGCGCGCGCTCATCGAGCGACGTCCGCCAGATTCGGGCTGGGCTGGCTGTCGGCTTTACGAAGAGCCCCATCGATGCGAAACCGATCGCTTGGGCAACGGTAAGAGAGCTCGCTCGTCGCGGCCGCCCTCCACTATTTTAGCTAGTGGCCAAGCGCTGCTTTTCGCGCACCTCGCATAAAGCATCGAACGGCCATGGACGACTGTTTCGCTGCGATCTTCGGCTGGCCGTTACGCGCAGCCTGCGCTGCGGCGCGAGCGGCATACGCCCCGCTATAGGCCAACGCCTTTATTTGCAGCGAATTCGCGATCGCTGGGTCGGAGACTCTGTCGGACAGGCGATCGATCACCTCGATCGCCTGTTGTATGTTGTCGCCGCTCGCGGCTACTGACGTGGTGTGCTGTCCCTCGTGTATCCGATAGGCGGCCAGAACTTCTGGCTCATAATAGATGGGCGCTACCGCAGCGATTCGAACCCACATATCCCAGTCGGCGGCATGATTTAACGAGACATCGAAGACCCCCAAACGTTCATATACCGACCGTCGCACTGCGATTCCCGGTGCGGGAAGCCGGTTCGAAACCGCAAGCACCCGAAGCGCGTCGACCCAGATCCCGGCGCCATCGGCTTCTGACCGGTTCAAGCCAATGCGCCTGCCTTTGGCATCGATGCGTTCAACTCGACAACTACCCAGCGCAGCGCCATGCTCGCGAAACCCACGCTCCATTGACTCATAGAAACCCCGATGTACCACATCGTCGGCGTGGAGCAGGTGGATAAATTCACCGCGCGCGAGCGAGATCGACCTATTGAAGTTGGCAACGGCGCCGCGATTCTCAACATGGTTCACTAGCTGAACCGCGCCATCAGATTGCTGTAGCTCGACGCGTGTCGTCGACGCGTCATCGACGACAACGATCTCAACATCGGTTCGATTCTTCGTCGCTGCTTGGGCAGATGCAACCGCATCGACGAGCGCCGGGCCGGGGTTATACGCCGGGATCATGATCGACCAACAAAGCTTGTTCGATGCGGTGTCGCTCACCTCGGCACCATACCCATACACCAGTGTCGTGCCATCAAAACCAAAGTCCGGATTCCATGTCATATCGCTCATGCGCCGCGCAGTGAACGCTAGGATTTGCGCCTTGGCCCGTATGGCGCTATCTATCCTGGATCTACCATGAAAACGTTTGTGAAGTCGAAGCTGAAGCGTCTCGCTCCACTCGACGAGAAACTGCGAAAACACCGACCATACCGGACAGTCTCCGACCGCCTTTACAGCGCAGTTTGGGTCAATCTGTTGGGCGGTCCAGTTCCCCCTGATGACGCCAGCGACGAACTCCCCCACGAGGCTCAGTCCTTCTTGGAAGCCCGAGAAACTGCTCCCCTCGTAACCGATCAGGTTCTCTACGAGTCGTTTCACGGTGACCGCTTTGACGGAAACCCCAAAGCCATACTCGACTACGTGCTCGACCGTGCAGAGTACGAACATCTAACCCATGTTGTTGCGGTGAAGGACCCGAGCACCCTCGCTCACGGCTACCACGCCGCCGACCGCGTCTACGTCGTCGCCGCCGGGTCGACTGACTATGCCCGGATGCTCGCTACGAGCGAGTATCTCGTCTCCAACTCAACCTTCCCGTGGTGGTTCGTACGCCGCGACGAACAGACCTACGCAAACACATGGCATGGCGTCCCGCTCAAAACGATGTTCAGCAAGGAGAAGGGCGATCCCACAAGCTTTGCCAATAGCCAACGCAACTTTTTGCAAGCGACTCACTTGCTAATGCCGAACGCCTACTCGACCCGAGAGTTGGTTGGGGCAGCTCTCGTTGGCGAGTTGGTCGCTGATCGCACTTTCGAGATCGGCTCGCCCCGGGTCGACCAGTTCTTGCCTCGGCCAACATCGACTACTAAACGGATCCTTCTCGCGCCGACGTGGCGAGGAGAGCTCCACGAAGCCGATGCCGCCAACGCAGATCTAGATCGGCTCTGCAAACGCATAGAAACCGAACTCGGCTGCATGGTGCTTCTGCGGCTGCACAACTTCACGAAGAACGTGCCCAAGAGCCTTGCCAAACGAATCGTCCCTGCACACGTCACCAACGACCAGGTCTTGACAACCGTTGATGCGCTGATCAGCGACTACTCAAGTATTGCAGTTGACGCCGTAGCCGCAGGCATCCCCGTGGTGCTCTACGTACCAGACCGGGAGGCCTACGAATCTGATCGGGGTTTCAACTACAGACTCGAAGACCTCCCCGTTGAAGTCGCTGCAGACGAAGATGCGCTGCTCGATGCTTTGGGCTCGCTAGCGTCACCGAGCGAACACCCAAACTGGGAGTCCAGCCGTGACGAGCTATTCCCTCTCGAGGATGGCGACGCGTCAATGCGAGCCGCTCAGATCATCTTCGATGGCAAACATCTCGACACTAGAACCAAGGAATATGTAGCCAAGCCGATCATCGGCGTCTGGGGTGGCGGGCTTCGGCCAAACGGCATCACGTCATCACTGATCAACTTTCTCGCAGCCTTTTCTGACATCAGCGATACGTGGAGCCTCGCCCTTTTCACCGACGGGCACGGCCTCAAGCAAGACCGACACTCGACGCTTAAGCAAGTTCCCAGCTACGTGCACCTCATTCACCGATGTGGCCGTGAGATGTACTTCGATGACGAGGTCGATGCGAAGAACACGTTCTTTTCTCGCAATGCTTGGTCCTCGCCGTATCAGCACTCCCAGTTCGATCGCGCCATGCATCGCGAATCAAAACGCATCTTTGGTGATCGCCACGTTGCGCTGTTCATTCACTTCGGCGGGTATCGTCGCCTGTGGGCGCACATCATTGCCAACGCTAATACCAGCAAGCGACTCATTTGGCAGCACAACGACCTCGAAGCAGAGTTCCGCGCCAGGTTTGACGACCTATTGGGTGTCTTTCAGTCCTACGCAAAGTATGACCAGATAGTCGCTGTTTCTGAACCTACCAGGGTGCTGAATGAGCAGAACTTGAGCGTCTATTACCCAGCCGGCGGCGCAGTGACAGTCCGCAACCTGATCGATCCGGTTGCAATTGCGAAGAAGGCAGCGAGCGAGTTCACCCTGACGACGCCAGATGGGGATCAACTACTAACCGTCGACAGCGGTAAGGGTCCAACGCAAAAGGCCATTGTGCTGCCGTCGGACCAGCTTAAACTCATCACCGTCGCCCGGTTCTCACCCGAGAAAGATCATCGGTTACTGCTTGAGGCCTTCGCAAAGGTGCGATCTGAACGCAAATCACACCTCTTCTTCCTGGGTGACGGACCCTTGTTTTCAGAGACCGTCGACTACGCCGAGCAACTCGGCCTGAGGGAGCACTGCAGCTTTATCGGGCAAGTGTCCAACCCGTATCCGCTAATGAAAGCAGCCGACTGTTTCGTGCAATCCTCACTTTACGAGGGGCAACCGATGGTGATCCTCGAATCCCTAGCTGTTGGCACACCCGTGATTGCGACCGACATTCCAGGGAACCAAGCGTTTGCAGACGAAGAAGGTGTGCAACTCGTGCAACGGACAGCGCAAAATTTAGCCGATGCGATACTTCGGCTCAAGGACGACCCCATGCCGAGCCCCAGTCCGGGTGCGGTCCGAGCATATGTCCGCGAGGTCAAGGCCGAGTATGTCGCATTGCTTCCGGAGCAACCGGAACTAGCGCTGGCTCGCTGATACGGTATCGCCACTCCGATGACGCGCATTCTTACCTACGGCACATTTGACACCTTGCACTTTGGCCATATCCGACTCCTTGGCGCCGCCAAGGCGCTCGGTGACTACCTCGTGGTCGGCCTCTCAACCGATGACTTCAACTCGGTCAAGGGCAAGGTCTGTCACCAGAGCTACGAAGAACGCCGAGAACTCCTCGAGGCAATTCGCTATGTCGACCTAATCATTCCCGAGACCAACTGGGAGCAAAAGGTGCACGACGTCGCCGAGCACCGCATTGACACGTTCGTGATGGGTGATGATTGGGAAGGCAAGTTTGATGAGCTGAGCGCCCACTGCGATGTCCGCTATTTGCCGCGCACTCCCAGCATCTCAAGCACATCCATCCGCAATATTGTCCAGAGCCCGACCTAAGAACCTGGAGTCAGCGTGCACCATTCAGCGCATACAAAAGTTGCGGACGCCGTTGCGCGTCATCTGCCCCGCTACGACAACCCACGCGTACTCGACTTCGGGTCACGCATGGTCGCCAACCAAAAAGTCTCACACCGCCAGCTGTTCGAGAATGAAGAGTGCCAATACGTTGGAACCGATGTCGTCGAAGGACTTAACGTCGACGTCGTGATGCCTGAACCGTACACGCTCCCATTCAGCGACGACTCGTTCCAGATGATCGTGACCGGCCAGGTCATCGAACACATCCCCTACCCATGGATCTCGATGATGGAACTCGGTCGCATTCTTGCGCCGGGAGGCGTGATTATCTGCACAGCACCGTCCCGAGGCCATGTGCACAATCCGCCATATGACGCGTGGCGCTACTACCCAGACTCATATCGCGCACTCGCAAAATGGTCGGGACTCAAGCTGGCCGAACTGTCGGCTGACCTTCCGGCAACTCGCAGTGAGAAAAGTCGCTACCTTGACTACTCATCCATAGACGATGATGTGTACTGGGGGGATTGCTTCGGCGTCTTCGTCAAAGACGATGACTACCCCGCCGAAGAACTCCGCGAGGTCCGCCACCTTATGCAGCGTTGGGCCAATCGTCACGGGGAACTCGACGAGGTAACGCCCTTTCGTTAGCGAAGTGCATCGAGATGCGGCCCGATGGTAGAACGCAACCCTTGGGCGTCACTCCAGAATTGATCGTTGTCAACGAACACCGTCGGCTGCCAACTCTCCGGAGGCGACTCGTCCTTGCGAAACAAACCAATGCAATCAAGAGCGTTGTTCCCAGCCCACGACACCTTTTCACCAACGAGCATGCGCAGCCCTTGTTCACGCGCAGCTTCAGAAGCCCATTGTGCCGAGACATCGGGGTCGCGGAGTCCAGTCTTCGTCGGTATTCCTCGATTCGGATCGCCCAGGTTTGAGAAATGAAGAAACGCATGTCCTCCGGGTCTGAGCACGCGGGAGATCTCCGAGAAATACGCGTCAAGGGTTGCCTTGTTTACGTGCACTAGAGAGTCAAATGAGAAAACAAGATCAGTCCGCAACGCAGGCGTGCTCGGGAGCGAAGTGCCATCTGTTGTCTCGAACTGACGGGAAACCGCTTTGCCTACCGAGGAAAGGTTCTCACGGCAATACGACGTACAAGACTCGGCGATGTCATATCCGGTGAAGTCGAAGCATCGGTCAAGGAGGTAGCTGGTCCAACGACCCCGCCCAGGAGCGATTTCGACAATCGATCCCGTCGGCAAGAGGTCACCCAGTCGCGGTGCCAAAACCCCATGCCAGAGAATCGAAGAGGAACCCCACTGCGCGGACCATTCGTGACCATCTTGGGGCCACTCGTAACTCTCGTCCCACATGTCGCGGTTCCACTCAAGATCTGGCATTCGCCGGCGCCTTCGGTCATGGTGCCCTGTAACAGACACGTCAAGATATCGACATCACAAAATGCACCGTGGCATAGCTGAATGCTAGGCCAGTCCGAGCGAAGCTTTGCCGCTATCCTTGAGCAATTATAGAACGATATGCTCGAAGTTCGAGCATTAGTGGTAGGGGTTCACGTGCACCGGTCAGCGTATCTAAAAATTAAAGGCGGCATTGATCAGTATGTGCGCAACCCATCGGCTGTGGTGTTAGACCTAGGTTCGCGTTTGTTACACAAAGGCGGCTACTGCCACCGAAGTCTTCTGGACTCCGCGACTACCTATATTGGCGTCGACGTGATTGGCGGCCCAAACGTAGACATGCAAATGCCGGACCCCCACACAATCCCGCTGGGTAATGCATCAGTCGATGTGGTGCTCTGTTCACAGTTGCTTCCGCATGTGCCCTTTCCTTGGCTGCTTATGGCCGAAATCGAACGAGTGCTTCGGCCGGACGGCATTGCGTTGCTTGCAGCTGCTTCTCGGGGCCACGTGCATGGGTCTTTCGACGGCTGGCGCTACTACCCGGGAGCGATGGAAGCTCTAGCAGACTTCGCTGAGCTCGAACTCGTCGAGACAAAAGCTGACTTTCCTCCTCGCCTGGAAGGCGGGAACCGTTACGACTACGGCGCCCTTGGGGATAGCGAATACTGGGGCGACTGCTACGCGGTGATGCGCAAGGTTGGCCGATCTTCTGAAATGGGTCTCCAACTCAACTCGCTGATGCGCCACCATGCCGGGATCGACGCAGGCGATCTCGCAAAACGCTCTGAGCTCGACGCACGCTGGAGCAAACTGACTCATGCTCGCTCGGAGACGGACCTGTTGACGGTCTACGTGCCTGGGTACGATTACCCAATATTCGCTAGGCCGCGCAGCTCCGACCTGTTGATGTTCAACCAGGTGTTGAGTCGCGGCGACTACCACGTGGCGTTGCCAGTGGAAGACCCTCAGCTCATCCTGGACATCGGCGCCAACGCTGGGTACGCCGCAGTCGACTTCCACCTGCGGTATCCAACGGCCAAGATCATCAGTGTCGAGCCAGAGCCGTCAAGTGTTCAAATGATCGAACGCACCACGGCCGGTATCCCCAACATTGAAATTCACGCCGCCGGCATCTGGGACAAGAAGTGTTACCTGGGCATCCGCAACAAAGACGCCCACAAAATGTCCATTCAGATGGAAGAACTCGATGCGCCACGTCCTGATGCGATCCCTGCTGTCACGATAAACGATCTCCTTGCGGAGTCAGGCTGCGACTGGATCGATATCGCTAAAATCGATATCGAAGGCGGCGAGGTCGAACTCTTCAGACGCAACACCGAGTGGATTGATAAGACCACAGTCATGATCGTTGAGCTACACGATCGTTTCAAAAAGGGCTGTCGAGAAGCCGTCGAGGGCGCTATTGCACGGTCCAACTCCGAGTTCGACGAGTTCACCAAAGGTGAGAACACATACTGGGTTCGCCGAAACGGCTAGGCAACAGTGCGATAGCTGATGCACCACTGAGATACCTTGCCGAGATGCCTTGATGCGAGAACTACTGCAACCCATGTACCAAGCGGTCGAAAGGCGCCCTCGTCTGAAGGAACTTTCGACCGATATCATCGTGCTAGCCGGGCGGTTCGTTGGTGTACACCCCCTGTTCCTCGCAGAAGCACGCAGAAACAGCACACGCCACACCATCGTTCAGACGCTGCGCACAGTGCAGTGGGCCTTCGCTATCCAACACGGCCGATCGGTGGCCGGGATATCTCAACCCGATCGACTGGTGCTCGGGGTCGCGCCTCGCGAGCACGCTGCTCGCCTGCTCGAGACCTACCCGGCCAATGACGCGATAGCTGCCAGTCACCGCCTTGCCATGATCAGCAACGACCTGCGAGAGATTCTTCTCAACGGACAGCTACGCATAACCGAGGCACTTGCTTCCGCTGCCCGCACGCCGCCAGCCCAGAAGGTGAAGCTCGGCACGAGCGCCCCCGACGTGCTGCAATCCATCAGTCAAATCCTCGCTCAAGCGGAGATCGAAGTCTTTCTTATCAGCGGAACCCTCCTCGGCGCGTTTCGCGAGAAGCGCCTTCTTGCTCATGATTCGGACCTCGACATTGGATTTGGGCCGGGTCCCCACACGACTCAAGACGTACTCGAAGCCTTCAGCTCCCACGGAGCATTCACCGCTACCCGACGGGGCGAGTGTGTCGTCGTTCGTCACTGCGAATCCGGTATCACGTGCGATGTCTTCAGACATTGGTTGAGGGACGGGAAGATCTGGCACGGAACGCTGATCCATGAGTGGTGGAATACGCCCTTCGAACTAGGCAAGATTCAGCTTGGAGAGCACGAATACAGAGCGCCGCTCGACCCCGGGTTCTACCTAAGCGAAAACTACGCAGACTGGCAGCAGCCGGTGGCTTTTTATGCAACAGAATTCGACACACCCAACCGCGTCTATCGATCAACACCAGAGGCGCTACGGTTCCTCATCGAAATGACCATCAAGAGCATCGCTGCCGGAGACCGCTTCGGCGCTACGCAAGCAGTTGCTGCACTGGAGAACGAGTTTGGGATGCAGTGGCCCGCCAACTTGCCACGACAGGAACCCACCCCATGAGCTCATCTAAGCGGTCAGAGCATCTGTTCGCTCCCGGCAGTGCGGGTTCCACAACCTCGTACCTGTCCAAAGTGTTTGGGTTGCGTTACTACATTCGCGCCGCAGCTCGGGCCCGAATCACCGCTCGCAACTATGGTCTTGCCTACGGCGACTTATGGTTAGTTCTGGAGCCGCTGTTTTCGATCGTCGTCTACTTCGTCGTCTTTTCGATCGTCCTGAAGGCCGATAGAGGCGTCGACAACTTTCTGGTGTTCCTGGCGGTAGGCCGCCTTGTGTTTACAAATCATCAGGGCGCGGTTTTGGGTGCATCAACCTCCTTAGCCAACGATCCGGCCATCTTGCGTGATACCACCATGACCCGCGCTGTCATTCCGCTTGGTGTTGTCGCCGGCGCGTTCTACCAATGGCGTCAAGACCTTTTCGTCATCCTCGTTATAGCTCTGGTGACAGCTGAGTGGCCCCGCCTATCTTGGCTTGCAGTTATCCCGTTGAGCCTCGGGCTCATGATGCTCAACGCGGGTCTTGGACTCACACTGGCCCCGATCGTCGACCGCTACCAAGACCTGCGGCGCGCGTTACCGGTCGGCTTTCAGCTCATCTTTTATATGAGCGGCGTGATGTTCCCCATCGAGTTCTTTATCAGAGATTTCGAACACTCGAATTGGGCATTCGCCGCCCTCATGCTGAACCCGGTGTACGGTTACGTAAAGTGCTTTCAGTGGGCGATCATGGGCTATGACATCGGGCATCCGATTGTCGCGTTGTTTGCCTCAATCGCCTGGACGCTTTTAACTCTTGCCGTTGGGCTCGTCGTCTTCACCCGCAACGAACGGGGTTTCTCCTCGTTCAAGCTCAGCCATGAAGTCTGACGACGCCGATGCCGAGGAAGACGCCATCGTCGCGGGCGAGGCTGCTGGCATCGAAGAGGAGGTCGTGCGACCCGTTGCGATGCGACTCGACGACGTTCACTGCCATTACCAAGTGTTCGCGCAACGCGAAGACTCGATGGCAGCTCGCATCGCCCGGGGCATGAAGAATCGCGAGAGTCGATCCATTCACGCCCTCAGGGGCGTCACACTTACGGTGCGAGAGGGTGAAGCTTTGGGTGTGGTGGGGTCGAATGGCGCTGGCAAGTCAACGCTTCTCCGGGCGATGAGTGGAAGCCTCATCCCTACCTCAGGCGAAGTTCTCGTGTCATCACAACCGCAGAAGATCAGCGTTGCCTGGGCGCTCAATCGGGAACTGACCGGCAGGCGCAACATCGAACTTGGCTTGCTTGGTCTCGGCTTTCGACCGGCCGATGTCAGCGAACTCGAAGAAAGCGTGATCGAGTTCGCTGACATCGGGCGTTTCATCGGCATGCCAATGAAGACCTATTCGACCGGCATGAGAGCACGGTTGGGTTTCGCTATCGCGGCCGCGGCCTCACCCGCCATCCTGTTGATGGATGAAGCGCTAGCTGTGGGCGATCGCGCTTTTCGATACAAGTGCATGCAGCGAATCTCTCAACTCACCTCTGAAGCCCGAACAGTCGTGATGGCCTCGCACGACGTTGCCTCGGTCAAGACATACTGCGATCGAGCGCTGTGGCTAGAAGGCGGAACCGTCCGAGCGCTTGGACCGGCTGAAGAAGTCGTCGACGAGTACTACGCAGCGTCGCTGGAGGCGAGCTAGCACTGCCCTGGCGCTGCGTCACTCCCGAACAGCACAGAAACATGGCCAGAATTGGAGTTCTCACCGGGCACACCAGTTGCGACGTCTGCGCAACCATCGTTGTCGAAGTCCCCGATCGCGACGGCTCCACCGAAATCGTCGTTGGCTTCGTAGGAGCCAGCGACACCGGCAGTGCTCTGCGCCCAGTTTTCCGAGCCCGACCCAGTCAGTCCACTGCTTGTCGAATAGAACACGTGGATCATGCCGTTGTTCGAAACCGACCCGAAACCCTCACCGGGAACACCCACGGCCAGGTCGGTTCGGCCATCGCCATCGACATCCCCGGCAGCGAGTGAAGCGCCGAAGTAGTCGCCGGCTTCAGAGGTACCCGAGACACCGCCCATCGACTGCAACAGGATCTGTGAGCCAGAGCCGCTGATCCCGTTCGACGTGCCGTACAGCACGTTGACTACGCCGGCGTTTGTTGACGACCCGACAGCTTCGCCCGGCACACCAACCGCCAAATCATCACGACCATCATTATTGAAATCACCTGCGGCGAGCGTGTCGCCAAATCGATCACCCGATTCAGCCCCTCCTGGAACTCCCGGGGAGCTTTGAGCGAAGGAGGTGCTGCCCGAAGTCGTGATGCCCGAGCTCGATCCGTAGAGAACATTGATGACGCCTGCCTGGCTCAGCGAACCAAGCGCTTCGCCAGGCACACCAACCGCCAAATCATCACGGCCATCATTGTTAAAGTCGCCAGCAGCTAAAGCAGACCCAAACTGATCCGTTGCCTCGGCGCTTCCTGCGATCCCGGCAGTACTTTGAGCGAAGCCACGGGCATTGCTCCCAGAAATGCCATTTGAGCTGCCGTAGAGCACGTTGATCATGCCTGCTTGGCTCAGCGAACCAAGCGCTTCGCCGGGCACACCAACCGCCAAATCATCACGGCCATCATTGTTAAAGTCGCCAGCGGCCAAAGCGGAGCCGAACTTATCTCCGGCCTCGCTACCCCCGGGCACGCCTGCGGTATCTTGGTGTAACGAGACAGAGCCTGATGTAGTCAGTCCACCATTCACGCCGTAGAGCACATGGACAAGTCCAGCCCCGGCCCCACTGTTCAGGTCTTCGCCCGGCGAGCCGATCGCCAGATCGTCAATTGAGTCGCCGTTGAAGTCGCCAACTGCGAGTGAGGCGCCGAACAGGTCGCCCGTTTCGGCGGTGCCAGGCACCCCAGATGTGTTTTGCGAGAAGTAAGCAAACGACGTGTTGCCTGTGCTGCTGCGGTACATAACCACGACGGCACCTTGGCCGCCATTTTCGCCAGGTGAGGCTGCTGCGAAGTCCTGTCGACCGTCATTGTTGAAGTCGCCGGTAACTACGACATCCCCAAATCGATCATTAGATTCGCTGGAGATGCCCAGGCCTGACCCAGACTGCGAGAACGTCTGGCTTCGCACGTAACCAGCCGGAAGCGGATACAGCGATGCGACACCGCTGCGGTCGCCTGATCCGAGTGGCTTCACGGTCGACTGCTGGATCTGGAAGTACATCAGTTCCGACGATGCCGGTGCGTGGTTCAGGCCGAGCCCGTGTCCTACCTCGTGGCCGACGACGGTACCGATGTCGTAGCGTCCAGGCGCCGCACCGTTCGACCATCGATACTTGGTATTGATTCTGACGTCGAAGCTGATGATGTCGCCGCTGCCT
>Ga0114956_1002732_pt1 | contig 13818 bp, 7 predicted proteins | sample MaitaG_FD_87304 | JGI IMG/M metagenome (GOLD analysis project Ga0114956, IMG submission 87304) | Marine algal microbial communities from Maine, USA - Maine_Asex2 metaG | ecosystem: Host-associated > Algae > Red algae > Unclassified | place: Maine, USA | collected 2015-01-05 | reverse complement strand
TTACCTACTTATATATAGAATAACGCATCAAATCCCAAAACAGTTGTTTGAACGGTAAAAAAGCGTCGTACTGTCGGCATTCCAACCTGTTGGCTTTAATCCAGTAAAAGTTAGCTGTTTGAATCCTTTTTCCTTATAAAAATCCCAAGCAGCCTGATAACGGTCTCGTGAGGAATCGTCCAAAAGCAAAATACCGTCGTCTTTAAGGTGATCGAATGCATTAATGGCACATTGAACCCGTTCTCTGCCATCTATAATGATTAGGTCAAAAGGAGTTTCTTGTTCTTGTATGACGGCAGTATAATTATCGCTTAATGGTCGGTAAACTAATTCAACTTCCTTTAGAGCAGAAAGCTGTTCATTCATTTTATCATACCAAATTTTATCGTATTCAACAGAAGTGCAATGTCCTACTCTTTGTGCCCAATAGATGGTGGAATAACCAGAACCATACTCAAATATGCGCATATCCTTATTTAAACGCTCTTGTAAAAAAGCAATCACACCATAATTCATCCACGGAAGCGGGTTGCCATCTGGATCACAGGGCTTATTGGTTAAAAAGGACTTGATAAAGCCGCTTTTTTGTAAAAATGCATTTGGATCTTGCGACCAATACCGCCAAAAATTCCATAGCAATATTTTATCAAATACCTTTTGAGGCAATAAAGAGGAAAAAAACCGTTTCAACATTTTATAGAATCTACCTCATTTGTGCAGTAGATAAAAGCAAAGATACAATCTTATGTCTTCAATGACCCAACATATAAAAGAAGCCATCGAATTGAATAAAAACCGAATGCCTATTTATGCCGAATTGACCAATGGGGAGAGTTTGCGTTTTTCTCGTAAGTTGATTGCTATTGAGTACTTGAGTTTGTTGGTAGCGAAATATATTGATAGAAGAGCCGCTTTTTTTAACCATCATTTGGTGAAGATTGTAGCAGCGGATTTTGTCTCTATGAAAAATACTCCTTCTTTTGAGTCCATATTTGGAGAAGAAATTAATTTTATGAGATCATTCAAAGAGTTTGATTTTAAAAATATTGAGAAGTCATTGAGGGAATGTATAAATAAAAATAAGTTTGATGGTGTGCAAACCTTATGTGATGGAGTCATTTCAAAAATAGCTAAGCATCCTCACCATTATGGTATGAGTCGTCATTTGTTTGAATCTATGAGGCGAATTGCTTATTTGGCTCCACTTCATGCTAAAGAGTGTCAACAGCGATCCATTAAAAGCAGTATTCCACTTTCGAAAATATTGTTACGTCTTCATTTAATCATCTTACAACAAGCCTATCTTTTTGATAAAGAGGTTGCGTTCATACAAAACAAAGGTGTCCCTTTTATCATTCAGGATATGCCATTTATTGAATTAGAGAACCCTTATTAATTGCAATGGTTCGTATATGCCTCTGCGACCTTAGAGCCTCAACATGAAGATAACTACTTTCTTGTTTCCCTAAGGGACACTTATTTATTCCGTGTCCCTAAGCAGTGAGCCAGTAATTCCAGATTATGTCAGCGCATTGACCTGGTTGATTAAGAACTACTCCACCAATGTTTAGGAACGCTCCTGCTACTGGAATGTTTGGATACAAAAATTTGGCTGAGATATACTTTACTCCCTTAACAAGATTTCATAAAAATTAGATAATCGTTAAAAAATTTGGTAGTTCAAATTCTTTACTCTAAATTGGTCATCCAATTACTGGTTGGACAATTTTTATCTACAAAAACTTGAAATTAGAAATCCAATTAGGACCAAATATTCAATTGAAAAATAAAGAATAGGTCAAGCAAAATTTGTATTGCAAGGCAACCCAACACCGATTAATTGCGTCATAAACTGGGGCAGCAGTTTATAAGGAGCGTTTTAGCAAATATGTTATTTACTGATTCCTAAACGAACAGTACCAATTTCAAAAATTGTAAACAGTTTAAAAATATAACTTTAATAATTCATCAAACTTTTTTTAAAACATAAATAGAATGAAATTTTTTTTAACTAAAATAAACAAGAACCTCTTTCTTATGATGTCCTTGTTTTTAGCGCTTGCTTTGGTCACCTCTTGTGACAAAGAAGACGATGACGACAACGGTGGCGGAGGAATGGATCCAGATCCTTCAAGTGTTGTTGCCAGTTTTTCAGCACAGGTTGATGCAGACAATTCTTTGACCTATACTTTCACGAATAACTCTGTAGTAAATGGAATCGATGATACTTCTTTCGGTTCTGCTTGGGATTTTGGTGGAGACGGAACTTCTACTGATGAGAGCCCTACATATACCTTTTCTGCTGAGGGGACTTATGAAGTAGTATTAACTGTAACTGCTTCTGATGGAGAAGTAGATTCTGCAACTGAGACCATAGTAGTTACCGCACCTAAGAACAGGTATGCTGTCATTACCGACTCAAGTCCCGATGATACTGGTGAACTTCGATATGCAGCGATGGATTCTATTCGAAATGGAAGAGTTACTTTTATGTACAGAGTAGCTGAAGGTCCTGTAGATATGGATATTGCAGATGGCTTTATCAACGTTTCAGGTAGTTCTACAACTAGTGATGAGGCATTAGTCGAAGTAAGATTGAAAGACAATGCACCAAATGAGTTCCGTGAAGGAGCTTCCGATGCGACGATTGCTGCAGCAGCTCCAATTTTCGAAGCAAATCCAGGAATGGCTGATGTTTGGCTACCTGTTGAGATTAGCTGGTCTGCTAATGGCACCAGTCTTCCAACGTATACGGTCGTAATTAATGACGTGACTATAATCACTGATGCCATAAGTACGACCAACGGTGGTGTTGATGATGAAGCTGGTCATTTAGCGGCTGTCAAAGACGGTGCTGCTAACTTTCAGTGGAAGTACGCTGGAAATTCAGCTATCTCTGATGGGGTGTTTCACGTTGATGATATAGTAATATATTCTTCAGATTCAGGAACTGAGGTAGTAGCTTTTGAAGATAATTTCCAAGGTCGTACAAAAGATGATAATTTGGATCCTGCGGATGCTGATGGGAATCCTATTAATCCTGATTCTCCTTATCATCCAAATTCTTTTGATGTTACAGTAGGAGAAGATTAATAAACTATTTATAGCTTAATGAGCTATTAGTATGGGACGTAAACTTCCATAATCTAAAGAGGAGTGTCTATTCAGGCACTCCTCTTTTTAGTTTTAGCAATAAAGTTGTTTATATCATGACTGTTCAAAGAATATGTTTTCTAATTTTTAGCCTCGTTTGGGTGTGTTTGGCTCACGGGCAAAATTCTTCCGAATTGATCTATTTGGATCAAGGTGCATTAAGGTATGTTCCTTTCGCTATGAAAGGGCAATCAAATGAGGTGAATACCATTCCAGATTTTTCTTATGCTGGCTATATGGGCGGAGGTGTTTCCCTTCCTACTGATATTTCAGTTGAGGCTACAGTTACACCAGAGGAGGGAGACGATACGCAAAGAATTCAGGCTGCGATAGACCTAGTCGAAGCAATTGAACCTGATCAAAATGGATTTCGAGGAGTAGTGTTAATCAAAGCGGGACATTATAGTTTAGAAAATCTTTTGGTAGTCAGAGCGTCTGGAGTCATTCTAAGAGGTGAAGGGCAAGGATTAAACGGAACTGTTCTTCATTCAAACCTACGAGTTGAGCACAATGTTATCAATATTTTGGGCCCAAGTGGTATCAATAAAGATGTAGAATCTGAACAAATAATTACAACGAATTATGTACCAGTAGGATCTTATTCTTTTGAAGTTGAGGATGCATCTGATTTTGAGGTTGGAGGAAAAATTGTGGTTACAAGAACACCAAATCAGGTATGGATAGATGAATTAGGTATGGATCAGGAGACACTCTGTGCGGGAGCAAGTGGGTGTAATGGCTGGACACCTAGTAGTTATGCAATTGACCATGAGAGAACAATCACTGCGATATCTGGAAACACTATTTCCATAAATATTCCCATAGTTGATGTGATGGAAGAGGTGTATGGCGGTGGGTCAATTTCAAAAATTCAATCATCAGGGCGTATCAGCCAGTGTGGTGTTGAAAACATGAGAATCCAATCTTTTTATGATAGCAACTCAGATGAATCTCATGCTTGGACTGCGGTTAGGCTAAGGGATTCCAAAAATTGTTGGGTAAAACAAGTAACAGGTCAATTCCTTGCCTATAGCACTGTAAATATGGAAAGTGCCAATTTTACAACAGTTCAAGATTGCGCATATATTGACCCGAAGTCTAAAGTCGAAGGAGGTCGAAGGTATCCTTTTGCCATCCAAGAAGGATTGGGAAATCTAATTCAACGATGTTATGGAAAAACTGGGCGACACGATTTTACGACAGGATCCAGAGTCACTGGTCCAAATGTTTTTTTGGATGGACTGGCAGAGAGTGCCCGTTCAGATATTGGTCCTCATCATAGATGGGCTACTGGAACCCTTTTTGATAACCTTCGAGGAGGTTCTACAAGGGTATGGAACCGGGGTGATTCAGGCTCTGGACATGGCTGGGCAGGCGCACAAACTATGTTTTGGAACATAAATTCCTATACTGGAGAGTTTCGGGTAGACAGTCCACAAGGCGCTATGAATTGGGGCATTGGCTGTATTGGTACTGATCAGACGGGCGAAGGTTATTGGGAAAGTTGGGGTGATAATGTACAGCCTAGGAGCCTTTATATCCAGCAGTTAGAAGACCGATTGGGTGTGAGTGCAATTGAGAATGTTTTAATACCTGAGCAGCAATCTGGAGAAATATATGATTTGTTAGCTGCATGGGGTGGTCATGGAAACTTTGCTGATGGAGGATTTCAAGGAGACATCCCTAATGTGAGTTTTATAAATCCAACGAGCGCTATTGATGTGTCAGTTTGGGAGGGAGGTGATATTCAAGTTGATGCGTCGGATGATGATGGAACTATTCAAAATGTAAAGTTACTTATCAACGGAGAACCAATTGCAACGGATAATGAAGCGCCTTATACATTTACTAATTTAACAACTACGATTCAGAATCTTTCACATGATGTTCATTACCTACAGGTTATTGTTACCGACAATGATGGGAACACAAATTTTACCAGAATAGCTATTCTAGGAGGTGACCCACCACTACCATCGGAAGAGGAAGAAGAAGAAAAAGAGCACTTGGAAATACGATTATACCCCAACCCAATACAAAACAGGGAGCTGACAATTGAAATGATAAAAACGGGATCTTATACCGTCAGAATAATTGATTTGTACGGTCGTGAGGTAGATTATTTTATATTTGAAGGAGTGGATTATCAGTACATTTGTGAAAATCTAACCAAAGGAATGTATGTACTTGAAATTAAGGATATAGAAGATATTCTTTTCAAAAGCAAGTTTCTAATTCAGTAAAAACCAGTCTTGAAATGATGGCTAAACCAAATACAGTAACGGATAATTTGCTTGTTTCAAGACTTTAATACCCGCACAATACATCTCGATTTTTTCACGGAATTTTAAATTTTGTCTATAAAATGTCAATAAATATCAATTAACGAAAAAATAATTGGTTGACCAATTATTGGTTATCCAATAGTTGGTGTATTCCAAACAGTTTTGTAACTTTAGTCTTCATTTAAGCTAAAACTAGCTAACCAAAAAAGAATCTGATTGTCTCGAAGAATTACAACCAACTTATCTAGGTATATAAACATTTGAAATTTAAACTAAATTAATATGTATATGAATTGTTTTTTGCAAAAAGCCATAGAACATACCAAGAGAATGGTGTGGCTCTCTGTTCTGTTCATCTCCTTTAGTTCCGTGAGTGCCAATGCACAAGAAGTTATTAGCGGTATGGTCACCAGCGAGAGTGGTGAACCCTTAATTGGAGTTACAATCGTTGTTGAAGGAACGAATGTTGGTACAGTCACCGATTTCGATGGTAGCTTTAGCCTGAAAGCAGCCTCGGACGCTGTGTTGTTGGTATCATATATAGGTTATACAACGCAAACCATCCCTGTAAATGGTCGAAAGAGTCTCAATGTCACACTAGCTGAAGATTCAGAAATACTGGACGAAGTGGTCGTAATTGGTTATGGAACGGTTAAAAAGAGTGATGTTACTGGTAGTGTGTCTTCTGTGAGTTCTGAAGAACTACAAGCTATTCCAGTATTAAATGCCGCTCAGGCACTTCAGGGGCGTGCAGCAGGAGTGGCTGTTCAAACTCAGAATGGTGGCGAGCCGGGTGCAGGTATTTCGATTAGAGTTCGAGGTAGTTCATCACTTAATGCAAGCAGTGACCCACTTATAGTGGTTGATGGTTTTGTTGGAGCTTCTTTTCCACAACAAAATGACATTGCATCTGTTGAGATATTGAAAGATGCGTCTGCTACGGCAATCTATGGATCAAGAGGGTCAGGAGGAGTTATCCTTGTAACCACTAAGAAAGGAAAGGCTGGAAAAGCAAGTGTAGAGCTCAATACAAGTTTTTCTGCTCAGCAAACGACCAATAGGTTGGATTTGTTAGATGCAAATGGGTTTGCTCAATATCAAAATATGATTCGCAAAAATACTGACAATGATCCTTATGCTCAGGGATCAGCTGATACAGACTGGCAAGATGAAATCTATAGAAATGGAAACACACAAAACTACCAATTGTCGGTTTCTGGAGGTAGTGAAAATGTAAACTACTATATATCTGGTACTTATTTTAATCAGGAAGGAATCATTGTTAATTCTGATTTCGAAAAAATTCAGTTTTTAGCAAATGTAGATGCAAAAATTGGTAATAGATTGAAAATTGGAATAAACAGTATTTCTAGTCGAAGCGATCAAAATGGTGTTTCAACACAATCAAGTGGAAGAGATCCTGTTGGTTCTGTAAATGGAGGAGGAGATGATGTAGTCTCTCTGGCTTTCAGATTTGCACCTGATGTTGGAAGGTTTGGTGAAGATGGAAATTTCTCTCAAAATAGGGTAGGAGATGATATAGAAAATCCTTGGGCTGTAGCAACACAGATAACCAACGAAACCAAAACGGATAACGTAAGAAACAATGTGTATGCAGATCTTGAGATATTGAAAGGTCTGAGTTTTAAATCTACTTTGGGTTATAGAACCCAAAATAGTACAGAAGGTTATTTTAAACCACAGACCTTTGTGCTTTCTGCTGGAGGAGCATTTTTAGAATCCGTAAAAAGAACAAATGTGCTAAATGAAAATTATCTAACGTATACTACTCCAATCGGACAAGGTAACATAACAGCAATAGCAGGTCATTCCTACCAAAAAAGGACCACCGAAGGACTTGAAGCAGGTGCTAGAGGATTGTTGACTGATGCATTTTCATGGTATAACCTAGAAGCTGGGGAGATTGATCAGCGCACCGTTGATTCTCGTTTCTCTGAATCGGAAATCGAGTCCGTTTTTGGGCGTGTTAATTTAGAATGGGCAGACAAATATTTGCTGACGGGTACTGTTCGTAGGGATGGAGCATCAAATTTTGCAGAAAACAATAAATATGCAATTTTCCCTTCTGTTGCAGTTGGATGGAAGGTTTCAAAAGAAAACTTTTTGATTGATAACTCGACAATATCCAATCTTAAGCTTAGAGCTAGTTATGGTTTAACGGGAAACCAAGCCATCGGTCCTTATGAGTCGCTTGCTACCTATCGTGTTCAGCCGCCTTCAGAGGTTGGTGGGGCTTTTGGTGTAGACTTGGCTCGTGAAGCAAACCCAGATTTGAAGTGGGAAACGTCGTATCAGACAAATGTAGGAGTGGATGTTGGTTTATTTGAAGATAGAGTCACGTTTGGCATAGACTATTACAACATCGAGACGAGAGATCTTTTAGCGGTAGATAGAGCCTCAAGTTTTTACTTAGGAACATCTGATTTAGATGTACTTAGAAACGTTGGTTCAATTAATAATAATGGAGTTGAGTTTTCTTTGACTTCAACCAACATCAATAAAAATGATTTTAGATGGATTACTAATTTTAACTTCGCAAGGAACAGGAATGAAATATTGGAGTTGTCTGGAGGAACGGAGATAATTGGTAGTGGGGCTCCAGGTTACTTCGCTGGTGGTAATACATATATTTTACGAGAAGGTGAGGCACTTGGTCTTTTTTGGGGATTGGATTACCAAGGAGTATATCAAGGTGGCGATCTTCCCGCAGGTACAGCTGTACAAGAATCATCTAACGATGATGATGGAAACCCAATACCAGGAGAGCCTTTGTTTACTGATTTAGCAAATGAAGAGGGTGACTTTGATGGAGTAATAAATGACAATGACCGACAAATTATTGGAGATCCCAATCCTGATTTTACGTTTGGTTTTACCAATACTTTTTCCTACAAAAATTTTGATTTGAATGTCTTCTTTCAAGGGGCTGTAGGTGGAGATATCTACAACCTTACAGCTGTTCAATTGTATAATGGTGACAGTAATGGATTAAAGGATGTATTAAACTCCTGGACACCAGAAAACACAGATACTGATATACCTCGAGCAGTCGCCAGCAGAAGAGAGCTCTCCTCTCGTTTTGTAGAAAGTGGAAGTTATGTAAGACTTAAGAATATCGCATTGGGCTATAATTTGTCTTCAAGTTTTTTACAAAATGTTGGATTTAGCTCAGCAAGGCTATCTATTAGTGCTCAAAACCTGCTAACCTTTACGGATTATTCTGGATTAGACCCTGAGGTGAGTTACTTTGGTAGTGGTGGCGAAAGTAGTGGAGATGATAATGTTATTCAAGGACATGATTTTGGGAACTATCCCAATTTAAGGTCAATTACTTTTGGTCTCAACTTGAAATTTTAAAACATTTAAAAAAAGATTATTAAAATGAAAAATCATATATATTTATTCTCGTTTTTATTATCGCTGATACTTGGCTTGTCAATTGTGGGATGTTCGGATTTAGAAGAAAATGCAATAAGTCAATTGGAGCCAGATGAGCGGAGTGTAGATTTGGAAACAATAGAGACCACCATTGCTGGTGCTTATGCCAATTTAACAGCTAGAGCATTTTTGTCTAGAGGATTGGGCTTACCACTACTGCTGCGTTCAGATATGGTAGATATAGGAAATCCTACCACAGCGGCTGAAAGAATTGAACATGACCAGTTTACTGTATCAGCAAGTAATCCGCTAATTTTAAATCCATCTAATCCTGAAAGAAGTTTCTGGCCTCGACTCTATCAGATGGTAAGAGGTGCTAATGAGACCCTTCGAGAGTTAGAGGTTCTTGATGAACAAGAAGTTGGGGTGAAGGAAGAAATAGAAGGACGAGCTCGATTCATAAGAGGGTATGCCTACTATCATTTGGTCAGACTTTTTGGAGATATTCCATATTTGGATGAGACAACGACTACCGCTGTTGCTTCAGTAGCAGCAAGAACACCTGTAGAAACTGTATATCAAAACATCATTGCAGATTTTAAATTTGCTAAGGAGTTTTTACCAGATTCACGAACGAATAGAGCCCTGCCTGGTAAAGCCGCTGCCAGTGCTTTTCTTGCCAGTGTATATCTCACCAGAGAAGAATATCAAATGGCCTACGATGAAGCTACTGATGTCATTAATAATGCAGGAACGTACAACCTGGCATTGGACCCAGATTATCGTAATATCTTTAATGCAGAGCTGACCGATTTTTCTTTAGAGCCAATTTTTGTAATAGACTTCGTTGGAACCAATATTAATGATGAAACTAGGGACTATCTAGCTGCTTTCACAGGTTTCTATGGTCAAGCCACCTACTACCCTTCAGGAGGGTGGTCTGTAATGGTACCAGCTCAAGCAGTATATGATACTTGGGATGATGAAGACTACAGAAAGGAAGTTTGTTTGGATGATCAAGCGCTTGATAACAGTGGAAATACGCTTGATTTTACTAATTTTTCAAGCTTAGATGTTCGAAATGCAAATCGTCCACATATCTCTAAGTATACAGCCATGGCGGGAGATTTGCCACAAGCGAATACCAGTGGAAGAGATTCGGAATCCAATTATCAGTTGATGCGTTACGCCGAGGTGCTTTTAATTGCTGCCGAGGCTGCTATTGAAACTGGTCGAGTAGGAGAGGCTGATGGATTTATCAATATGGTTAGAGAAAGAGCAAGAAATGGAAATGGAACGGGTGCTCCAAGTGCGGTGCCTGCAAACATCTCGGGAGCCACTATTGATGATGTATTAGAGGAAAGAAGATTAGAGCTTGCCTTTGAGCATAAGAGATGGTACGATATTGTAAGAAGAAGAATGGGAGATCAGGTGTTCGGACCAAGTGGTTTTGAAACTGAGTTACAGGGCACGCAAAATTTTTCTGCAGCCAGAGACTACTTGCTACCAATTCCACCTTTGGAAATATCAAACAATCCTAATTTGACCCAAAATCCTGGGTACTAGATTAATGATTGATTTAAATGAAAAAGGAGTTTCCTACCTTCCAATATAAGGTAAGAAGCTCCTTTTTTCTTGTAAAATCGCAAAGCAAGACCTTGTTGACCAATTTCAAAATTTGCGAATGATAATCAATTGCTCTATTTTTGAAATGACTTCAATGTTTAATTAGATACTTTTTTCATTCATAATTTCAATATTTTCCTAGACTTTTTTAAAATTTCAATAATGAAAGTTATCTATCAATTCTTAAGGTTAGGACAAATTAAATTTTCGTTTACTCCTTCTTCTATATGCTTATTGGCGCTGTTGTTCTGTAATATGTTTATTGGTTCTGCGACAGCACAAAATTTAGATCCAAATCTTCCGCCAAGCGGAAATTTCAATCTTGAATGTTGGAAGCTTACCCGCCCAAATCAACAAGAAATAAGTGAGGACAACCTGTCAAATGTTTATGAAGTGGCGGATGAGTTCTACACCGACCCGATTACTGGGGCCATGGTGTTTTGGTGTCCCAACGATGGTATGACAGGCGGCAGCAGCTATCCAAGGAACGAGCTGAGAGAAATGATGCGTTGTGGAGACAACAGCATAGGTACTCAAGGTATAAATAAAAATAACTGGGTGTTTTCTTCTTCCACAATGACCAATCAAGAAGCTGCTGGGGGAATAGATGGCATCATGACTGCCACCGTGGCTGTGGATCACGTGTCTGAGACTTCTGATGCAAATAACAAGATAGGTCGAGTTATTGTCGGACAAATACATGCCTCTGATGACGAGCCTTGTAGAATATATTATCGCAAATTGCCTGGGAATACAAAGGGGGCTATTTATTTTGCCCATGAACCTACCACAAGCGCTGAACAGTGGTACGAGATGATTGGTAGTAGAAGTAATAATGCGCCCGACCCAGTAGATGGAATTGCTTTAGGGGAACAGTTTAGCTACGAGATTAGAGCAATTGGCAACACGCTAACCGTAACCATAATGAGAGATGGTTTTGACGATGTTGTGCAAGAAGTAGATATGACCAATAGTGGCTTTGCCGATGATTGGATGTACTTCAAAGCAGGAAACTATAATCAGAACAATGCTGGAAATGCAGATGAATATGCGCAAGTATCTTTCTTCGCTTTAGATGTTGTTCACTTTGCTCCAACTCCGCCAACGGCTTATGATGCACCATCTGACATACCAAGATTTCAACCCTATCTTGCAGAATGTAAGCTCCAAGCTCCTACCAGTTCTACGGCAGCTGATGTTAATTCACTTAATAGTGGATACACACACCCTCAATATTTCTATGTAGTTGATGGTGATAAAATACGTTTCAATCAAACTGGTGACAGCAAAAGAACAGAGCTCCGAAATGAAACGAATTGGGACCTTACACAAGCCAATCGATCGCTACATGGAAGACTCGATATTGTAGAGCAGACTTGTGATCAGGTTACGGTATTGCAAATTCACGATGATGCAAATGCAGGTAGTGGACCGAATAAGCCACTACTAAGAATTTATAAGAAGAATTCTAATTTTCCTACCAATCACTTGTGGGCAGCAATTAAAACAGATGATGTAGGGGTTAATACCACTCATATAGATCTTGGTGAAGACCCAGGAGGATATTTTAATTGTGATATCCGATTGGTTGATGGAAACATGATCATTGATTTTGAAGGGGAAGAAAAGGTGAATGTAGATGTCTCTTTCTGGACCTGGCCTAGTTATTGGAAGGCAGGTGTTTACCTTCAGGATGAGGGGGAGGCTACCGCACATTTTGATAATCTTTTTGAAGGAGATGGCACCCCACAAAACTATTTTCCATCTGTTACTATAACCGATCCTTCAAATGGCACTAACTTTTTACCAGGTACCGACATCACTATTACCGTTGATGCGGAAGATTCTGATGGTACAGTAACAAAGGTTGAGTTTTATGAAGGGGGTATTAACCTTCTAGGAGAAGACACGACCCCTCCTTTTTCATTTACATGGACAAATGCAGCTGAAGGAGAATATATATTAACAGCCATAGCCACTGATAATGAGGGAGGGTTAAAGACCTCCTTGAGTACCAATATTACGGTTGGCATACCAGTAGATGTGACTGGAGTAGGTTTGGTTGAGGTCGGACCACTTGCAGTCGGAGCTACAGCACAGCTGGAGGCAGTCGTTTTGCCTACCAATTCAACAAATCAAAATGTTACTTTTGAGTCTGCTGATCCAAGTATTGCCATAGTAAGCCAAAGCGGATTGGTAACCGCCGTTTCAGAAGGTGAAGTAATGGTCACCGTGACAACAAATGAAGGAGAATTTTCCGACGGAGTTCTCATAAACGTCCTGCCTTCTTTCTCTGAATTTAACTGGGCGTTGTTCCAGCCAGTTATCAGTACCGGAATTCCTGATGGAAACAACGATGAATCTAAGCTTGTAGATGATGATACGAATACACGATGGTCTGTACAACCGTTTCCGCAGTCAGCCACTGTTGATTTATTAGGATTTATCACAATAACTGGAACGGAAGTTACCTGCTATGAAGACAGAGCGTATCAATTCATTATTGAAGGCTCAATTGACATAGATGGACCATATACAACCCTCGTAGATCGATTAAATAATTCAACGGCAGGTACGCCTGCTGCGCCAATCATAAATCTCGTTGACAGTATTGAAGCTAGGTACGTAAAAATAACTGTAAGAGATGCAGATGTTTACAATGGTGATTGGGCTAGTCTTACCGAGTTGAGAGTGTTTGGTTTCGGTGAGCGAGATTCAAGTCTAGTAGCCTTGGGCGAATTAGAAATAGCTTCTGATAAAGTATTGCTCTATCCCAATCCTGCCACATCTGTCTTGACAATAGAAGGTGTTGAAGAATACCATGCGCTGTCTGTTTATGATCAAACTGGAAGAATGGTCATCCAAAGAAAGATTAATAATTTAAGAACACTGGATGTAAGTGAGCTTCAACCGGGTGTTTATTTTGTAAGGTTTGAAGGCAATGATGGTCCCCGTGTTGGTAAGTTTATAAAACACTAAGTCCATTAAATTAATTCTCTATCCCTTAGTGGAAGTACAATTTCAAACCTCAACTGCTTCGGCAGTCCGATTCAATAACATTCTGGCAAACAGTATATTATTGGAATGATATGTACAGGTTAATTATGTCCTAGCACTTACTCTTTTAAAAACCCCGATGTCATTTCGACTGAAGTGGAGAAATCTAAAGTGAGTAGTCATTTTTAGATTTCTCCACTTCGGTCGAAATGACAGTAGGAAAAAGGTTAGAAATTTAATTTACGGTGTACTAATGCTAAAGCCTATTTTAATTGTTGATTAATGCTAAAAAATTCTATGAAATTTCTTCTTTTATTTTCGTCTCTATTCCTTAGTGTTCTGATAAGTGCACAAACCC
>Ga0114956_1002727_pt1 | contig 13827 bp, 12 predicted proteins | sample MaitaG_FD_87304 | JGI IMG/M metagenome (GOLD analysis project Ga0114956, IMG submission 87304) | Marine algal microbial communities from Maine, USA - Maine_Asex2 metaG | ecosystem: Host-associated > Algae > Red algae > Unclassified | place: Maine, USA | collected 2015-01-05 | reverse complement strand
TATTTTCCTCTAAAAAATAACTCAATAAATAGATTATTTAGTGATTTTTTAAAGAAAACTAGCAAAAAAATAGCTATTTCATATAAGTATTTTTAAAGAAGGACAAGTCTATTAGTTTAGCTGTTTATAAAACATGCACAATTAGCTGAATAAACAAATAAACATTTAAACCAAATAAACAACTTTAATAGATAATGTCGCCTCTGGTTTTTAGTGTTATTGAATAATAAAATTAACCCTCCTATTTCTTTGCCGACCATCTTTTGTCTTATTGGTAGCAATCGGTTGTTTTTCTCCCTTAGTAGAAACTTGTATGCTTGTTTGAATCCCTTTTTCTTCAAAGTAATTTTTGGCAGCAACGGCTCTTGCTAAGCCCAAATCTTTGTTATAGTTAACAGGACCTGTTTTGTCGGTATGCCCAATAATACGAAGTGATTTTTCTGGATTCAATTGAAAATAGACCTGTACAGAATCTGCCCAATTAAGAAATGCAGAACTGGGAGTGAAATTGGCAGAATTACTTTCAAAATTAGCATCTGAAAAAACCATATTGTCGAAACTATATCGAGCATTCATTAATCGTCCGTCTGTAGCCTCTGCTTCTGTTGGAATATCAGAAAAAACCTTAAAATTTAGCGGTGCCGACAAATCTTCAGGTGATCTATTATAGTCCAAAATTAATCTTTCTTTATCGATCCCTCGTTGTATTAATAAATCTTTTATTACATTCGCCCTAGCCAGACCCAAATTTTCGAACATTCCTTCAGACAGACCATCTTCGGACGGGCGAAAGAGTCCTGTAATCCGCATTTTTTTACCAGGATTGTTTTTGAGGTAGGTGCTAACGCCATCTAAGAATTTGTCATTGTCAGCAGATAAATCAGGTTTAATTCCGTTGGGTGCGAAAGCAAACTGCTCATAATTCTCTAATATGGGCGTATCGCCTTCCAATAGGTGAAGATCTGTAAATCTAGGGGATTCTGAGGTAGTATCGACGAGCGATAAACCACATTGATTCTTTATTTTGCAAACATAAATATACCTGGCTACTGTTGTCCATAGGAATAGACAGAGTAAGCCAATTAAAAAAGCTCTCATAGTATTATGTCTTTGTCAAATATATAACCAATTGATAATTGGCTAATACCTTTTCTTGGTTGTGTAGTTCTGAAAAGCATCAAGCACGATAAAAGTACATATTATTGTGTATTTATACAACAAGCGAAGGCAGTCCTATTTTTTATTTTAAATAAAAAAATACATAATTCGCTGAAATTGTTAGCTAAACAATTAATTTTAGGGTAAAAAATTGTTTCAGAAAAGGCAATTTTTATTCTGTTAATTGATTCTTTGGCATCAGATAAAACTAAGTAATAGAGAAAAGTAGTCTCTTGATATAAGTTTCTCCTATTAATTCACCTATGTGCGTTCAATCTATAAGTCGAGTCATAAGTAGGGGATACCTTCAAAATATCCCCTATTTCTCAACCCTATCGACTCTTTAAAGTCTTGGTTCGCATAATGTAAATAATTTTATGACAACAGTAGTCCCCTACTCTCTATTAACAGACTTCGACACCCAGCTTTTTCAAGCAGGGAAGCATTTTAAAATATATGAAAAACTGGGCAGTCACCAAATAGTGGTCAATGAACAAGCTGGCACCTACTTTGCGGTATGGGCACCCAATGCCAAGCAAGTTTCTGTTATTGGTAATTTTAATGCTTGGAATAAGCAAACGCATCCTTTATCTCCTCGATGGGACTCTAGTGGTATTTGGGAAGGTTTTATTCCTAATGTAGGTAAAGGAGAATTATATAAATATTGTATTACCACCTTTTATGGGCAACAAATAGAGAAAGGCGATCCTTTTGCCAATTTCTGGGAAGTCCCCCCTAATACCTCCTCTATTACTTGGGATTTAGACTATGAATGGAAAGATGACAAGTGGTTAAAAAATAGGCAAGCACTTGCAGGAAAAGCACAAGCCTATTCGGTTTATGAAGTACATCTTGGTTCTTGGAAAAAAGTCGCTGCGGACAAGTCTTTAAGCTACCTTGAATTAATTGAGGAATTGGTAAGTTACGTACAGGAAATGGGTTTTACGCATATTGAATTTATGCCTATCATGGAGCATCCCTATTTTCCATCTTGGGGCTATCAAATTACGGGTTATTTCGCCCCTTCTAGTCGCTTTGGGACACCCCAAGAATTTATGGCTTTAGTGGATGCCTTCCATCAAGCTGGTGTGGGCGTACTTTTAGATTGGGTGCCTTCTCATTTCCCAGAAGATGCACATGGACTTGGTAAATTTGATGGGACCGCACTTTATGAACATGCCGATCCTCGATTGGGCTTCCACCCAGATTGGAAAAGTCTAATCTTTAATTATGGCCGCAACGAAGTTCGTTCTTTTCTAATTTCTAATGCGCTGTTTTGGTTGGATAAATTTCATATTGATGGTTTGCGAGTAGATGCAGTCGCCTCCATGTTGTATTTAGATTATTCTAGGGAAGCAGGGGAATGGATTCCAAATAAGGATGGGGGGAATGAAAACTATGAAGCCATTAGCTTTTTAAAAGACTTCAATATAGCGGTCTATGAGCATTTTCCAGATGCTATTACCATTGCAGAGGAGTCTACGGCTTTTTCTGGTGTCTCTAGCCCCACTTATACGGGTGGTTTGGGCTTCGGTCAAAAATGGATGATGGGTTGGATGCACGATACACTAAAGTACTTTGGGGAAGACCCTATCAATCGAAAATATCATCATGGTAAAATTACCTTTAGTTTGGTGTATGCTTTTTCTGAAAATTTTATGCTCCCTCTTTCTCACGATGAAGTCGTTTATGGAAAAGGATCTTTGATTGATAGGATGCCCGGCGATGAGTGGCAGCAGTTCGCCAATCTACGTTTATTATTTGGCTATATGTTTACACACCCTGGTACCAAGTTGTTTTTTATGGGTGGAGAAATTGGACAAACTACCGAATGGAGTATCGAGCGAGGAGTGGAATGGTGGCTTACCGAACATGCACCACATAAAGGGATACAAACGGTCGTGAAAGATTTAAATACCTATTATAAGAATACACCTGCATTGTATCAAAAGCAATTTGAGCCAGATGGTTTTGAGTGGGTAGAACATCATGATCAAGAAAATAGCTTTATTGCTTATCTTAGAAAAGGAATAGCGGGCCAAGCAACCCAATTAATCATCTGTAATTTCACCCCTATTACTAGAACTGATTTTAGAGTTGGGGTGCCTCATTCAGGTGCTTGGAAAGAAGTTTTTAATACAGATGACCTCAAGTATAATGGAAGTGGCGTAAGGAACTCCGCTAATATAGCCGAAGAAAAGCCCTGGCACAGTCAACCGCATTCTATTAGTATTGTTTTGCCGCCTTTGGCTATGGTCGCTTTTGAGGCCATCGACAGGATTAAGATAAAATCTTAATCCATCGGTAAAGCAAGGATACTTTTGCAACACCAGACTAATTGTTATAAGCTAAATAAATCCGTTGGAGTCAAAATCCGTTGGCGTTAACTAATTTAACGCCAACGGATTTTGACTCCAACGGATTTATTTAGCTTATTCTTTTTCATTTTTGTATCCAAGGTAGGTTTTGAGTTGTCAAAAAACACCCAAGTTGTAGAAGTTATAGTAAAATATAGTATCTTGTCTATACAATTTATTACAACATAATGTTATGGAAAATTTTCTAAATTTCTTTGAGACCATGCCAAGCGAGCAAAAATTAGCTTGGATTTTTATTTGTTTATCCTTTAACTGGATACTGGAAGGTATTTTGCCCCTTTTTAAATCAGATTACAAAAAATGGAAACATGCAGGCCTGAATATTTTATTCCTTATGTCTGATTTGATTATCAATGTATTATTTAGTTTGGCAACCATCGGTGTTTTTGCTTGGATAGGACAAAATAATTTTGGGCTTTTGAATCAAATAGCATTACCAATATGGGCAGAACTACTACTAGCAGTCATGGCATTGGATTTATTTGCGCAATATGGTATGCACTACCTTTTGCATAAAATTCCATTCCTATGGAAATTTCACATGATTCATCATAGTGATACTCATGTGGACGCTACTACAGGCACTCGACACCACCCAGGAGATTATGTAACGCGAGAAATAGCGGCATTAGTGGCTATAATACTATTTGGAATTCCCTTAGCTTATTATATATTTTATAGAATTTTGACGGTTTTCTTTTCTTATTTTACCCATGCAAATATTATCGTACCTACTTGGTTAGATGGACCATTAAGTTTAGTCTTGGTAACGCCCAACATGCACAAATTTCATCACCATTATGAAATGCCGTGGACAGATACTAATTTCGGTAACATTTTCTCTTTTTGGGATCGACTTTTTGGTACCCTAACTTATGGAGATCCGAAACAGGTAGTGTATGGTTTAGATATTTTAGATGATACGAGGGACCAAGATATTCTGTATCAATTAAAAGTACCTTTTGATAAATCGATTAAATCTGGAAATCCTATAAGGAATGGGAAAATTCAAATAACAAAATCTAAATTCCAAAACTCAAATTCTAAATAAGGAACGAAGGAAAAATAAAAGGAACATGTTATGTTTTACTTAGGTGACTAGGAAAAGCCTAAACTATGTAAATCCGTTGGCGTTAAAATCCGTTGGCGTTAAATGTATTTAACGCCAACGGATTTTAACGCCAACGGATTTACATAGTTTAGGCTTTTCTTTTTACTTAATTCAAATTTGATAAAAAAAAGTTCATTGAAATCAATGTAAAATATTTGCATTATTGATAAAAAAACTATTAACTTTGTAATTCAAAGTTCTTTTTGAATAAAAATTCCAAAGATGGTAATGAATCCAAAACAGAATCCTTCAGACACCCTTAATGAAATTCGCACGCTGATGGAGCGGTCCACTCGCTTTGTTTCTTTGAGTGGATTATCTGGTGTAGCCGCAGGCGTATTTGCGCTTTTAGGGGCAGCTATGGTTTATTGGTATTTAGACCTTTTACCCTTTGAAGTTAATCGAATATATTATCAAGAATCTTTGACTGCCCAAAAGTGGGGCATGAGCTATCGTACTTTTTTTATACTGGATGCCATCTGTGTTATCTTTTGTGCCGCTATTGCGTGTACCTATTTTACGGCTAGAAAAGCTAAACAAAAAGGACAAAAAATAGGCATTAATGATGCGTTAACTCGTCGACTATTTATTAACCTTTTTGTGCCTTTACTAGTAGGTGGTATTTTTTGTCTTGCTTTGTTTTATCATGGTTATATTGGTTTACTCGCCCCTAGTACTTTAATTTTTTATGGTTTAGCTTTATTAAATGCAGGAAAGTTAACTTTTGATGATATTCGATACTTGGGCTATTCTGAATTGGTATTAGGCTTAATTGCTTTATTTCAATTAGGCTATGGATTAGAATTGTGGGCGATTGGCTTTGGGGTTTTGCATATTCTTTATGGCATTTTAATGTATCGTAAATACGACTAACATATTGATTTTAAGATGAAATCCATAGCCGTCAGGCTAAAAGCTGGAACTGTCAAATGTTCTAACCAAAATGCGTGAGAATATTGATTTTAAGATGAAATCTTAAAATATCGCCCCATGCATAAACCGTTGATAATCAACGACATTTTTCTTAGCCTGACGGCTATGGATGAAATCTTAAAATATCGCACCCAAGATAAGTCGGTGGGTCACTCGTAATCGCCAATTTAATTGGCGGTTACATGTAACAAGCGAACCTGTCAATTCAATCTTGACTATCCACTAGGTATTTTTTTCGATTTGTCAACGTCCTACAAGAACCATCTAACAATCAAACCATCTAACAATTCTATCCAACTATGAAAGAAATACTCTCTACTTTAAAAGCTACCAAATTAGACAATCGAGTACGATTGGGCATCATGTCTTTATTGGTAGTCAATGACCGAGTAGAGTTTAAATACTTAAAAGAAATGCTAGAGCTAACAGATGGGAATCTAGCGAGTCATATCAAGGCATTAGAGAAGGAACAATATATTGAAGTACACAAAAAATTTGTCGCTCGAAAGCCACAAACTTCCTATCAAGTAACACCGCAAGGTCGAAAAGCTTTTGAGGCGCATCTAAATGCACTAGAAGCTTTGATTAAAAAAAGTGAATAGAGAGCAGAGAAGCGAGAATAGAGAGCAGAGACAAGTTCGTTCTAAATTTAGACATTATTCTCTAATGAAGAACGGTTTTTGTCTCTGCTCTCTATTCTCGCTTCTCTACTCTAAATAATTAAATATTTAACATGACTAACCAAAACACAGTACCTAGTTTTGATGCCCTTACGGGTCTCTTTCTCTTTAAGAACAGTAATTCTTTATTTCTGAAAGGCCTCTTGCTCGGCTTAATTGCCATGCTTGTTATCGGCTTCTCTAAACAAGTTTATCTAATTGATAGCTCCTTTGTTGTATTTGGACTGCTTGCCTTAGCATTTACGGGATATAGCCTGCTAAATAAAAAATGGTCGCAAGCAATCGTAGGTTTCTTTGCCTTCTTATCTGTCGCTTCTGATTTTTTGTTGTATGATTATGTGGCCTCCATAAAATGGTTGATGATTATTCCCGTAATCAGTTACGGCTATACGCTTTGGCAACAAGATGATTACAAGAAAGAACTCGCCATTCTAACTATTTTTGCTATTTATGAATTAACGGAATTTTTGCAGTTGGATCTGTTTTGGTAGGAATACAAACTGCGTCAGGATCGTTTCAAGTACTATTGTCCTCCATCTATTTTAGATGGAGCGAAAAAATCATACATCATAAATTTTACATCATACATCATAAATCCATCCTATTTGCGTCCCGTGTGGATTTATGATTTATGATGTAAAATTTATGATGTATGATTTTTTCGCTCCATCCAAAAGAGGTGGATATCAATAAAGCAGAAAGAGTTCCACCCTAATAGCACTTACAAAATAAGATGCCTCCGCATTCGTTTTACCTATATTCTATAACAAGTTTTAGAATATCGTCATGCAACACAATTTGCTACTCCCCTTTCGCTGCTTCCTTTTTACACTCTTCCTTTTTATAAGTACGGCTTGCTGTCAAGGACAAACCCTAACAGATGACGCATTACTAGCCTATATCCATAAAATGGAGGACGAAACAGCAACAGATGTAAAAAAGTTAAGCAAATACCTTATTCAACCCACTACAAATGAATGGGACCGCTTTCGGAGTATTTATTTATGGCTCATTCACCACATCGACTACGACCTAAAAGCAGTAAAAAATAAACGAATCAATCGCTCTAATGAAGATATTTTAAGACGGAAAAAAGCGATTTGTTGGGGCTATGCCACTTTATTAAAAGCCCTCTGTGAAGCAGCAGACATGGAGGCAGCAATCATTTCAGGCTATGTTAAAACGGATTTGGAGAAAGCCCCCTTTTTAAAATATCCGACCCATGCTTGGAATGCGGTTCAATTGGAAGGACAATGGTATTTGGTGGATGCTACTTGGGATAGTGGTTTATTAGGTACAGAGAGTACGTATTATAAGAAATTTCAAGAAACTTATTATTTGAGTGAGCCTGCTCATTTTATTACCAATCATTTACCTGCGACACCTCAGTGGCAATTGTTAAGTTGTCCGGTTACTATTGAGCATTTTCAATTATCAAGCGATACAATTGTGCAATTGGCACAAAAAACGGACTGTGCAGCTACTAATAAAACACTACCCAGCTATCACTCTTTAACGAAGCAACAACAAGCCTTAACAACCGCAATTACTAGCTACCAATTTAATCCAACAGAAGACAATCGCAGAGAATTTGCCCATGCTCAAATTGAATACCAAGAATACCTTTCTGATATAGCAGAACGATTACAAGTGGAACAAAAAATAGATTCCCTATTATTGATACAGCAACAGATGATCGATTTATGCGAAACTGCCCAAGAATTGACAGACCTTTATGATTCTCAGTTAGAAAATTGTGCGTATAATTATTTTAATCATGCCGTTGCTTTTTCTAGAGTGCCATTAACTGCCGACAATGAACAAGTCGTGTTGGCTACTATGCTGGTTAATTTTCAAAAAGCGCAACAACAATTAAGCAATCTGAAACAAAATATGTTCACGGAAAATGCTTTAAATCTGTGTAAGGAATATATGGAGTATATAGAATTGAGAATAGAGAAGTGAGAGCAGAGAAGCGAGAACAGAGAGCAGAGACAAAACCGTTCTAAATTTGGGCATTATTCTCTAAGTAAGAACGGTTTTTGTCTCTGCTCTTTGTTCTCGCTTCTCTATTCTCAATTAAGTCTTAAACTTTTGCTAATTATTAGCCGACTAACGGAAGTGGTACTAAATTTGGGGCAGTTGATATAAGAAAAATATTCACTATGACTATAAGATTCTTTTTAATACTATTTGCTAGTTTAGCTATAGTTCAAGTACAAGCGCAGAGTCCCGAACTCTCTGCTTATTTTAAGGAAAATAATATTGCACCCAAGCAAGCGTATGGTTTATACTACCAAATAGATAAACCTAGCAAAGGCAACACGCCAACAAAAGGAGACTATATTATGCTAAACTTCACAGCGAAGTTACTAGATGGTACCATATATGAAGCCTCCGAAACCAAAGACCCTTTTGTTTTCCAAGTGGGTTACAATCAAGTAATCAGAGGATGGGATTTAGGAATTACCTTATTTCCTGTAGGCAGTCAAGGTACTTTATTTATACCTCCATCGCTCGGATATGGGAAAAGAGGTGCAGGACAAACCATTCCACCCAATGCAGATTTGCAGATAGAGATGGATATAGTAAAAATCTTATCTCAGTCGGAATATAATGAGTACATGAAGGAGTTGGAACAAAAAGAACAAGCAGCTTATAAGGCAAAGATAGAAGCACAGTTTGTAAAAGATAAAAAGATTATTCAAGACCATGCACTCAAAAACAAACTCCGAACTAAAAGAACGAAGTCTGGTTTGAGTTACGCTATTACCAAGCAAGGAAAAGGCAATATCGCCAAAGAAGGAGACGAATTAGAAGTACAATATGAAGGCTTCTTAGTAGATGGTAGTTCTTTTGACAAGACAAAAAATGAAGATACGTTTACCTTTCAATTAGGTAAAGGAAAAGTAATTGACGGTTGGGATGAGGGTTTACAATATTTTAATGAAGGCAGCGAAGGCTGGCTATTAATCCCTTCTGCCTTAGCCTACGGTCCTAGACCCATTTATGAACAAGGAGTTACAGTGCCTCCTAACTCTGTTTTGGTTTTTAAAATAAAATTATTGAAGGTTAAAGAAGCGCAATAGCCTTAGTGCTATTAGAGCATCGCTTAAAAAAGGAATAATCCGTTAATGGTTTATTTGTTGATATTGTTTATTTGTTTACTAGGCACGCTGCTAAACAAATAAACAAATTGGAAGTATTACTTTTTTAGGCGATTGTCTAATACTACTTATAAAGAAAATAAATTATCTTTTTATGACTGTCTTTCTGACACTTAAATTCTGATTCCAGACTCCTAATACTTTCAGTACTACATCCTTATAAAAATAAAATATATTTTTTTACATATAAAGTGTGACCCCTAAATACTAATCTGCGTCTAAAAGGCATATATAGACAATTAACGCGATGGTACTTTTTAATGTAGAAGCCCTGAAAGCAGGGCTTTTTTTATGTGCCTACTCCTCCTCTATCTACCAAAGACACTACCATTTTGCAATTCCTTTTTTTCATAGTTCTTCTGATAATTCTTCCTTGCGTCCTTTTCTTCAATAAAGCACAGTTATAGTTAGCTGATTAAACAAATAGACCTCCTAAACAAATAAACAAGCTCTAAATAGACCATAATTGTTTATTTAGACGTTAGTAACAAGTTCAAGCAAATCCCATCCTTCGCTAGGATTCAGCTAAAGAAAACAAAGCATATATGTTTAGAATCTTCTTCCTATTCCTTAATATTTTGAGTGCTATCTTGTTAGCATTCACTTATTTAAGTCCTTATATTAATCCTCTAGCGTTTCGTAAAATTCCGCTAATAGGTCTATTCTATCCAGCCTTGCTGTTAACCAATATCGGTTTTATACTAGGATGGGTTTATTTTAAAAAAATTCAATATAGTGTCCTTTCTATTGTTGTAATCCTAATTGGTCTACAACATTTATTGTCCTTAATTAGTATCCCCTATTTTCAAAAATCCGTAGCGATAACCAAGGAGGCGATTGAGGTAAGTACTTATAATATCAAAAATTTCGAAGATATTGCTTGGAAAAATGGTTTTCAACCAGCCGCAGTTAAAAATTTAGTCAAAGCGTTTAAAGGAGTTGACTATTTATGTGTGCAAGAAGTAGATTATACTTCTCGTAAAATGCTCGAAAAAGAATTAAAGTATCCTTATTCCTATGGAACAAAAGGCACTAGGATATTTTCTAAACAACCTTTTTTAAAAAAAGGAACGCTTAATTTTGGGAAGACTGACAACTCTTGTACTTGGGTAGATATACCCTTTAACTCGAAAACTGTTCGCTTATATAACATACATCTAGAATCCAATCATATTTCGCCTGCCACCAAAGAAATCATTCAGAAAAAAGGGTTCAACATCAAAGGACGAATCAAACTACTACGAGGTATGATTAGCCAATACCTTAACCGCAATCATTTAAGAGTTCAACAAACCGAAAAAGTCTTGCAGCACATTAAAGATAGCCCACATCCAGTCATAGTGTGTGGCGATTTTAATGATGCACCCCTCTCTTATATCTACAGGCGATTCACAAAACAATTGAGCGATGGTTTCCTTCAACAAGGGCGATGGAGTGGCGTTTCTTTCAGAGGCTATATTCCTCTGCTTAGAATTGATTATATTTTTGCTGATCCCGCACTACAATTTCAACAGTATCAAACTATTAGAAGTATTACATATTCTGATCATTATCCAGTTACTGCAATTATTGGAGGAGGGAAGACAGAATGAAGAATTAAGAATTAAGAATGTACTAGACGTTGCGCCCCTAGCGGTTCAAGTCTAGTGCATTCTTAATTCTTCATTCTTCATTCTTAATTCTTAATTCTCTCGCTGTACCGTTTTATCGATGAAATACGTCTAAACTAATAAAACCTAAAATATGAAATTATCCATGTCGTATATCCTAACACTCGTGGGGCTTTCCCTAATTGTGCTACTAGCATTCTCTTGCAAATCAAAGCAGAAAGCAATCACCCAACAAGAAGCAATAGCCCAACCAATTGTACAAAAAGAGTTAACAGCCGCACAAATTCGAGATTTACCAAAGATCTTGGACTACTCGAAATCGCCTTGTTACGGAATGTGTCCACACTTTACGATGAGTGTATATGAGGGCGGATGGACCATTTTTGAAGGAAAGCAACATACCGCAAAAGAAGGCACGTCCATCATTCAATTAACAGCAGCACAATTATCTACTCTAATACAACAGTGCAAGACAGCGGATCTATGGTCTTGTGAAAAATCCTATGGTGACCGAATTATGGACCTACCTACCACAACCGTTCATTTCTTTGAAGGCAAGCGAGACAAGTCTGTACAATGGAAAATGCGTCATCCAGAGCAATTAAAAACTTTAGACAGCCAGTTAATGGAATTAGTATATGCACAGGCTTGGGTTAAAAAAAGAACAACTGCTAAGGATAGAAGTCAACAAGAAGTTCCAGAAGTTATTATTGATAATGAGCTAATTGTGCAAATTAAAGATAAGATGGAGGCAACGGAATGGGCAGCCAAATACAAAGAATATGACCTACAACTAAAGAAACCTATATCTAGAAGCGCAAACATGCACTTATTTATTTTTGATACAAAGCTAGTTGATTCGGAAAAAATGATGGAAATGATTCTTGCAGATAAGCAAGTATCGAGAGTAGAATTTAATAAACGTTTGCAGCAACGCACAAGGTAGAGCATGGGGCGAAAATACCCCAACGAGCAACTTGCATTTCATAGTGTAACAATAGTGCAAGAAAAAACAACACTCGTTGAGGTACGAAGATGTCCTTAAATCGGTTTTGCTGCTGATGGCAAGATTTAATGTATCCATCATGTCAGCATTTAGGATGGCCTTTCTTAAAAGCATAATAATACGTCTTTTAAGGTTCGCCTATTGTATATAGTCATTACTGCCGTATTAGGTAGAAAGGCTATGTAATCCTAAATTGATGTAAGAATGTCAGAGTTGTTAATGAGAAATGTTCGTTGTGGGAAAGCTATATTTGTATATACTTATGTCTCGTTGATGCCGCTAAGTTAGAATTATTTTGGATACTCACCATATATTTTTAAAAAAAGTTTCGTTTGAAGCGGACTATTTTTGATTAAATTTATTCAAATTATATTTTTTATTATCTATCACAGAAACAATATCAATGTTTTAAAATAATATTCTTTGATAAAGTTAAATATTAAAAAAAAATAAATAATTTCAAAAAAAATTTCAAAAACTAATCAAATAAGCTCCCATTTAATTTCATTGCTTACAAAAATGAACAAAACGGTTTTTGTTCTAGCTAAGGAACGAAGGAAAAATAAAATGAACATTTTGTTTTTAAAAACCCAACCCCTGTAAGGGTTTGAGTATTATAAAATGTAAAGTCATTTTATTTCCGTTCCCAATCAGGGTTAAGAAGTAATAAGATAGTGTAAAAGTTTACTAAAATGCCCCTATTTCCTCATTTTGTCACCTAATCATTTACTCCTTGAAAGGTTACCGTTTTATTGACAATTAATATCCCAAGTAACAGGCATTTTGAAACCTATTCCTTCTAAAAACATATTGTTGGAATTTCAAATAAAGTGGGAATACTTACGTTAAGCACTCTAATTGGAAGTTTAACCTAGATTTTTATAAATTTGCCGTAAATATGCTCTTTAAATTGGACGTGTTAATTAAACAGGCAGAGTAATTGTTGTTTAACGAACTCATTAGAGGAGCGTTCTTTATTAATTCAATCTTTGTACTTAGCTTGTAGTATACAACATAAGACCAGTTCAGGTTCTTTATCAAAAAAAAATTAAAACTAAATAATGGATATTTTTAACAACCCAGACCTCCTAAACATTTTAGTAATGGTAGTGGTCGGTTCTATTTCTGGTGCTTTAGCGGCACGTATTATGTCAGGCGATTCCTTTGGTTTCGTGATTAATTCTATCTTAGGCATTGCAGGTGCCATTATAGGTGGGTTTATTTTTAGCAAACTGAATCTATCCCCAGGGTCCGGCATCGTAAAAATAGTTTCCGAACAATTTAATGTCAATTTACCTGAAAATATTGTGGGTATGATTGTTTCTGCTACGGTAGGTTCTATTATTATTCTATGGGTCACTAAGCTTTTTAGAGGGGGGAGAAAATAAAATCAATCTCAACTTCAATCTCAAACCGAGACGTTACTAGACGTTAACACAAACGTCTAGTAACGTCTCGGTTTGAAGTTGAAGTTGAAGTTGAGATTGAAATTGAAGTTGCATTTTATTTTATTCAAGTTCCATTTTCAAAAAACGCCCCGTATGACTTCCTTTATGTTTAGCCACCTTTTCAGGCGTACCCGTACAGACCACCTTTCCGCCACCACTACCCCCTTCTGGACCTATATCGATAATATGATCCGCCATTTTAATAATATCCATATTATGCTCAATCACTAATAGCGTATTGCCCTTATCCACCAGTTTATTGAGTACGTTTAATAAATGCGTAATATCTTGAAAATGTAGCCCAGTAGTTGGTTCGTCCAAGATGTAGATTGTTTG
>Ga0114956_1002723_pt1 | contig 13840 bp, 6 predicted proteins | sample MaitaG_FD_87304 | JGI IMG/M metagenome (GOLD analysis project Ga0114956, IMG submission 87304) | Marine algal microbial communities from Maine, USA - Maine_Asex2 metaG | ecosystem: Host-associated > Algae > Red algae > Unclassified | place: Maine, USA | collected 2015-01-05 | reverse complement strand
TTGCAAATGCATCTGGCAAGTCAGCATTTTCCGTAACGATTACAGTTGCTATTTCTGTACAACCATTCGTTGTATTCGTCACTAAAATTTGGTACGTTCCACTTGATCCCACCGTTGGAGTTAAAGTATTTTCTCCTGAAATTATACTTCCTCCAGAAGTCGTCCATAAATAAGTATAATCACTTCCTGTACTTGAGTTACTTCCATCTAGGGAAATTATTGTTGCGCCACAATCTATGTTCATTGCTAAACCAGCATCTGCAAGTGGTGAAGTGGTATTTTCTCCAACCGTAACGGTGGAAATAGAGGTACATCCATTTGACGCAGTCACCAAAATTTGGTAAGTACCTGTCGCACTAATTGTAGGAGTTAAAGTCGTTTCATTATTAACAATTGTTCCATTTCCAGTTGTCCACAAATAAGTATATCCAGTTCCTGAACTCGAACCTGATCCATCAAGCGAAATTTCCAAAATTGAACAAGTTAAATCTGCCGCAGTTCCAGCCACCGCCATCGGCACATTCGAATCTAAAGTTACCTCAACCGTTGCAACCGAAGTACATCCATTAGTCTGATCTGTTACTTCTATTTGGTAAGTTCCTGCTGCTTCGACATTTGGGAAAAGAGTCGTTTCTCCAGCTACAATTAAACCATTGGAAGTAGTCCACAAATAAGTATAATTTGAACCTAAGCTTGACCCTGCTCCTGACAACGAAACTGCTGTCGTATTACAATCTAACATTTGATTTGTTCCTGCATCTGCTATTGGTGGAGTTGTATTTTCTCCAACTGTAACTACTGCAATTTGAGAGCAACCATTGGTCGTATTCGTCACTTGAATTTGATAAGTTCCTGCTTGGTCAATAGTAGGATTGAGAGAAGTATTTCCCGAAACAATACTTCCATTCAAAGTGGTCCACAAATAAGTAAAATCACTCCCCGTACTCGAACCACTTCCATCAATGAAAATTTGAGTATTATTACAATCTAATTCCATTGGTGCATTCGCAGATGCATCTGGCAAGTCAGCACTTTCGGTTACAGTTACCGTTGCTATTTCGGTACAACCGTTGATTGTATTCGTCACTAATATTTGGTACGTCCCGCTTGCTCCTACGATTGGAGTTAAACCATTTTCTCCTGAAAGAATTATTCCATCTGAAGTCGTCCATAAGTAAGTATAATCAGTTCCTGTACTTGAGCCATTTCCATTAATTGTTACTTGAGTATTCGTACAACTTAAAGGGTCAGGTGCATTCGCCGTCGCTGTTGGTGGATCATTATTATCATCTACAACTGCAGTTGTTGTTACAAAACATCCTCCTAGATCTGTTACGGTTACCGTATAGATTCCTGCTGGTAAACCTGTTGGATCTTCACTATTCGAACCATTACTCCAAATCGTAGAATAAGGAGATGTTCCTCCATCTATCGTCAAATCAATACTTCCACTATTGGGATCACCACAATCAACAGCAGTTCCCATAGTTGCCAATATAATAGGTGCAGGCTCATCTATCGTTACACTTGTCACACCAATACATCCATTGTCATCAAAAACAGTTACAGTATAATTACCTGCTGGTAAATTAGTCGGATTTTCACCATTTGCAAAAGGATTACTCCAAGAGTAAGTAAATGGTCCTTGTCCTCCTGTTGGGAAAACATTGATCGAACCATCACTAAATCCCCAACAACTGACATCCATTTCAACTGCGATTGGATCAATTACCGTTTCTGTAATAACTGCAATTCCAGATCCAAGCCCAGGGCATCCATTTACCATTATTTGAAGGATCGTATATGTTCCAACTTCCGATACAGGCAAGAAATATGGATTATCAGTAATTCCCATTAATGGCACTTGAGCAATTCCATTAATAGCATAAAAAACATCATAAGGGCCAGAGCCAGTAAAATCTATTTGCAAAACTGCAACTGGATTACCAGGAGGGCAAATATCTCCAATTCCACTTATAAATGCAGTTGGAGTTTCTCCCACTTCAACCATCACATCATCTTGAACTGAATTTCCGCAGGCATCCAAAACCGTTACGGTATAAGTACTCGTAGAAGGAACAAATGGACTAATTGATGGCCCAGAACCTCCATTACTCCAGATATAGGTAAGAGGAGGAACTCCTCCCGAAATCAAAGAATTTAATACAACTGTTTCAGGGCCACATACTACTTGATCTAACATCGGGTCAACTATCAGCGGAGGTACATCTTGTATCTCTATTGTAGCTGTACTATTATTACAAGAACATGAATTATCCATATCTATAATAATCGTTTCTAATCCTTCTGGAATTCCATCCGAAAATATCGTTAAAGGAATGGTCACTTCTGTTTGTCCTGCTGGAATAGTAATAGAAGGTGGAAGTCCTGAGTAATCAAGTCCATTAGTCGCAGTACTAGATGGATCAAGTGTGTAAGTAATAACTAAAGGAAGACTAAGATCTCCTGCCTGTCTAGTAAAAGTAATAAACGCATTCCCACAATCTTCATAAACTAAACTAGAACCTGTAGAAGCACTTACTGCACTTACCGTCGCCTGTCCTCCCGCATTAAAACTCCCAGCTTCTAAAAAAACTCCTGAATCATATATCGCATCTCCACCATCTCCAACTACCAATTTTATATGATAAGTTTCGCACGGAATTACATTTGCCGTTGCAGTCAACGGTATTGTATAACCATCAAATTGAATATCCGTAGCGTTCGTAATTCCTCCACAATTGGTACTGTTCGGTACAAAATAGGTAGGGTTAGTATTATTATTTACATCATCAATACTTATTGGAATATTAGTCATTGGTACCAAAGCCAAGTTGGAAGCATTATTTGAAAATGGGCCTGTTATACCTGGTCCACTTATAAAAAATCCAAATACATCATTAACATTCCCATTCACAAATTCACAATATTCCTCTGAGCCAAAAACAAATCTAAAATCAATCGTAGTTAAGGTAGGAGAAAAATCAAATTCAATTCCTGTCGCATCAAAAATGCTTTGTGAGTTCAACTGTTGTAAATCTGGATCTGAACCTCCACCGGTACCTGAACCAGCACTTCCTGAATTATTCGGTCCAGAAACTGCCGCTATATTTCCAGAGGAAATTACCACTCCCTCGTCAAACCCAATTGAAGTTGATCCATTCGAGAAAGCACCAATTCCTGTTGAAGAACCAATCGATGTAACATTCGTCACATCAAAACAACCTCCTCCAATAAATACATCTTCAATCAATTCTGTAGCAGTATAACTATTGTTTGTTGTAATCGGAATCATCTCTGCTCCATTCAAATTAGCAAGCCCTCCATCATTTCCCTGCTCGAAAACAGAAAGCATGACTGGTTTTTTAAAATCACAAAGATTATGAATGCTAAAATCATAACAAGTTGCAGTAGGCATAATTTGCAAATACGTTTCACCACCTATTGCATTGCCTTCAAACTCAGGAGGAATACCGCAAGCACTCGTCACATCGACAAGATATAAATCATACGTTTTTCCAACTTTCAAATCACATAAGACCACATTATTTAAACCTCCTTCTGGTAAAACAAATTTGATTCGTTCTACTGGCTTAGACAAATTCAAAATCACATCGTCAACTGTACAATTAAGAACGTCACTTTCAGAATCAGGCTCCAAAGTAAAAGCCATAGAGAGCAATAGAAATAAAACCGTGGTTGTAGGGAGTAAAAATCTTTTCATTTTGAGTCGTTCAAGTTAAGTAAATGATGTTAACTAAAAATCGTCTCAATTTTACATAGCTGAATTTTTCTAATAATTATTTAGAGTGCTTTTAAGTTTGATATGTGAGATTTGTAAGGAAGATAAATAGGATAAAATTCATTTTGTAAAAAAGGAAAATTGAATAGGTATTTTTCTTTTTTAAAGAGAATGAACTTTATTTTTAAATAATGGGTGAAGATTATAATTCGTTTAAAAATATAAAGATACACATTTGAGACAAAATGATGCCTCGCTTAATTTATAAAATGCAATATATTCGTAATGTATAAATACTTCCTTTTCTTTTTTTTAAAAAAATTGATTTTCGGAAAATTAAGGGCATGTCTAAAAATAAACCAAGCAACCCTTTTTTTTCCAATTAAAAAATCCACTTAGGAACCTTTAAATTATTATTCCAGCGCAAGTCTAGTTTTTGCAACCGACCAATCTTCTTCGAGACTACTTTTATTTCGTTCCCTCCAAGATTACGTATTTTCAAATTCTGATGCTTCCAAATGAATTTTGGCATCTCCGTAAATATATTGTTATAAAAATTAATCGTTCGATTTTTTTCCCAAAACATTAATCATCAATAAATTCTGACTATCCATATTCAACTCATCCATAATTCTTTTTTTTAGCACTCACCCATGGCACGGTTTCAAACCGTGTCACGGATATTATTCATGCTGAATTTCTTTATTAAAAAAAACTAGCACGCACAAAAATATCCTTTCTGCATGTCTCGATGCAAATCTTCCAAGTAAGTCATAATTTCATCCGCCCCTTCTACCCTATCTTCACCAAATTCGAGCAATGGCTGCTTAATTTTTTTTCGCAAAATCAATTGATGCGACACCACCATTTCGATCATTTTTTCTTCGAGCGTTTTTATTTTTTCATCTAAAACTGGATAATATAATTTCATGCCTTTGGTTTTTTTTCTTAAAAAATTACGGAGCAACATCTGCCTTAATTATCACAAATATAAAATATCAGTTTGTTTATTTTTTCCAAAAACCATTCAAATGTCGCCTCTTTAAATGATAATCTCTCATTCTTCCTTCTTTCCCTTTTTTTTCAATAAATTAGCTATTTTAATTCTTAACTAAGATCTAAAACCACAAACAATATGAGAAACCTGTTCATTTTTCTCTTCCTTTCTCTTTTTCCAACCTTCTGTTTTTCCCAAAAAATAAATATCGAGGATCTAGAAAATCTCGAAATGCGAAACATTGGCCCAGCAGGGATGAGTGGTCGAGTAACCACTATTGATGTCGATTTATCTAATCCCCAAATCATTTATGTCGGAACTGCTTCGGGTGGTGTTTGGAAATCTGAGAGTGGCGGAATCCGCTGGGAACCAATTTTTGATGATGCGCCTTTGCAATCCATTGGAAGCATCGCCATCAATCAAAAAAACACCGATGAAATTTGGGTAGGAACGGGGGAAGGAAATCCTCGTAACTCTCAAAATAGCGGCGAAGGAATTTTTAAAACTATTGACGGAGGTAAAACTTGGAAGCGAATGGGTTTGGAAAAAACGCGTGTCATCCATCGAATTTTAATTAATCCTGACAATCCACATATCGTATATGCTGGCGTGCAAGGTCAAGCGTGGGGAACCAATTCCGAGCGAGGTGTTTTCAAAACAACCGACGGCGGAAAGACTTGGAATAAAATTTTATACGCCAACGAATCAACTGGAATTGCTGACCTCGTGATGGATCCTTCCAACCCAAATAAATTAGTCGCAGCCATGTGGGAATTCGGTCGAAAGCCTTGGACTTTTAATTCTGGAGGCGAAGGTTCGGGCATGCATATCACTTACGATGGTGGAGAAAATTGGAAAAAACTAAATACAAAAGACAACGGTATGCCTAAAGGAAACTTGGGTAGAATCGGTCTCGCTTTTTCTCCAAGCAAACCAAATATTATGTACTCCTTGATTGAAGCAAAAGAAAATGGTTTGTATAAATCTACTGATGGAGGCGAAAATTGGAAACTAGTTTCGAAGAAAAATATCGGAGGTCGACCATTTTATTATGCAGATATTTTTGTGGATTCAGGTAACGAAAATCGGCTTTGGAATCTGTACACTTATGTTTCCAAAAGTGAAGATGGAGGAAAATCTTTTGAAGTGATTTTAGATTATGGAAAAGGCGTGCATCCTGATCATCATGCATTTTGGCAGCATCCAACTGACCCTAATTATATGATCGAAGGGAACGATGGTGGAATAAATATTTCGAGAGATAATGGAGTGAATTGGAGGTTCGTGGAAAACATTCCAGTTGCTCAATTTTATCATATAAATTATGATATGGAAATTCCTTACAATATCGGTGGCGGCATGCAAGATAATGGTTCATGGGTTGGCCCGAGTTCGATTTGGAAGCGTGGCGGTATTCGAAATGAAGACTTCCGAGAAGTGATGTTTGGAGATGGTTTTGATATGATTTTTGAAAAAGGAAATAGTCGATATTTGTGGTCGATGTCGCAAGGTGGGTTCGTTGGATATGTTGATCGGGAGACTGGTCACACCACTTCCATCAAACCTGTTCATCCTGATGGAATGGAATTGAGATTTAATTGGAATGCTGCAATTGCGCAAAATCCATTTAATGATAAAGGACTTTATTTTGGTAGTCAATTCGTTCATAAAAGTAATGATAAAGGAATGAGTTGGGAAATCATTTCTCCAGATTTGACGACGAATGATACAGCAAAAATTAATGCTGGATTCAAAACAGGAGGATTGACTCCTGATGTAACTCGTGCTGAAAATCATGCAACCATTTTGGCAATCCTTCCAAGTCCAGTTGATGAAAAAACGATTTGGGTAGGAACCGATGATGGTAATTTGCAACTCACTCGTGATGGTGGAAAAAACTGGTCGAACCTTTCCAGTCGTCTCCCTGGTGCGCCAAAAAATGCTTGGATTCCTTACATTGAAGTCAATAAAAAAAATGCTGGAGAAGCATTTATTATCTTAAATAATTATCGACAGAATGATTGGGGAACTTACCTTTATCACACCTCAGATTTTGGTCAAACTTTTAAAAGATTAGCGAATGGAAAAACGGTAAAAGGACATACTCTCTCGATTGTGCAAGATCCTGTGGAAGAAAATTTATTGATTTTAGGAACTGATTATGGTTTGTATTTTTCTATTGATAAAGGTCAGAATTGGAATAAGTGGATGAAAGATTATCCTTCCGTTTCAACGCGTGATTTAAAAATTCATCCAAGAGATCACGATTTAATTGTGGGGAGTTTCGGGCGAGCAGCTTGGATTTTTGATGACCTCAGAGTATTTCGAGAATTGGCGAAAACAAAAGGTGATTTATTGAAAAAAGACTTCGATGTGATTTCTGCAACAGATGGATATTTAGCTTCTTTCCGATCAGTTGATGGTGTTCGATTTACTGCTGATGCAACTTTCCTTGGAGATAATAAAGGAGCGAGTCCAATGATTTCTATTTGGGTAAAAAAAGAAAAAAAGAAGAAAAAGGAAAAAAAGGATAAAATGGAAAAGTCGATTGAAGGCAAAAAATCCAAAAAGAAAAAAGGCAAGAAGAACGAGGAGAAAAAAATGACCGACGACAAACCAAAGAAAAAAACTGGTGCAAAAGATAAAAAAGTAAAAATCCATGTGATGGATATGGCAGGTGATACACTTCGAACTTTTTCTCGGAAATTAGATCCAGGTATGAACCGAATAGCTTGGCGAATGAATCGAAATGGCGTTCGCTATCCTTCTTGGAGAACTACAAAAAAAGATGCTGATCCTCCAGGCGGTGGCCCAAGTGTTTTACCTGGAACTTACAAAATGGTTTGTATCTATGGTGATTTCAAAGACTCCACTATGGTCAACGTCAACCTTGATCCTAGACGAAAAATGTCTGCTGCACAAATGCGACAACAAGAGCAAGCCATCAATGATTATTCAAAATTAGTCACGGCTGCTTATGATGGTTTTGAGCGATTAAAAGAAGCTAAAAATATAATTAAGTTAGTCAACGATCAAATGGTCAATGCACCTGATTCTGTCAAAACTGAAATCAAAAAAATAGGGAAGTCTTTGACCGACTCTATTACTCAAATTCAACATCTTTTTGTTTCGCCTAGAGATGCCAAAGGAATCCAACGATCAGATGATCGAATCAATTCTCATCTCTATCGAGCAGCTGGATACATCTACGATTCGCCTGGCACACCTAGCCAAATGGCACAATTCTCAACTGCCAAAGCAGAGGAAAAAGTGAGAGATGCTTTGATTCAATTGAACGCATTTTTTGAGATTGATTGGAAAGATTATCGAAGAAAAGTTGAAGCTGCGCAAACGCCAATTTTTAAAAATTATGAGCAGATAAGGATGAAATAATTATGATGGACGATGAAAGTTTTACGTTTTACATTTTTTTCAAAACGTAAAACATAAAACTTTCCATCGTCAAAAAAGAAACATCCTATATTATTTACTATTATACTTTTTGATTAAAATTTAAACACTTCAATGTCACATGGTACAATTTTTGATATATTAAATAATATTAATATTACATAAAACGAAAAATCAATTTTATTTTTTCATAAATATAAAATTGACACATATGATCCCTTCTATCGCACTTCCATTCAAACAAATGGATATTACTCAACAAATTCGTTTCGCCAAAAGTATTGTTCAAAAAATGAATGCAGACATTCGTTTTCAAGCACTTCAACCAAAGGTTCTCAGTCTAAATACAAAAATTGAAGAATGGCAAATCGCCATCACCAATGCTCAAAGCGGAGGCAAAATCAAGACGATCAAAAAAATCGAAAAAGCGTTAACCGTTCGTGATCTTATTTTTTTCCTAGCAGCGAAAGTAGAAATAATGGCTGAAGAAAATGAAGCTTTAATCACCATCTCAGGTTTTGAGAACAAAAGAGAATTTAAGCTTTTCGAAGATGCCTTTTCCCCTAACCAAGTAGAGGAATTGCTGGTGGCAATGGTTTGATTGGTTTATTTCAAAATGTTGTATTTTAGATAAATTAGGGTTGTTAGCGCACGTAGCGTTAACAACCCTAATTTTTTTTGTCGTTTTCTAAAATTTGTGGAAACTTGCCCGGGGATTAAATCCCCTACTCTCCATTTTCAAGCAGAGAACAGCGGATTTAATCCGCGGCATTTTTTAAAAAACGACACAATGAATTGCACCCGTTTGATTTAAATATATCGTTCTTTGACAAATCCCGTGGTCAGACCAAAGTTGGAAATAAAAACGACCGAAGGAAGTGTTATTTTCGACTTTGGTCTGACTTAAAACACGGGATTTGTCAAAGAACCAAATATATAAGTGCTTGGACAAAATATTCACAAGTACTTTCACTTAAATACTCATGAATACTCATTTATAAAAAAAAACATATAATATTTATTTACTTTTGCAGAAATACCATAAAAGAGGTATGTTGTAATCAACTTATGAATTGTATCTTTACGGCTGACTTTTCAACTATTCCTCCTCAATTTTTCTCCTCCCGTTTTAGCCTTACTTTAACCAACTACATCACCTATATCACATGAAGTTTAATCATTTATACATCTCTTGCATTCTACTCCTATTATTAAATATTAATTTTATTCAGGCTCAAAAATACGTTGACGCAAGTGTTAGCGGTGGCTCTCTTGATGGTTCATCTTGGGGCAATGCTTATTCAGATTTATCATTAGCTTTAGCTGACGCCAATCCAGGAGATGAATTTTGGGTAGCTCAAGGTACTTATCGTCCAACCTCTAGCTTAGACAAAGCAATCTCATTCAATGTTTCTGTCCAAGGAGTAGATATTTATGGTGGCTTCCAAAGTGGGCAAACCAATTTGAGTCAAAGAGATTGGGTGTCTTATCCTACTATTTTGAGTGGCGATATTAATATGGACAATGATACTTTAGGAAATTCTTTTTGTATTTTTTATATCGGGCAAACGGTGACTACGATTACTTTGGACGGGCTTATTTTTCAAGATGGAAATGCTAATGGACAAGGAGGTGGTGCTACTCTTAGTGGTGCAGCGATCAATGTTAATGCATACGCTACATCTACAGGAAGTGCTCCTATTATCAATAATTGTACTTTCCAAAATAATTTTGCTAAAGGTCAAGGAGGCGCAATTTATGTAGAAGCTGGAAATGGAGGAGCTGTTTTTCCTGAATTTGATAATTGTGTTTTCCAAAATAATAAATCAGGTTCAAGTGGTGGAGCTATTTATCATAGTGGATATTCCAATGGAAAAATTACAAGCACTTTTATTAATTGTGATTTTTCGAACAATACTGCTGGAGCATCAGGTGGTGCTGTTTTTAATCATGGAGGTTCTGGAAATACAAGTCCAATCTTTAAGCAATGTAATTTTGAATCAAACAACTCAATTGGTCAACATGGTGGAGCAATGTATAATTTAGGAAACAATTCAGGTCTTTCTAGTCCAATCATAATCAACTGTCGATTTTTCAATAATAGTGGAAGTTCTGCTGGAGCAATTTATAATAATGGTACAGAAGGAGGAACAAGTAGTCCTACAATTACTAATTGTACTTTTGCAAAAAATTATACGAGTAGTCCAAGTGGAAATGGAGGTACACTCTACGCCAACGGTCAAAATGGTAACAGTAACCCGATTATCACTAATTGCATCTTCTATGATAATACGACTCAAAATACCAATAACTCTGAAATTATTAGATCGGTAGATGGAACACCTATTTTTAGTTATTGCTTTGTAGATGTGAATAGTTGTTTAGAACTTCAAAGTGGTCCAAATATCACTTGCGGAGCAGGCATGATCTATGATCTAAATTCTCCTTTTACAAATGTGGCAAGTGGTGACCTGACACTTTCCTCTGGTAGTTCGGTAGCAGCTGACCAAGGACTCAATAGTGCCAACTCTGAATCTATTGATATGATTGGTGTTGACCGAGTGAGCAATACGACGATTGACCTTGGAGCTTATGAATTTATTAATTTAAGCGCTCTTCCAATCGAGTTAGTTTCTTTTAGAACAGATTATCAGCAAGACAAAGTGAAACTCTCTTGGGTGACTGCCAATGAAATCAATAATGAATATTTTACCATTCAGCATTCTTCTAATGGAATCAACTTTCAAGATGTGGAAGATATAAATGGTGCAGGAAATAGTACTGTTATTCAATCTTATTTTTCTTTTCACCATGAACCTGTGAGAGGAATTAATTATTACCGATTGAAGCAAACTGATTTTGACGGGACAAGTTCACTCAGCGATATTGAAACGGTAAAAGTTTTTGACGGAAAAATAAATGCTTTTCCAAACCCTGTGATTGATGAGATAAATATTTCTTTTGCAGATTTTGAAAAAGGAAAAATTGACTTTGCGATTTATACTATTTATGGAAAAGAAATTTTACGTCAAAAAGTTGAAATTGAAAATGGATTGCAAATAATTAATTTGAATGAAGTGGGTTCTTTTTTACCTGGCACTTATTTTATCAAAATATTTAATGCGCCAAGTGGAGCTTATGTTCATAAATTTCAGAAGGTGGTGGACTAGTTTTTAATTTTTAATTTTGAATGTCCTCACATTTTTGATTTTCTGATTTATTTTTGTAAAAAAAAAAGACCTAGCTGACTCATATCAGCCAGGTCTTTTTTTTATTACGAAAATTCAAAATTATTTATTCAATCCCATGTCGATAATACATCAAAATCCCTCCAAAAATAGTAATCAACGCAATTAACACCGTTGCCATATTTATCGAATTTTTCATGTGTCTAACAAATAATTCAATCGACTCTCGATGTTCAGGATGATGAGCAATGACTTCTTTTTCCATTTTTTCTTTATTAAAAAAATGAGCCGAATTGAATTTAACATCATTTTGGACTAGCACCTTATACGCTTTAAATACTTTTACTCGAAAGTAAACATTCAAAAAAAGCATCGCCACAAATAAGGTTACCACAATCGAAACTAATAATGTAAACATATCTTTCTTTTATTAGGAGTCAGGGACTTCAAAAAGGAGTCAGGTTTCAGGTCGTTCCGAGTTCTCGGAACTGTCAGGAATCAGGGGCTTTTTAGGTTTCCCAGAATATTGAACAAAAAGTAATTATACTATAGGGAAAACAAATCGTACCTGACTGTTGACTCCTTTTTTATCAAAAAAAAATAAAGGTAATTAATTTGACAAAAAAATCACGCCCCTTTTCTGCCCTGTCACACAAATGTAATTTTTTCATAATATTAAAAAAAACCGCTTTTGTAGCTTTAGCAAAGGAATACAATACAACATTTTCAAAAAACATTTTTTTTACAAAAAAATCATTTCTGCAATTTAGATACTCTTAAGTGCCAAGTGCTACTTAATCTAGGAGCATCTCTAAATTAAAACAGATAAAGTTTATTCTTTATCAAAAACGGTTATTATGAACACACTTTACACCCTGATGTGTACAACTCTGCTTGTATGCCTATCCTTCAATACATTTTCATTTTCTGAAAATAATTCAACTAATTTTTGTTCGCTAGACTGCAATGGTCAAGTCAATTTATCTTTACCCGAAACAGGTTTTGCAGTCGTCACACCTAGTATGATGTCTTCCGCTTCGAGTTGTCCTGGCATATTGGAAGTTCATGTTATGGATGCCAACGGTATTGATATAGGTAATATCGTGGACTGCAATTATGTTGGACAAATTTTGATGGTCTCAGTAGTTCATCCTACTTCTGGAAACAATTGCTGGGGAAGCATCTTAATCGGAGACAAACTAAAACCAACCATTAATTGTGTCGATATTGAAATTGATTGTAATGAAGATACGAGCCCTGCAAATACTGGGATTCCAAGTATCTCGGACAACTGCTTGGCTTTACCGAATCCAACTTTTGTTGATGTGATGGAAAATTTAGATTGTACCAATCCACAGTTCAAAGCAGTCATCAAAAGAACCTGGACGGTCACCGATATTAATGGAAATACTAATAGTTGCGAACAAAATATTTTTATAAAAAATCTAAACATTGCGCAAGTTATGTTTCCTCCCATGGTGACCGTTGATTGTAATAATCCAAACTTAGATCCATCTATCACGGGTGAACCGACGATCAATGGTACTTCAATTGGTAACAGTTGTAATTTGATGTTTACAAAAGCGGATGGCAACCCATTTCCAACTTGTGGAGGTGGCTATAAATTTATTCGAGAATGGATTGTAATAGATTGGTGTACAGATGAAGTCATAACTGGAAATCAAACAATTGAAATCACCGACACGACTCCACCAACTGTCATTTGCCCGAATGATCTCAGCACTAGTACATCGAGTAATGATTGTACAGGAAGTATTATTTTACCAAAGCCACTAGTCTTTGATGATTGTTCCGACTACACCGTTTCAGTTGATTTTGATTTTCCACTTTCAGGAAATATTTACTCCAACATACCTGCGGGTACTCATCCCGTCACCTACACCGCTACCGATGATTGTGGCAATTCTTCTTCTTGCACTTTTAATGTTATCATCAAAGATTTGATTGCACCAATTGCAGTTTGTGATGAGACGACTCAAGTTTCGGTTGGGACAGATGGGACAGCGCAAGTTTGTGCCATTACTTTTGATGATGGAAGTACCGACAATTGTGGTATTGATACTTTTATAGTTCGGAGAATGGATGATTCAACTTTTACTGATTGTGTGAACTTTGATTGTAATGATATCGGAGATACGGTGATGGTAGTTTTTCGAGTAGTGGATGAATGTGGTAATTATAATGAATGTATGGTCGAAGTCATTGTGGATGACCAAATTCCTCCAACCATTGAATGCCCTGAGGATTTAACTATTGAATGTACCGAACTAGCTAACACTACTTTTACGCCGCCAATTTTGATAGATAATTGTGGTTTAGACTCGATGTATTTTGTCGATGATTTTTCTGGATTTGATACTTGTTCGATGACTGGAATTATTTTACGAAAGTGGTTTGCCACAGATATGGGAGGACTCATTGATAGTTGTATTCAGACATTAATGGTAGAAGATAATGCGCCATTAGTTTTTACTTTCCCTG
>Ga0114956_1002716_pt1 | contig 13848 bp, 7 predicted proteins | sample MaitaG_FD_87304 | JGI IMG/M metagenome (GOLD analysis project Ga0114956, IMG submission 87304) | Marine algal microbial communities from Maine, USA - Maine_Asex2 metaG | ecosystem: Host-associated > Algae > Red algae > Unclassified | place: Maine, USA | collected 2015-01-05 | reverse complement strand
CCATCTCTCCCGATCAATCGGGCGGCCTCCAAACCATCAACATCACCGCCGCCTTTCCCGAGTGTTCCTGGGAAATCACCGGTGCCCCGCCGTGGGTGAGTTTCCCCTCCCACCCGGGAGGCTCCGGCACCGGCAGTGCGACCTTGGAGATCCAGGTCGCGCCGAACCCGAGCGGTCGCCGCGACGAGACCTTCACCATCGGCGGTCAGAGTTTGACCATCAGCCAGGGCTCCCTCTGCGGCGGCGGTGGAACCGAAACGACCACCATCGCCGACCTGATTGCCGGCGGGTTCACCGGGCCGGCGTTCTACAATGTCACGGGAGTCGACGGCTTCAACCAGTTCATGCTCAATAGCTTCAGCGATCTGGACGGCCCCTGCCTCGCCAAAGGCGGCCAGCTCCAAGTGTATGGTTTTACCCTCTTTGTGACCAAAGCCACCGTGGTCAACAACACCCACCTGAGCGTGCAATGCCGCCTCGGCTTGCCGGACATCTTCGTCGAACTGGCGCTCGGCACGACCTCGCCGGAGTTCTTCATGGACTTCTTCCCGGACGGATCCAGCGCGATTGTTGGCACGGAAATCACCTTGCCGGAAATCCAAATCCCGGCCTCATCGCCGGTCCTTACGCTGCAGGATTTGACGGCCACCATCGACACCTCCGCGCAACGCTTTGGCGGCGGCGGCTTGATCGGCATCGGCGCCGGTCCCGGCGGTCTCTGTCCGTTGCCGCCTGGTCCCAAACTCTTTGGTGGCAGCATTTTCTTCCAAGAGGGTCAGCTGGATCAAATCACCTTCCAAGCGGAAAATCTGGGCATTCCCCTGGGCAGTACCCCCGTAAATCTGGAGGCGATCGGCGGAGGACTGTACAACCTCACGTCGAAAAACAACTGGCGGATTGGTGCCAACCTCGGCATCTCCGCTGGCTGTCCGGTGCGCGTCGGTACGATTGACGTCACACCACTCTACGTGGATGCGATGGGGTCGGTGTACGGCACCGGCGCGGTCTCGCTGGAAGGGTACATGGAGGTGTTTGGCTTCCAGGTTGCCGACGCCTCGGCTTCTTACAATCCGAAGTACAACTTCAAGGCGGCCCTGAACGTCAATTTGTTAGAGATCTTCTTCGCCAAATTTGCCATCAGCATAAGTTCAACTTCGTTCAGCGGTAATGCCAGCGGGGAATTGCGGATTCCCGCGTTCGTGCCGATTGTCGGCGGCATGACGCTCGCCAATGCGAGTGCCTACGTTAATAATTACGGCTTGGGCGGCGAGATCGGCGTTCGGGTCGGGGACATCCCGTCGGTCAACATTCCCCAACACTGTGTCGGTGGCGGCTGCAGAAGAATCTTCCGCAAGAATGTCTGCTTCCCGGAAATCTGCACCCCGGAAGTCGACTTCCCCGGCTGGGAAGGGGCCGAGTTCAAAGTCGGCTTTGATTACACCTTCGCCGATGGCGAGTTCGTGTTCAACAAGGCCGCGGCGAAAACCGAACCGTGGGAAGTGCCGTTCCAAACCGTGATCCGCGGCGATAAAAACGGCGCGCCCGGGTACTTGGTCTTCATGAAAAACTACAGCCGCTCCGACAAAGTAAGTACCGGCAAAGCCGGACGCGCGTTCGGCGTCGATAAGAGCCGCCGCTTCGGCAAGGACAAGGCCCTGGTCAGCCTTGCCGACTTCAACGTGCCCGCCGGTGAAGACACCGCCATTTTCCGAATCTCTTGGGAAGGGCCCGCAAATGCCATTCCGCCAATGGCGCTGGTGGATCCCGCCGGCACCGTGCACAACATTGTCGACGGCCCGCTGCCCGGTGGCTTCCCCGGTATTCCGGGTGCCTTCGGTCGCCTGCCGCTGGTCGACCAAAACCGCGAAGCCAGCTTTGTGGTCACCCAGCCGGCCACCGGCAACTACGACATTCTGGTCGACAGTGTCGGACTCAGCAATGTCGCCGTCGAGTACCTGCGCGAGAACCTCCGCCCGGCCGCCGCCGTGCATGCGGTGACGCAGGGCGCGGGCGACAACAACATCACCGTGAACTACACCACCGACATCCGTGAAGGCATCCCGACGACCGAGTTCTATCTCACCCGGGCCAATGCCGACTTCACCGACACGGTCGGCCCCCGCTTCGACGCGGGCGTGTTCACCTCGGCCAACGGCACCTTTGACTATACCCTGCCGACCGACCTCGAAGTGCCCCCCGGAACCTACAACATCGCGGTGGTGGTCGAAGATCCGGACAGCCTGCGTACCGAAGCCATCTCCGAACAACTGGTGTACTACGGCAATGCCGATTCCCCGACCGCGCCGGAAAATATCCAGACCCGCAGCGGCAACAGCAGCATCACCGTCGGCTGGGAAGGCAGCCCGGAACCCAATGTGGTCGGCTACATCATCTACTACCGCCCGGACGCGGAAGGGACCGAGAACGACGAACGTTTTGAGTCCGTCGCCGAAGACACGCGGCTGACCACGATCAACGGATTGCGTAACGGTCAGCCCTACCTGTTGCGAGTGGTGGCAGTGAATGACGAGCAAACGCCTTCGCCCTCCAGCCGGACGGTTCGGGTTGTGCCGACGATCGGTTTCGGACTCACCCCGCCGTGCATCGTGTCCCAGCCGGACATCGACGCCACCGCGGGCCAACAATACTTCTTCCAGTTCCAGACCTGCGACGCCGACGACGGGCGTACGGCGATCCCGGCCAGCGGCGCCATCGAAGAAGCCCCGGCGGGGTTCGTCTATGACGGCGAAGGACTGCGCTGGGAACTGATCACCGGCCCCGCCGGCATGATCATGCAGCCCAGCGGCCGGGTGGAGTTCACGCCCACCGATGCCCAGGTCGGCAACCACCCCGTGGTTGTCCGCGCCACCGACGCGGCAGCCGATCTCCCGGACGCGCCGGAGACGCGCTTGTACGACGAAAAAAGCTACACGCTCATCGTCGTCCCCTCCGACAATTTGAGCGCTCTCGAAACCGCCCGCGGCGTGTTCGTATCGCGTCCGGTACTGGACGCCTACGAAGACGAAACCTTCAGCTATACCCCGCAATTCGTCGCCGAAGGCAATTGGGCCTTCCAACTCGTTCAGGCGCCCGACGGCATGGTGGTCAACCCCGATGGCAGTATCACCTGGGATGTTCCGACGGGAGCGGAAGGCATGGAAATTCGCCTCAAAGCGGTGCAGACCGGCCCCGGAGCCGATCCGACCGCCTGCGTGATCCATCGCTGGTTCCTCAATGTGAATCTCTCGACTAGCAGTCTTCCCGAGGATCTCGCCTTCAGCCTGCTCACCCGCGATCTCACCAGCACCACGCTGGTCTGGCCGGGCAAAAGCAACGGCGCCTCCTACCAGGTTCAAAGTACCACCGACCTGATCAACGGTCCGTGGGTCAACGAAGGGCCGACCAAAGCGGCCGAATCGACCAACGCCCATCTCGACGCCGGTGCCAGCACCACCATCAAATTCTACCGCGTGATCGAAACCCCCTGATCTTGTTTAGCAACGTGCGTCGAATGGTTTCTCTTGAACCTTGGCGACGCAACCTGCCGGTTCACTTTTGCCTTTTTAGTGTTCCGCAGGTTTTTCTTTTTTTACCCGGTTCGGATTAACGGCCGTTCAAACTTACTCGATCACCGTCGGCTACACCTACGTCTACTACGTAAACACCTGCGACGCCGACGACGGGCGCACGGCGGTCTCCGACGGTTCGGCCAGCCAGGACGTTCCGGCCGGATTTCACCTACGACATCAACAGGCTGCGCTGGGAACTGGTTCAAGGTCCCGCCGGCATGATCATCCAGCCCAACGGCCGGATCGAATACACGCCCGCGGCCGGCCGGCGCCGAAGGCATGGAAGTCCGCATGCAGGCCTTCCCCGAGGGCGGCGCGGCCAATCCGGAAAGCTGCGTCCGCCAAAGTCAGGAACTCAAGTTCGCCTACGACGCCGAGACGCTCGCGTTCGTGATGGGGAAAAACGGCTTCGAGAAGATCCAGCAACAAGCCTACCAGCAGTCTGCCCTGCCCGAACTCGCGATCGACCCCGTATTTTTCCCCTGCCGGGGTGGGCTTAGGCTCAATGGGCTTTGGCTTGATCTCGGCGGCAGCCGCCGTGAGGGCAAAAGCTTAACACGCCACTATCGTCATTATCTGTGTGTTCATCATGATCACGTCGGCGCGTTGGTTGAACTGTCAATACACGGTTTCGTAAACTTTTCTTGAACATTTGATGAAAACCTTGCAAAAATTCATCATAAATCATTCATGTGAGGTGGCTTACACCAATGTGACGGATGTGTACTTTTAATACGTCAACACCTTGTAATCCCCCAAATCCATGTAATGTAACATTATTGGAGCGATCTATGGGGTAGGTCGCAACGGTAACGATTTAACAAACCAAACAAATTATGAAGCATTTTAAGAAAATCCTGTTGGTAGGCGGGCTCTGTGCCGCACCAATGATTTTCGCCCAGGAATCGGGCGAACCTTGTCAACCTTGTGAAGGCAAAGCCACCAGCCTGACACTACAATACACGGGCGCTGACGACGCACAGATCTCGGTCACCGACCGTCGCGGTACCATCACCCTGTTCGATCAAGCGATCACCGCAGGTGCAACGTTCACCATTGGCGCCCCTGAAGTTGATGAAGATAATGACGGCCGCCGCGGCAAAGGTAAGGGCAAGAACAAGAAAGCCCACGCCGGTACGCTTGGTCCGGAAATCGCCATTTTCATTGATGATGCCTTTGAAGCTTCCATCCACACCAGTTGCTCGCTTCCGCTCGGACCGGGAATGGTGTTCGGCGACTTTACCGTGGTTGAAGGCTCCAGCCGCGCCGGCGAACTCTGCGACGCCACCGGGGAAACCCAAGGCGGAACGGACGACGACGATGACGACGAAGCCGGACCCGACAACTGCGAATGCGCCGGTGGCGCCACCGAACTCGTGTTCCAGTACAAAGGGGCTGGCGCTGAAGTCGGCATCGTTCAACGCAAACTCGGCGACTTGCTGTACCAAGAAGCCACCGCAACCGACGACATTGTCGCGGTCGCCGGCACCTGGAAAAACGGTAAACTCGGCAACGAGATTTTAATTTTCGTCGACGGCGAACTCCACCAAACCATTCACACCAGCTGTTCGCTGCCGCTTGAAGTCGGCACCATGTTCGGTGACTTCCTCCTCGTCGCCGGAACCTCCGCTGTCGGCGGAGTATTCTGCAACAGCGCGATTCCCGAGCCGCCGCCGCCCCCTCCGCCGCCGCCCCCGCCGCCGCCGGAAGAAGAAGAGCCGCCGCCGCCTCCTCCGCCACCTCCGCCCCCTCCGCCGCCCCCGCCGCCGCCGGAAGAGGAAGGCTAATCACCACCAGCAAGGACGCTTTAGCGTCCTTGCTGTTTGTTTTACCATCAATCTATACAACCCAACTCCATCAATGTCCCCGGAGGGATCCCCGTGAAAACCACGTTGCTTGCCATCGCCGCCTTTTTTGTCTCGTTCGCCTGTATCAGCTGGAGTCAGAGCCAAACGTATTACGTTCCGTTTCCTGACGAGGACGTGTTCACCATGCTGTCGACCGCTGTGACCGACACCGGAACCCGCACGTACGGCGACCAAGTCAGCGTCATCAGCATCGTACCGCTCGCAACGGGCACCATCACTTACGACCATTGGGAAGACGGCTACGAAGCCGACATCAACAACCCGGTGCAAGCCACCACCGAAATCTGGGGCGACGGCGACATTTCCAACGGCTGTGCCTTTGGCTCTCCCTGCGCCGCCGCCGGCGATGATGTTCTGGTCGCCGGTCAACTCATCACCAATCTCACCGTACTGGCCGTACCGCGCGACCCCGCCGACGTCGAGTTTGACGGCAAAGACAAGTTCGTCACATCCGGCCCGGTCTCGGTGACCCGGCTCGCCTGGAATGAAGGCACCGCGACGCTCTACGCCGGCGCGGTCGAAGTCTACGACACCTCCAACTGGGGCACCCAATACCTGATCCCGGTCGGCGAAGACCTGATGGCCGATGACATGTTCGAATACACCGGCGTCTCCATCACCGCCGCGGAAAACGGCACCATGGTCACCGTTGGCGGCAACGCGCCGGTCACACTCAACGAAGGCGAAACTTTGCTGATCAACGGCGGTCTCAACGTTGGCGACATGATCAGCGCCACCGATCCGATCCAAGTGAACTTGGTGGCGACCGACCGCGAAGCCCGCTACGAAACACGCTGGTACCGGATCCCGCCGGTCTCGCAATTCGCGGACAGCTACTATAATCCGGTTAGCACTGATGTGGCCGATGACCGCACCGACGTGTTCTTGTTCAATCCCGGAACCGCAGCGATCGCAGTGTCCTACGAACGACTAGTCGCCGGCACCCCCACGATCACAACCATCACGGTGCCTGCCGGCTCGACTGAACGCGTTCCGGTCACCGATGAAGGGACCGCCCAGCACTTCTTTACCGCCGGAGGCGAGCCGTTCTTCGCGCTGGCCACGATCGACTCGATCTTCTTCGACTCCACGCCTCCGCCCGGTGCAACCGGTAGCTCCAATAATCTCGCGCACGACTGGGGCCTGTCGCTGATCCCCGAGGACTCGTTGACCCCCGCGTTCCTGGTTGGCTACGGTCCGGGCTCCGATCCCTTGGCCGCCACCGCCGATAACGTCTCGCCAATCTGGGCGACCCCCGTGGCCAGCACCACCCTGTTCATCGACTACAACGGCGACGGCGGCCCCAACATGGCGGCCTGCGGCGGATACGACGACAGCGTCAGCATCAACGCCCTCGAAACGGTCAAGATCTACGACCCAGACGGCGACCAATCCGGCATGCGCGTGTTCACCTGTGACGGTGTGTCCATCGTTGGTGCCTGGGGACAAGATCCGTTCACCGCGCCCACCGGCACCCCAGCCCTCGACGTCGGCACGACCGTCCCGCCCATTCCGTTTGCAAGTGCCAGCAAGCAGGTCGAACTCACCGACGCCGGCGATTTAAACGGCGACGGCGCGCTTAACCCCGGCGAGACGCTCACCTACTCGGTGCTGGTGATCAACAACACCTTTCAAGACGCCGTCGGCCTGACCATTGACGACACGCCCGACACGGCATTCATGTACATCGCAGGCAGCACTACCATCGACGGCATACCGTTCGCGGATAGTGGCACCACCCCGTTCCCGCTCGACGAGGGCGGCTTGGCCATCAGCAATGTCCCTGCCCGAACCACCATCACCATCACCTACGACCTGCAACTAGACCCGGCTTTCGACTTTTCGCGTCCGCTCGAAAATTGCGCCAACGTCGGCAACGCCGTGGGTTCGTCGGTCGTCTGTATCGAAAGCATCGCCGTGCCCGGCGTCGTCCCTCCGTCCATCAACCTAATCAAAACCGTCAGCGAGGACGGCACCTGCCCCGGCCTCGACTTCCTGCAACGTCCGGTCGGCACGCCGGTGACCTACTGCGTGTTCGTCGAAAACACCGGCCTCGTTGGCCTCGAAAATGTCATCGTCACCGACAACGACATCAGCCCCGCCATCAATACCAATATCGGCAATCTCGGCATCGGCGAATCGGCCATGCTCCGCTTTCCCTCCAGCATCGACGCCCCGCTGGTCAACACCGCTTCCGTGTTCGGAACGACCCCGGAAGTCGGTGATGAAGTGCGCGCCAGCGACACCGCCGAAGTCGATGTTACCCCCGTGCCCTCCATCAGGCTGATGAAAACCGTCAGCCAAGACGGCACCTGTCCGGGCGTCGATTTCCTGCAATTGCTCGCCGGCACCCCGGTGACCTACTGCGTGATGGTCGAGAACAACGGACAGACCATTCTGGAAAACGTCACCGTGACCGACGACGACATTTCTCCGGCCATCACCACCAATATCGGCAGTCTCGCCATCGGCGAGTCGACCACCTTGATGTTCGCCTCGACCATCACCGCCCCGCTGACCAATACTGCTTCGGTAACCGGCACGAACCCCGACGGCGGGGAAGAAGTCGAAACGGAGGACACCGCCGAAGTCGATCTCAAACTGATCCCCTCGGTGCGCATCGAAAAAACCGTCTCGAACGATGACACCTGCCCCGGTGTCGAATTTCTCCAACTGCCGATCGGCACCCCGATCACCTATTGCGTGTTCGTCGAGAACGATGGCGAAACGCCGCTCAACGATGTCACCGTCACCGACAACGACATCACGCCCGCAGTCAGCCAGAACATCGGTACCCTCGCCGTCGGTGAAACACGGACGCTGAGTTTCCCCTCTGCCATCATGGACAGTCTGGTCAATACCGCCTCGGTGATTGGCACCAATCCTGAAGACGGCGCAACCGTCGAAGAAGAAGATATCGCCGCCGTCGTCCCGACAGTGAGCCTTGGCAACATCGTCTGGAAAGACACCAACGACAACGGCATCCGCGATCCCGGCGAAAACGGCCTGCCCAGCCTGCTGGTCGAACTCTACCAAATGGGCGCCGTTCCAGGAACCGACGCGCCGGTGGCCACCACGTTCACCGACACCGATGGCAACTACCTGTTCGAAGACTTGGTCGACGGTGAATACTTCGTCTACCTGCCTGAGACCTTCCCCGGCCTCCCCGTGAGTTCGTCGCCGGACGTCACCGACACCGCCGACAACCAGCAGGATGACGACGACAACGGCATTCAAGCCGGGAGCGGTGACCCGACTCAGAGTCCCGATATCTCGCTCAACGCCGGCGCCGAACCGACCAACGACGGCGACGGCGATGACGGCGACCAAACCATCGACTTCGGCTTCTTCGCCCCAGTCACCATCGGCGACTACGTCTGGAACGATCTCAACATCAACGGCCTGCAAGACCCCGACGAACCCGGCGTGGAGGGCGTCCGCGTGGAGGCCTTCGAAGTCGGAGCTGCCACCCCTTCCGCCTCGGCGACCACCGACAGCACTGGCGAATACCTGTTCACCGAACTCCCGCCCGGCAACTATTACGTGCGCTTCGACCTCTCCAGCCTGCCGCCCGGATTCATCGTCACCCTGCAAAACACCGGACGCGACATCCTCGATTCCGACGCCGACGAAGTCACTGGCGAAACCGCCCCCACCGGCTTTCTCCGCAGCGGCCAAAGCGACCTCTCGCTCGACATGGGCATCTGGGAACCCGGCGAGATCGGTGACACCGTCTGGCAGGACATCGGCAACGACGGCGACCCCACCAACGACAACCTCTCGATGCTCGGCCTCAGTGGCGTCGAAGTCCTGTTGTTCCAAATCGAGAACGGCGCACTCATCCCCCAACCCATCGACCGCACCTTCACAGAAGACATCGGCAGCAATGCCGGCTTCTACGAGTTCACCGAACTGCCGCCCGGCGACTACCGCGTCCGGGTAAACTTCGAGAGCCTGACCAACATGTTCCCGATCTTCACGACCCCGGTCACCTACCAAGTCACCATCAAAGCCGGCACCATCGTAACCAACGCCGACTTCGGCTTTGCCGCGCCGCCCGCCGCGGTCGGCTTGGAGTCGTTCGAGGCGGAACTCACCGACACCGGCGTCTCGCTGGTCTGGCAAACCGCCTGGGAAGACCAGTCGCTCGGCTTCAACTTGTATCGCCGCGACGGCGACGACCTCGAGCGGGTGAACGACAGCCTCGTGCTCGCCAACGGCAACGCCTCCCGCTACGAACTCCATCTCGACGGCGCGAGCGCCGGCGAATACGTCCTCGAAGAACTCGACACCGCCTTGCACACCGAACAGATCGGCATCGCCGAGACGATGCGCGCGGCCGCTCCGAGCGCCGACGGCGAAACGCTAATCATAGCCACCGAAGACGATTTCGCCGCGTTCCGTTCAGGCTCGGACTACGCCAATTATCTAGTCACCGGCCTGTCCGCCGAACCAGTCGTCACCGACGAAACCGACGCCGACAACCCGGTCCGCCTGCGCCCGGAAATCCTCCAAACATCACAAGGCTACGGCGCGTATTTCAGCGCCCCGGCAGGCCAAGAGATTGTCGTGCGTTCGGCCGAGTAAAAACACAATCCAAAGATCACTCCATTTGAGGAGGTGCAGGCCGTCTGATTTAAAATCAGGCGGCCTTTTCAATGCCCAAGCAACTCCTCCCTTCCAACTACTGCCTCCCAACTACTGTCTCCCGACTACTGTCTCCCGACTACTGCCTCCCGAACACTGAGGGCGAAGCCCCTCAGGTTTGCACCGACGGCACCCAGGCCGTCGTCCGTCCGCCGATCCGGTCGAACTCAATCGGCTCGCCCTTCGCGGTCGTCTCGGCGGTCTTGCCCCAGCGGTAATGGAACAACCAGGTCTTGGGAAATCTCGCCTTGTCCGCGTCGACCGCCACCGACTTGTCGATGATCGATTTCATTTTCGAACGCAGTCGCTTGAGTTCGGCCTCGCTGAGTTCGATGCCGAGTTTGCGCGGATGGATCTTCGCCTGATACAAAATTTCATCCGCGATCCAGTTGCCGACCCCGGCGGCGAACTTCTGGTCGAGCAACATACTTTTGATCGGCGCGCGGCGTTTGCGCAGCGGCGCCGAAAAGTCGGCCAGCGAGGGCAGGTTGAGAAACGGATCGAAGCCGAGTTTGGAGATTGGTTCCTCGCTGAGCGGATCGGTCAACAAACGAACCGCGCCGATCCGGCGCGCGTTGCGGTAGCCGAGCCGCGTTCCGTCTTCGAACAAGAACTCGGCCTTGAGGTATTTGTCGCGTTCGGACTCGTCTCGGTAGGCGTGGAACGCGCCGGACATGCCGAAATGGAAATAGGGAAAGACCTTTGCTCCGGGATCCCCGCAATCCATCCACAGATGTTTGCCTTTGCGACAGACCTCGTTCACCGCCAGGCCCTTGCAGGCCCGCGCCCACGCCGTGTGGCTTTTCTGATCAAAAATGATCTCGTCCTTTCTCACGGTGACCTTGATGATCGTCTTTCCGCGCACGTGCTGTTCGGCGAGTTTCCGCCAGGCTTCAACTTCGGGTAGTTCGGGCATGTTGGGTTCCTATCCTCAGGCAGAGGACGATGCACGCGCAGATTTCGACTCTTGCAGATCGGTCGAATCGACCTATGGAGGAACCCGCATGGGAAAAACGCCTCTCTATAAAGACCGAGTCAAACTCTACATCAGCGCCGGCAACGGCGGCGATGGCATGAGTTCGTTTCGGCGTGAAAAATTTGTGCCCTACGGCGGCCCCTCCGGCGGCGACGGCGGCAACGGCGCCGACGTGTACCTGGTCGGCAACACCCAGTCCAACTCCCTACTCGACCTGTACTACCGCCCGCACCACAAAGCCGAACACGGCGTCAAAGGCGGCGTCAAAGATTGCCACGGACGCAACGGCCACGATCTCGAAATCCCCGTGCCCTGCGGCACCGTGGTGATGAACGAAGAGACCGGCAAGGTGATCGGTGAGATTCTCGAGGACGGCCAACGCATGCGCATCGCCAAGGGCGGCAAGGGCGGACTCGGCAACAAACGCTTCACGACCTCGACCAACCAGGCCCCGACCGAGTCCACACCCGGCACCTTGGGCGAACAAATCACCATTTGGCTGACGCTGAAAACGATCGCCGAAGTCGGGCTGGTCGGCTACCCGAATGCCGGCAAATCAACCATACTCACCGGGATCAGCGGCGCGCATCCGAAGATCGGCGCCTACCCCTTCACCACCCTGAACCCGATCATCGGCACCGTCGAATACGTCACCTGGGAAAAGCTCCGCATCGCCGACATCCCCGGACTGATCGAAGGCGCACACGAAGGCATCGGACTCGGCCACGATTTCCTCCGCCATATCGAACGCACAAAGTTCTTGGTGTTCGTGATCGATATGGGCGGCTGCGACGGACGCGACCCGACCGAGGATTATCTCAATCTGCGCGAAGAACTGAAACTCTACCTCGAAGAACTCGACGAACGCCCCTACATCGTCGTCGCCAACAAAATGGACATTCCCGAGTCCGAACTGTTCCTCGAGGAGTTCCGCGAAAAAACCGGCGAGGATCCACTGCTGATGACCGCCGCGTTGGAGGAGGGCATCCCCGAACTCAAGCAGATGCTCTACGACGCGATCTTGAAAAAGAAGGATCCGCCGGCGCAGCCCGAAGACGACGTCACGGAATCCGCGTAGTGCCCTAATTTGACGCTGGGCGGACGGAATTTTGACCGCGGAAAAAAGTGGAATACGCGGAACTTCCTTTTCGATGCGACCCCAACGTTTCCGCACCTGTGTAATCTATGACCAACCCCAAAGGGGTGGCCACAGCGCAATCCGGGGTTCCAACGGCACACAGCCGACCGGTCAGCCCCGCATTCGATTGTTTAATCCTGGTCCGGTCGGAACGAGATCCGTCTTTGTCAATCTACCCCACTCAACACAAAACGACAAAGCGGCCAAACCACGCAAAATCGATTTATTAAATGCACACAGCACCTGCTAACGTGTAGCACCCGTAGTGTGCTTGTAAGCCTGCGCCGCATTTGGGAAGACGGAGGGACAAACCGTCTGCCAAGAAACCGGTGCAGCCATAAATTGAACATCCAGCAGCTCACGAAAAGAGAACCATGAACCCCCATTGGACGGAAAGCGGACAAAACCTCACCGGCCCCTCCGGCATTCTCGAACTCATGGACGACCTCGGCAACGCCATCGGCCGCGACGACTTGTGCATGCTCGGCGGCGGCAACCCGGCCGCCATCCCCGAACTCCAGGCAATCTGGCGCGAGCGCATGCGCGAGCTGCTCGACCACGACACCGCCGGTTTCGACCGGATGCTCAACAATTACGACACGCCGATCGGCCGCCCCGCGTTCATCGAAGCGCTCGCCGGCCACCTGCGCCGCCGCTACGACTGGGACATCGGCCCCGGTAACATCGCGGTCACCAACGGCACCCAGAACGGCCTGTTCCATCTGTTCAACGCCATCGCCGAACCCGGCCGCCCGGTCCTGCTGCCGCTCTGCCCCGAATACATTGGCTACGCCGATCTCGGCCTGCGCGGCCCCTCCTTCGTGGCGCGGCGTCCGGCCATCGAATTGCGCGGCGACCACGACTTCAAATACGGCATCGACTTCGACGCGCTCGGCCTCAAGGGCAAACCAAACGAGTTCGCGGCGGTCTGCCTGTCGCGTCCGACCAACCCCTCCGGCAACGTCGTCACCAACGCCGAACTCGCTCGCCTGTCCGAGCAAGCCGCCGCCGCTGAAACCCCGATTGTCGTCGACAACGCCTACGGCGCGCCCTTTCCCGGCATCGTGTTCTCCGACATCGAACCGACTTGGGACCACAACACGATTCTCTCGCTCAGCCTATCCAAGTTCGGACTACCCGGCACGCGCACCGGCATTCTGATCGCCGACGAATCGGTCATCCAAGGCATGCGCGCCGCCAACGCCATCGCCAATCTCGCCACCGGCAACATTGGCCAGGAACTGGTCACGCCGCTGCTCGAATCCGACCGCATCACCGAACTCTGCCGCGACGTGGTCCGCCCCTTCTACGAGTCCCGCGCCAAACAAGCCGACCTCTGGCTGCGCGAGGCGATGGATCCGAACCTGCCCTGGCGTCTACACGCCTGCGAGGGTTCGATGTTTTTCTGGCTCTGGTGCGACGGTCTGCCGATCTCCTCCGCCGAACTCTACCAGCGCCTCAAAGCGCGCGGCGTGCTCGTCGTTCCCGGCCACTATTTCTTCTTCGGACTCGGCGCGTCCGGCGCGGATTGGCCGCACCAACACCAGTGCCTGCGCATCCACGCGGCGATGCCGCCAGACATTACGCAACGCGGCTTGGGCATCATCGCCGAGGAAGTGGCCAAAGCCTACGCGGGTTGAGAACGGCTTG